>Ga0210402_10002590_pt1 | contig 17494 bp, 17 predicted proteins | sample IncBWC7MmetaG_FD_161055 | JGI IMG/M metagenome (GOLD analysis project Ga0210402, IMG submission 161055) | Forest soil microbial communities from Barre Woods Harvard Forest LTER site, Petersham, Massachusetts, United States - Inc-BW-C-7-M | ecosystem: Environmental > Terrestrial > Soil >... | reverse complement strand
CCGTCTCGCGGTCAACTCCAAATTCCTGCATCAGCCGACGGAGTTTTCCACGAGCTGTTTCGCCGTTTGGTAAAGCGACTCAGGCATCTCTGGCCGTGCGGTATGCTTTTTGACCAGCTTCAACCACCCCGGCCACGTTAGCCTTCACATCGTCTACTGTTTCTTGGGCGCGTCGAGACCATCGCTTGCCTGTCGATGCAGCATCATCTAAACCGTGCTTCGGGGTACGTCCGATGTAGTTACGTGTTTTCTTTCCTGAGGCTGGCGCAAAAAGTAATCCAACAAGCGCGCCTATGCCAACTCCCACGACAAATGTTGTGAACTTGCCCGACCAGTTACGCTGATTGACCTGATCCGTCCTCGTTAGCGAGCCTGATCTTTCCTTGCACTTGCCCCTCACTTCGTGAACATTGCGTGCTGTCTCATTCTCAGCGTCTGACTTCATCATGTGGTCCCCTTTGAAGGGATTTGAGTTCCGGCCCAGAGTGTAGCGATACACAGAGCGAAGGTCTGTCCAGTTCGGGACAGTCATAGAGAAACGCGAAAACGAAAGTCCGTACGCCATACTCTTGCCTGGCAGTTACGTTGTGGAGTTTGCTGCAGCACACTTGGGTCAAACGCACAAGCTCCACCGATTCGAATGACCAACCAGATTGGCAGCAACCAACAAGAGTCGGCTATATTTTCGCAACTGTCCGAAATTAGACTGTGTCGCTTCTATCTCCGTGCCACGATGGGTGCATGCCACAAGAGAAAGGTAAAACAAAATCAGGCCGAGCGACATATGCCAGCGTCAAAAAGGAATTGGCGAAGCCGCGTATGACCAAGTCCGCAAGAATCGCGGAATTAAATCTTAATACCGCCAGAATTCCAGAACAGCCAAGTACCACGATGTCCGGAATCGTTGACAAAATCATCTCGTCTCGACGTCCGAGCCAACCGGAAGAGCCACAGATTGCTGGCAGCAAGGGCAGTCTCTAGAACATTAGTGTTCGTAGTTCCGCATGGACTACCATGTTCGGTCACTCCACTAGGGATTTGTCTGCCATTCGGCTCCATTGCTGACTTCACACCATCATCTTAGCCGCGCTCACAATGTACGTCTGTCCCGTTGTGCACAGCGCTCCGCATTTTTGACGCCTCGTTTTCTGCTTTGGATGATGGCAAGTATTCGGGGAATGGCCGATCCCCTACATGCCAGCGTCCGCACCAACATAGTTGGCTAAGTAATCAGTAGCAAGATTTTGTGAACGCAGGAAGTAGTGACGAGCGAGAGCGAGGAATTCCGAGCTGAATTGCCGGATATACAACGCGATGGAGCTAGCGCTTCCAGACTTATTTTCCGCACGAGCAGGAAACGGTCTCCGTTTCTTAACGGATGGGCTACATAACGAGGCGAGTACGGATGGCCGGGCTTGGTCCCTCTGTCTCAATAGGGGCTAAAGCGAAGCAGTCCTAATTTGCACAGCTATTCCGTCCTGGAAGGATTACTCTTCTGAGGATTATTCACTTGCAAGCGACTACCGTCTCGAAGGGCAGTTATGAATCGCTTTCGTGCAGAAAATTGGTTTGGTCTCGGTTTGGAGCAGGCCAGGAAACTGGTCTTCCTAGTGATGATCGCCGCGTGCAGCCTTTTGTTGGCGGATATGATCCACCCTTTGTCCGGTGAAGCGACCGAGCCCTTCCAGCGAGGCAGTTCCAGCGCGGCGTACCGCAGCATTTCCACTGCTTCGCGAAGCATCGACGCACGCTCTCAGCAGACGGTCGCCATTCCCAGCCAGGATCCAGGTCGAAGTTACAGCCTGACCGCAGGCGAACTGGTGGGTGTGGTAGTGGCAAATGAGCTGACGGATCGAGTGCAGTTGCGGAAGTGGATTTACACAATCGAGAAACAAACCGGGAAGCAAACACTAACCCAGCTGCAGGTAGATACGAGGGACGGCCCACTGTACCGTTTGCTGTTGGTAGATGGTGTAGGCCTGGATGTAGGGCAGCGAAAGCAGGACGACGCACGCATTGGCCGACTGCTGAAAGATCCCAGGCCTCTTCAGAAGCTGAAACAGGCGCAGGCTGATGATGAGCTCAAACTGCAAAACTTGATGAGCTTGATGCCTCGGGCTTTCGTTTACGACTATGATGGTGCGGAGGAAAATCTTCTCCGGATTAAGTTTCGTCCCAATCCCGACTACAATCCTCCCAGTTACGAAGCGCGGATCGTGCACAGCCTCGCCGGAACAATCTTGATCGACACCGCGAACAAACGTCTGGCAAGAGTCTTGGGCCATCTGGTGACGCGGGTGGATTTCGGCTACGGGTTGTTGGGACGAATCGACAGTGGCACGCTGGAACTGGAGCGAGTGGAGGTCGGCCCGAAACTCTGGAAGACCGCATTCATCAACGTTCACTTCTCGGGGCGGATGGTGGTGTTCAAGACATTTAACAAAGACCAGTTTGAGCGACGATCCGATTTTCAAGTAGTGTCCAGCGATCTTAGCCTCGCTGAAGCTAGGGATCTGCTGGTTTCTCGGATTCTAACGTCTCCTCAAATCATCTCAACCCGTAAGTAAAGCAATGCGCCGGGCCCAATCGCCCAGACGGAGCTAGACACTTGGCTGGCGCCCCAAGGGAACGAAGGTCCCAGAAGCGTTCATGTAAGCGAAGATGATTCTCGTCGTCGAATCTAATTGTTCACCCGCCAGATTCTCGCGATCTTATCGCTGACCGTAGCTCGGAGCTTGCGGCGCTGGATTTTTCATCTCGGTGGGCTGGGTTTCATTCCGCTCGGAATCGCCGATAGCTCTGTGATACCTCTTCCCGGAAGCATGGACGTGCTAACGATCGTGCTATCGGCGCGCAACCCGCAGTTGTGGTTTTATTATGCAGCGATGGCCACGCTGGGTTCGGTGATCGGCGGCTTCGTCACGTATCGCCTTGCTCGAAAGGGTGGGAAGGAAACGCTGGAGCGGAAGTTCCCGGCCAGAACACTGCAAAAAGTTTACAAAATCTTCGCGCGGTGGGGCTTTGCGGGGATTGCCGTTGCCGCGGTGCTGCCTCCGCCGGTGCCAATGGTGGTATTTGTGTTCGCGGTGGGCGCAATGCAATATTCCGTGAAAAAATTCCTGATGGCGCTGACGCTGGGGCGGATTGTGCGGTACTGCCTGTTGGCGTTTCTGGCAGCTCGCTATGGGCGAGATGTGCTGGCGGTGGTTCTAAAACTTGGACATCCGGTGTTGATTGCGATGGTTGGTGTAGCCGTGGCGGCGCTGGCGCTTTTGATTTTCATTTTGATAAAGCGACGCGCAAAGCGCGCGCGGCGCTAAGGAACGGATTCATGGGTATGAGGTTGAGTGAACCCGTGAAACCGAACACCAGCGCTCAGACTGGGCCAGCGATGGACGCCGTGAAAAGGAGTGGCCACCGGCAGAGACTCCAGAATGTTCGATTTTGCACAGACATTCCATGGCCTGGTTTGCGATGGTGTCGAGGCGGGGAAGCGTGGCCGCATCTATGCTAAAAACTTACTCGAATTGGCTGGGCAGTCAGGTGGTTCTGCAAATCGAAGCCCAAGAAGCGCTGGTTCCGTTGCGTGGATTGATCGTCAACGAATCGGATCATGCGCTCCGTTTCCGCCTCGAAGGGGGCTGGGAAGTGGATATCTACAAAGAAATGATTTTGCGAGTGGAAGCGGACAATTCTCAAGCTTTCCAGATGTGCAATTGGGAAGCCAACAGTATAGCTCCAGTTACGGCACGATCTGACGCGACGACAATGCATCGTTGGAATCGTGGGTTCGACCGCTGGTGGAGCAAGCATTTTTCGTGGCAATTGTGGTGGAGGATCATCATCTACGCCGGAATGACTGGAAGTATCTTGTTTGTCCTAGCGCTGCGCGTGAACGGGATGGGACCACTCGCGCATTTTGCCCGCTTCCTTTGCGGCTATCTGGGACTGGTGCTGCTGGCGGTATCAGTGGGTTGTGGAATATGGGTGCTGATTGATTCAGCCAGGACGCAGCCGCATATTTTCGCCAAGTGGTCGAAACTACTGGCGTCATTTGTGGACTGGATTCGCCAGCCGATCCACCTCTAACTTCAGAAATGACTTGGATTACCAAGCAGTGGTTGACCGTTGCAGACAATCGAGCAAATTGCATTGAGCGATTCGAAATGCGGCGAGTGCGGCAGCGCTGCCATGGGAAGGTTCGGGAGAGACGATGACCCGTGAAGAAGTACAGCTAATCCTGCAAAAATATGTCAATGTCTGGAATAGCGTGAACAGCGGATGCCACTTGTGGGTAGCACTGGCTAACCCGGGAGCCGCGATCACCATTCCAAACACCACCTTCGGCATGAACAAAGATCCACAGCAAGTGGCTGGAATGAATGTTCGCGTGCATGTCCAGCTCATTGTGTTGCGAGAGGACATGACGTCTGAAAGCTTACTGACGACGTTTTTTCACGAGTACGGACACGCGTGCTACGAAAGAGAACATCCCGGCGGCATCGATATAGTTGATTCCGAGGTGGCAGCGATTCGCAGTTCCCTGGAATTGTGTGTGGTGGAGGGGGTTGAAGAGCTTGCCTACCGCGAGGCGAAGTCAGTCAAAGAAATAGCAGCCGATGAGCCGTATCGTAGCGCGGTTGCGAAACTCGCAGAAGATGAGCTGTGGCGAAAGTACGCGGGCGGTCAAACGCCAAGGGCCAGACCGTATAACGTGCCTGTTGGGAAAAAGACGTCAGGAAAAGACTAAGCCGCTAGCCGAGATTCCGGATGCGAGCGGATTAGCCGCGGTTTCAGGCCAATTCTGACAGGTCAGCGCAAAGCGCCGAGGAAATACAAGACCACGGCGATCAACACGACGGTTCCGACGATTCCCAAGCCACCGTTGGTGCCCCATTTGGAATATCCGTAGTAGCCGCCGCCTCCGCCGAACAACAGCAGTAGGACGATAATCAGTAGTAGCATCGAAAATCTCCTTTTAGAACTTTGACTCTGGCAACCCAAGCTTGAATACGTCCGGCGCCCGCAGAGTCCAAGCTCGCATCTGTGAGCGAAGTGCCTCGTAGAGTGCAAAGAACGCGGCTTCCACGTCGCCAGGCTTTTGCCATTGAGGTTCGGCACGCAGCAGAGGCTCGTTCAAAGGCCAAGCCCTGGCACGTTCAAACAGGGCCTTCGCTTGCTGTACCTCATCTGGAATCATCGCTGCACTGAGGTTTTGCTGACGAAGGTTTCGCGCCCACTCCGCGGTGCGCTTAACCAAAACCAGTAAATCCGGCAAGCGCAGGACTTGCAGACTGCTGAGAGTTGCTGTCGCCATGCGTAGTTCTCCGTTAGGACGAAGAAGATGACTTGGCTGCTTTAGCCGAGTCGTCGTGAGCGTAGGACTTCGTAAACTCATCGACCTGCTTCTCCGCGGCGTCCTTCGCAATTCCATAACGTTCCTGAATCTTGCCGACGAGCTGTTCCTTCTTGCCATTTATTACAGTCATGTCGTCGTCAGTCAGCTTTCCCCACTTCGCTTTTACCTTGCCCATCGATTGTTTCCATTTGCCCTCGATTTGATCCCAGTTCATCTCGAACCTCCTCTGGATAGAATGGCCGACTCGTATCCCCGCTACTGCACTCCTAGCCAAGGATCGATCTCATCGCCAATCATCCGATAAAACTCCGGCTTTCCATCCGTCCGGACTCATGCGCCGGTATGAGTTTGAAAACGGCGTAATACTAATTCGGTCCGCAATGTCGCGTCTGTTCAACATCGGACACTTCCAAAATCAAAGAAGGACAGGCATCGCGCTCCGTCACACTTAACACATCGGTCTGTTCCGATGACTCTGTCAAGATTCGCACCGGCTGTCTCTAGCGGGCGACGGCCTCACTATCTCTACTCATGAGCGGTATGCGACAGAACTCATCAGGCTTCAGGCGCATAACATCGACAAGTTCAGAATTATGCCCGTCGCAACTTATGTTGGTTACATCGGAAGGTAGCCCCTCATGGTGAGAGGATAGCTGGCCAAGTCCTGATGAATCGCCGAAACGGGACAAGTCGAATCGCCCGAAATCCAGATGTCCGGTAACGCGTTTATCGGGAGTTGAGCTAGATTGGGCGCGTAGGTCCAGCACCTTCGACTCGTTTACTGGCAATCAAGGTTCGAGACTTAGTCTATTGGCCTTTCGTCGAAATTCCGAGGCGATGCATAGGCCTGACAAGCTCACTCATCGGAATCCGCATATTCAATCTGCCGATCCTTGCAGCGAGACCTCGAAGAGGCGAAAAGAATCCATCAACTCTCCGACGAACTCTAGCCAGTGCTTCTGTGTCATGGACGCCCCAGAAATCCACCAGTCGCCCGGTTTTGTGGTTGTAAGCGAATTTTTGACCGCAATCCAAGCAGGTGACGTAGGTTCCTCGGCCGTGGAGCGTTGGGATTGACTCGCGCAGTGTTATCGGAGGACCCTGATGCCGGTGGGGACACAGAAAAACAAGACGAAGTAATGCCCATAGAAAGAGCGGAACCTCGAAGACCGTATTCCACCTTGGCTTCGTACGGGAGAGCGATCTTTCCGGTTTGAACCGACTTCTCGCTGCTGAGCGATACAGAACTAAAGAGCCATTAATTCTATATGCTAAAGCCACTTTTATCTGCGTTTGAGGTTGCACGTGAGCACTTCAAGAAGATAGTAGACGCGGGGAAGACGCGCGTCTGTTCCGTTGTGAACATTGACGTAGCAGTCCGTCGCTTCTTGCGATACTGAATTGCCGTTAAGGCGGGCTCCGAAAGAAGAATTTATTAGCGTGTAAACACAGCTTTTTCTTACCGCTCAGAAATGGAACCGCTTCTCTACCGCCGGTCTTTCCGCTCAAATGAACGAAGCATACTGCACGGTGGTTAGGATGGGGGAGCTTCATGTCCGTCTCTGCGCAGTTATTTCGACGGTGCGACTTCGAGTTGGTTGGTCACGTTTTTTTGTCCGGCCACGCTTGCAGCTTTGGCTTCCAAGTTGCCCTTCTCCTCTTCAGACCGCACTGGCCCGCGGAGCGTAACTCTGCCGTCCTGAATGAAGATCTTGATGTTGCGCCCGCAGGGGGAGAGGCTCCTGTCGTGATGGATCATTTTTCGGATTTGCTGCGTAATCGTGCGGTCCGAGATATTCATCTTCTGTTGATCCGCGGTAAAGCCTATCCGATCTTTGTTTATTGAGGTGTTGTCTGGCGCGGAATACCGAGCATCTACATGGCGCGGGACCAGTGAGGCCATCAGTGACAATCCGAGAGCCAGCGAGCCCAAAGGCAGGAGAAATCGCTGCAAGTTGAGAGGACTTTGGTTCACTTCTATCCTTCCTATGGAAATGTTTGACAAGAGCGAGTAGCCAGGCGTCGTTGGCATCCGCTTTCATCGGCCCGAAGCGCCGATGCACCCATGAAAGAAGAGCGCCCGTCAACATTCCGGCCCGCAAACGATGTTCTTGCACAAACTGATTTCTTCGTAAGATTTTGAATCCCTATTTCTCCCTGCTCACAATTCGTCGAGACCCGGTTTGAAGCCAAGGTAAGAGAGCGCCGGACTTCCAACCTTGACCCTACCGGAAGTGCGCTGGCCATAATGTTCAGATTGAGACAGGATGCCGGTCGGAAGGCGCTGGGTAACTCGCGCAACTGGCTGGAACCGGAAGCGGCGTTGAGCCTACCTCATTTGATTCCGCAAGCTAATGAAGTTTGCTCTCGTCGTGAATAAGTAGAGGCAAAGATGGTGTCGTGTTTCATTCAACCACGGATCGACCGTCCTAGATCGGGTGAAGGATTTCGCCGAGGTTCAGGCGGAGGCATCGTAGGATACGGATCGCCGGGAACGGGGTCGCGCTTCTCGGGGTCGGGGTTCGAGGAATGCGGCCAATAATCAGGAGGATTTGGTTCCCATCTAGAAGACTCGGAATCTCGTTGGTGTTGGTCATGTGGCATAGCATTTTCCTTTCAAACTGACTTCACTATTCCGGTTTGCGCGTTTACCAAGCAATTGGATTGTTTCCAAGTTCGCAGTCAGAGGGCGAATCGGCGACGCGGCTGTAAGCACATTGCGTTCCACGAAAGACAAGAAAAAAGGCGGAGCGGGCGCTCCGCCTCTAGAAGCTACGCGTGGGCCGGGATGGCCTTGCCGTGATCTTCGATATGCGCCTTGGCCGCTTCCCCAGCGTGGTGCATGGCGTGTTCGTGGTGACCCCGGGCAAGGTGTGCGTGATGCCCTGCCGTCTCTTGTTTTCCTGTTTCATGATACTTTGCGGCTTCCTTGTGGTGTCGTGCCGCGTGTTCGTGATGCTCTGCTGCCTTATGATGATGCTCTGCTGCCTTTTTTGACATAAATCCCCTCGCACCGGTCGCCGTTAGAGCAACCGAGTGAATTCCTCAGTTAAGTGGGACGGATAAAGCCGACAACGCTTTATTCGCCAAACGGGATCGTAGAGGTTCTCAGAATGGGTGACTGTCCACTTCTGGACAGACGTGTGAAAATCTTCTTACTAAAGTTTTCTTTATTCACTGACCAACCTCACCCCAAGGCTAGCCTGTTCATAAAGAGCGGCTAGCCTCCCTCCGCACAGACGCCTAGTTTTTCTAAGCGAACTACTCAATCTTTTGTCTGGATTTCGAATATTGCGCGCAAAGGTGTGATCCGAACTCGTGGTCAGGCTATCCAACAGTACAATAAAGAGATTGGACTGAAATAGTCTACCGAAAGTGTTTGATACCCTGCAGACGTTTATCCTCCCTCGCGGTTACAATGAGTTTGAGGATTCATCTGGCTTCGATGGTCAAAGGACTCAAAAGCGTAAAGGTGCCCGTTTTTGATGCCCAAGCTTTTCTCGATTCGGCTGGTGTAGCGAGAAAAATTGTAGAATATCGAAAATCACAGAAGATCTACTCTCAAGGCGATTCCGCTTCGAAGGTGATGTACCTCCAAAAGGGCGGTGTAAAGCTCTCCGTTGTTAATGAGGTCGGCAAAGAAGCAATCCTGGCGATTCTCGGGCCAGGAGACTTTTTTGGTGAGGGGGGCATGGCAGGTCAGTCTGTCCGAATGGGGATAGCGACCGCGATTACACCCACGAGTTTATTGGTTATTGAAAAAGACGAGATGATTCGCGTGCTCCACGCTGAACATGCTTTCTCCGACCGCTTCGTGTCTTACATGCTTTCACGGAACATCCGCATCGAAGAGGATCTGATCGATCAGCTTTTCAATTCGAGTGAGAAACGGCTCGCCCGCACTCTTCTATTGATTGCGCGTTACGGTAAAGAAGACACTCCCCACGGATTGCTCCCCAAAGTATCACAAGAAACGCTGGCGGAGATGATTGGCACAACGCGGTCCCGGGTCAATTTTTTCATGAATAAATTCAGGAAACTCGGCTTCATTCAATACAACAATGATGGACTTCAGGTTCACAAATCCCTCCTCAGCGTTGTCCTGCACGAGTAATCAACAACTTTCGCGGTTATCGGAAAGCGATACACTTCCAGATCACTGTTGGTATCAGGGCTTGAGACCGAATATTTCGGTTTCCGAAAATGCCGTTAAGCGATTCGACTTGATTTCGTTTTTTTCTTGGAAACCGACGACGACGTTCGCTGTCAAGACTGACCGCTACGGAAGCTGTTCCGTCAAACGCCGTGCCGCTTCTGCCAGAACATTACGCAGTGCGACAATGTGTGGGTCTCTCGGAGAAAACGGCGGGGGCGTCACTCTATTGGACTTCATGTCGTGGTGGATGGAAGTCACTAAATAATACGGCCCGTCGAAGTCCTCAAGACTCAAAGCTTGAAGGTTGAAATAGGGTTTAGGTAGAGCGCCCTTTCGCAAATCGCCAAAACAGGCCGGAATTATGGCTTTTTCTGTGAGCCACGCTGCTCCAGCTTCGAAGTTCACCCAAGGACGGCTAATTGATTCCTTGCTGAGCAGTAGAACCACGACTTTCGCAGAAGCCGACTCTTGCTTAAATTCTTTCCAGCAATCTTCACCCGCATAAATAGCCCACTTGTCGGCAGCCAGAAAAACCTTACTATTGATTCCAAGTTTCTCGTCCTGACTACAGCCGAAGAGTTGGATTCTTTAGGGGAAGTATTGTCGGGTCAACTGGTTAGAAGGTGTTACATCGACCGATTGAGCTGGCTTCGGAAACCGGACATGTCAGGTAATCCGACCGGGACCTAGCTTGCCGCCAAACCGGGTCGCTCGAACAAGGGGTGGAGTTTGGGTTAAGTTAAGTGAAGAATCGCCGCGACATGCTGATCGCGCGAAGCCTAAGCAGTGGAATCGATTCACGCTCCCAAGTCAGCATTGGCTGCCGCAATCCATTTGTTCAGTATCGACGTTATCCGCTGTTTGAGGTTGTGGAAGGCCGGATTCCAGTGGAGCGGTCTTCTCACAATAAACGTTAGATGGGCTTGCAGGTAATCCGCTTCCGTGCAAATTTTCATTTTCGTTCTCAGTGGTTCCCGTGGCCGAAAACTTGTGTCGGCTTAAACAGTTTTTCGCGGACAATCATCTTTCGCCCGAAAAAACGGCCTCAGCGCCGCTGCTCCGTTACCGGCTGGGTCGAGACTGCAGGCACTGCCGCGTGCAGCCCTCCTCCAAACCCTTGCCTCAGGAGTTTGAAAATCGTGCGCCGATTTTCCATTATTGTTTTCAGCCAAGCGAAACGCCCCATTTGCGAAAAATAGATTCCCCGGAAGCACAGCCGCGCAATAAAAATGTTGATGCGATAACCCAGCGGCTTGTGGTTCAGCGAATCCACCGCTTTTTCGATTGCTTCCGGGCTGTAGGAACTGGCCCAGCCGATACGAACCTCATTATGAGCTTGGTCGATGCTCATCTTCAACGGCGTATGGGCCATCGCAAAGGGAATGAACTCTTGCCAGTGCTTGGGGCGGGTGAGCCGTCCGGCGGCTTCCAGTCTCTTGTAAAGGGGCGTCGCAGGCAGTGGAGTCATCAAGCCAAAAATCGGTAGTCCTGGAGGCCAGGTGCGAATTTCCTTCAGAGTTCGTTCCGCGACGCCAGCGGTGTCATTGTCCATTCCAAATATGAAAGAGGTGATGGCAAAGACATTGCGCCGGGCGAGCCGGTCGAGCACCACCGCATATTCACCCGGCTTGTTGAACCCCTTTTTTACATCTGCAAGGTTCGCCGGATCGATGGATTCCAATCCGATGAAGATCCACTTGCCTCCCGCGGCCGCGATCAGATCAACCAGTTCCTCATCGCGCAGCAAATTGGCGCTGATCTGGGCTACCCAATGCACTTGGGCGTTAGCGGCGATGATATCGCGCAGTAAAGATTTTGTGCGCTTAACGTTGATGGCAAAATTGTCGTCGATAAAAAATACCGCAATCTGGCCGCCCTCTTCCCGTGCGCGCGCCTTCAGCAGCAATAGCTCATTCACCACGCTCTCGTTGGTCCGAAAGCGAATGGAGTCGCCAAAAAATCCGGTCACCGTGCAAAACTCGCAGCCGTAAGGACAACCTCGCCCGGACTCCACTGGAATAATGCGAAAAGTTCCCCAACCAGCTCCCACCCGCTTGAGCAGCGGATGCAAAATGCCCGGCAGCAAATTGAATTGCTCGAGCTTGATGTGGTCCCAGGGAATCTTCGGATAAGGCTGCAACGATGGTTTGCGTTCCTGGCCAAAATCGTCCACAGGCGCGTAGACATCCTTGAGCTTGCCGCGCACCGCGTCTTCCACGATTCTGGGCCATGTTTCGTCAGCTTCGCCAAGAGCAACCGCGTCGGCATGCCGCGGTCCGCCGTCACGCCCGAGAGCTTCATCAGCCAATTCCGTGACGTGAGGTCCGCCCATTACAACCTTTACGCCCACCGCGCGTACGGCGTCCGCCATACGATAGGCTTTGGCGATCATCCGGGTCATCGCTCCGATGCCAACCAGTCCGATATCATGCTCGAGCACGTAGCGCGCAATACCTTCTTCATCCATAGGCTGTGCATTGCCGTCAATCAAGACCACTTCGTGGCCCGGAGGCGTTAGCGCTTGCAGCAGAAACATCCAAAGATGCGGCATGAAGTTGCGGGTCACACCGTTGTCTGGGTTGTACAGTAGAATTTTCATTGAAAAGGAGTTTCCATTTTAGAAACCAGGACGTCTCCCAAAGAAGCTATCGCGTCGAGATTAAATACAGGATAAATTGCACGGTGGAACTCGACTCATCGGGACTTAGCTCGATTTACTCTCTATGGCTCCAAGGGCGGCAAATCTCCGGTCTACGTGAGGTCTTGAGCGCGGAGCACCTGAATTCAGTACACAACACTTCCTGCTAGCGACACCACAGGTAGGACAGGGGACGGGGGACACTTGTTTGGGCGTGAGTTTGCTCTTTATCACTCGAAGAGAGTACGGTAGGACGTGTCATAAAACTGTCCTATTTTAAACACTGCATGGTCTTCGTCGCGTAAACGCCGATGCCGGTTTCCGAGTGTCATAAAAGTGTCATGGTTTTCGATTCAAATCGGTGCAAATCGAATCAGAACCAATCAACACGAGGTTTGCGTAAGAGGTTGACACTGCATATATAATCAGAAATTTTCAACTCCAATCAAAACAGCCCTCTGAATTATGAGTCCGCTGCTCTAACCGCTGAGCTACGAGCCCCACGCGCACTAACACTCTGATTCTATATTAGTTAACGGAGTCGGGCGATAGATTCGGGGGCGACCGAGCCACCAAGTGTTATAGAAGCGTCATGGTTTTTGGAGCGCGTCAAACAGGCGCTTCGACTCTGTCGGTCGAGCATTTGCTGACTTTCGTCAATTTCGTCTGTTTCGTCATCCGATGACGCTAACGCAGTCCGTCCTCCTATGGACCAGCCGCGCTAGCCGTTAGCCGGCTTCTTCTGCTTCTTTGCCAGACTGGCCGCTAGCTGAAGTTCCTGCAGAGCCTGCTGAATCAGCGGCAGCGCCTTGTCTTTACGCCCACCCCAAGAGTCTGTGGCGCCTGTGAAATGTTTTTGGGCGGCGGTCAGTTGGGTGATTCCTGCTTGCAGCGCTGCGGGATTATCCACATTGGAATTTGTTGCGGCGCTTTGGGGAGCCGGAGTCTGGCCACATGCCTTGAGTGCCTGGTTAATCAAGCGGATCGCCTTTATCCGGTGTCCGCCCCACTTATCCCCCGCACTCTCCAAGCTAGCCTTGGCGCTCTGCATGGCAGTGATGCCGGCCTGGATCGCTGGAGGAATCGGGCCAGCTGGTGCTGCTGCGGGGTGCTTTGGATTGGGGGCTTTGTTCATGTTCGGCGTGTTCGAAGGAGGGTTTGTGTTTTGCGATCCGTTTTGTACCGCATTCGGCGAGGTATTTTGCTGCAATGAGTTGTTTGACGCGAGGCCGCCGGAAACAAGCAAGGCCGATACTGCAAGCAAGATTAGAGTCCTGAAAACATGGTGGATCATTCGCTTTCTCCTTTATCGCTGCGGAATACCCGAATTGAATTCAAAAATAGCCGCAATTTTCTGGGTCTTTGATTGGCCTTATTAGTTCCTCTTGGTGCTGGCAATTTTCGCTTGCAGTCTACACCAGGTCAGCTGTTCCAACGTCAGATTCTACTGCGCACCGCAATTGGGTCTTCGACAAACGAATTCTTGACAAAAACCACAGGGGCGACCAGAGTGTGGGTCGCTAACCCCCGGGGATCCTGGTCCAGGCTCAAGAGGTTCCCATGCGCTTCCAGGCGAAGTCTCGATTCCGAAATACAATTTGGCAGAGCACTGACCGGTTTCTGACGGAACGCGGGAAGGATACTCGCATGAAGACCATTGTGGTTACTCGTCTGTTGGTAGTGTTCGGGCTGCTGCTAGTGCCTGTGGGGGTGCATGGACAGGCGCCGGTGCCGCTGCCGAAGCGCCCCGCGAAGGCTCAGAACGCTGGAACGCAAACCGCAAAGCCGAAGGCCGCGGCGGCGCAAACCGCAGTGCAAGATACAGAGTTAGAGGTTGTGCAACTCTCACCGAAAAATCTGCCGCAAGATCCGATTGGAGACTCGGAAAACAAAGGAATGAAAGATGGCATGCAAGGGGCGAAGCCACCCACAAAGCTGGTGTTGCAGACTGTAGATAGAAACGCTCTGCAAAAGGGAACGCCAAACGCCGCACAGAATGCGGTGCCTAACGCCCCGCCCAACACCGCAGCAAACACCGCAATGCCGGAAGCCACTACGTCCAACGCTGCAGAAACCAGTTCGCCAAACACAAATGCGTCTGTGAACACCAAGCCAAACGTGAACCGTGCCGCAAATCAAAGTGAACCCGCAGCCGCCCCAACCGGCCCGATTCCTCCAGCAATCAATGCCGGAATCGAAGCGATGGTGAGCTCCAAGGCCAGCTTGGAGAACGCAGGAAATAAATGGGGCGGACACAAGCAGAAAGCGATCCAATTTATTGATCAAGCGCTCGCGGCTTGCGGCCAGACTTCGACACCCGACAGCGGAGCAGCAAAGTCTGGTGCGGCGGATGATACGGCGATGCAAACCGCGTTAACACAACTAACCGCCGCGCAACAGCATTTGATGAGCGCCAAGAACGCATGGGGTGGGCGCCGCGATAAGGCGCTCGCGCTGGTAAATCAGGCGCTCAGTGAAGTTCAGGCAGGAATTGATTTCGCGAAAAAATGACGACGCATAGCAGGGCACTCAGCCCTGGGAGGTTCCGATGGAGCTGCAAGCAGCAATTATGCCCCGCAATACAATTCGAAGGAGAATCCGCTGGACTCTGACCGTAGTGGTCTTGGCGTTAGCCACCTTCCTCTTTTCTGCCAAATCGGTACTGGCTGATGATAAGAGTGGCGATAAAACCGTTGGTGCTTACCCTGGGAGCTATTTTCTTGGTCCGATCGAGGTGCATCTGGTATTTACGGATCCCAGTGGCAAGCTGCAAGACTATTCTCTGGCAAATGCGCCAGCCGACTTCGTCAACAAGCTGCCGCGACTCTTGCAGATGGAGGCCAAATTACCGTTGTTGAAGCCGGGGTACTTCGAAGCGATGTGGCTCGCGAACCGTGACGCAGTTTGTAAGGATGTGGTCCAAGGCACCGCGAGTTCCAGCTTCGGGAGCGGTTACACAGATTACGACATCTCATGCCGACCATTTAAGTTCGCCTTTCCGAACGCCGAGGTTCTTCCAAGAGTATCGGCGTATTTCCCAAGATACAACAGCATGGGCGTGGAGGTTATACCCGCAGGAGGCTACCCGACTGGGGCAGTAAGGCAACTGCAGCTTATGTTTGAGATTCCCGCGAATCTTCTTCGTTACACGATGACTACGCCCTGCACATGTCATGATCAACAAAATTTCTTAGGCGTCGTTACTTGTAACAAGGATCCGGACTTCTCGGGGCTCATCGACGTGACGATCATTGTGCGGGCAAACAGTATTGCGCTCGATTCAATGACATTCGGCGACAATCCCCAGATGCAAACTGGATACGGGGTTATGGAGAAGACTCTAGTGCTCAAGGGTGGCAAGGCCGTTGAGCAAAAGGTCGCGAATTTGGAGTCGACGCTGGAGCATCAAATAGAAGAGATCGCGGTTCAGGTGGCAGCAACCCAAGAGTTTTCGATAGTTACCGTCCTTTATGACTTTTTCAAAGATCTCTTCCAATACGGCATCGGAGGACTTTTTGAGATGTCCTGCAATGGCCAACTGTTTCACGACATGAGTATGGGTGAACTGACTTACGCATCGTTTAATTCGCCCACCGCCCAACGAATGGCAAACACAACACATAAGGCGTTTAAGAATCTGTTTTTGGCTTTAAATTCGGGAAGTAAAGTTGGCTTTACAAACCTGGAGATAGAAGCAGGGCCAGGGTCAGAGCTCAAGAGAACCTTGATCTTCAAACTGTCCTATACTCCTGCCAAGCCGGTACTTTCGAACTCCAATGCCGCGCCCCCGAAGAAGGGAATCAAGCTGGTCTCTACCCAGGCCTCGATAAACACGCCGACCAAGCAGGTCAAAGCTGGGGCCCCGGTTATCGTGCATGGCTACAACTTCGCTGTGCCTACGATCAGCAACCTGGAAATCAGTTGGAACAAAACAGTTGCCGGAGCAGCCAACTCGACGGTGGAGTGGGGCCCGAAGGGCGGCGCGATGACTAACTCTCCTCCGGTCTTGCGGGTCACCAAGTTTTCCCCACCGAACCTGAAGCCATCAACGACCTACCAGTTTCGCGTGCATGAATGCGACGTCATGGCTTGCGCACCCTTGAGCGATTTGCTCACTTTGACCACCGAGGCAAGCGGGAGCAATGAGGTTACGCTTTACCTGGACAACAATATGGCCGAGAAGATCGGCACCGGCACGGTGCTCCCGAAGGGCGGCTTCAATATCAAGGCGACAATTCCCGCCAACACCACACCGGGCGCACATACCATCAACGCCGCCACCGATGTTGGACCCGAGAAAAATATCGCCGAATTGCGCAACCCTTCGAGCCCAAGTACTCCTGCCACGTCCAGTGCGTCGCAGAAGGCGAGTTGGCAAATCACGGTGACTGGTGGCCAGGGCGCTCCCGGCGGAGGGCCAGGCGGCAGTCCTACGCTTTCGGTGATGAACACGCAGACCAGAACGGCCATACCGCCGCCGATCAATTTGGGATATGAGTCGCCCATCAGGCTTCGCGGATCCGGCTTTACGCCTGCGGAAGTTGTGACCATTCACCTTAACAGCGCCACCGGCCCAAAGATTGGCAGCGCCACTCCGAACAAGATGGGAATCTTCGTGTTGAATTTGCGGATGCCGGCGGCCACACCCGGAAGTCATGAAATCGTTGCGGTGCAAACAGCGGGTGGGACCGGGCTTAAGTCCAGAGCCTTAGCTGGACAAACACTGCAAGCCACAGTGCAGGTCAATGTGACAGGGCAGCTAAAATAGGAGGACTTCCGCTTAATCTATCAATGGACGGCCTGATGGTCTCAAGCCACCATCCTCCGGTTCGTTGTAAAGCAGACCCATATCGGGTCGTTTAACGCGGCGTAGTAACGACTACCGTTCAGTTCCGGTGATCTCTAACGTGGTGGCTTGTCCTTCCGCGCTGTTCGGCGCGATCCAGATCGTCACCCGTGCTGGTTCGACTCCGAAAGTATTCTCCGCTCCCCAAAATGCAAATGTTTTTGCGTCCAACTCGAAAGTGACCTTGCGTGATTCGCCAGGCGCCAATATGACATGCTGAAATCCTTTCAGCATTCGAACCGGCATCGCGACGCTGGTTCCTTCAAGCCGGTTGTAAAGCTGCGCCAGAGCCTCGCCGGCTCGCATTCCCGTGTTTTTTATTTCCGCGCTCACCGAAAGAACCGCAGGTGTCTTGCCCATCTCCCCCATGGTTCGTTTCAGGGCTACCACCGATAGTTCCTTGGCATCGGCCTGTGTCGCGCCGTAGCTGAACGTTGTGTACGTCAAACCGTAGCCGAACGGGAATTGCGGCGAATTGCGCTCGTCAATATAGAG
>Ga0210402_10002588_pt1 | contig 17504 bp, 17 predicted proteins | sample IncBWC7MmetaG_FD_161055 | JGI IMG/M metagenome (GOLD analysis project Ga0210402, IMG submission 161055) | Forest soil microbial communities from Barre Woods Harvard Forest LTER site, Petersham, Massachusetts, United States - Inc-BW-C-7-M | ecosystem: Environmental > Terrestrial > Soil >... | reverse complement strand
TTTATTGTGGTCGACACGAGTTTTTTCACGGCAAATCTTTTGAAGATCGCGGAAGGCGGCTGGCTGCCGCTGACCTTCGCCGCTGTCCTGTTCGTGGTCATGATCACCTGGCGTGCGGGGGTCGAGGCGATCCGCGCAAGCCTGATGCAGGCGCCGCAGTCTGCCGAGAAATTTCTGTCGGATCTGCGGAGCGGGGCGGTTCCGCGCGTGGAGGGAACCACGGTGTTCCTGACCCGAAGCGCGCGCAAGGTTTCGCGGCTCATCATCGATCACGCGCACTTTGTCGGCGTCCTGCCCCGCAACGCGATCGCCTTGAGCGTCGTGTTTGAAAATACGCCGCGCATAACCGGCCCGCAATGCACGGTGGTCGATACCGTCGGCGAAGGGTTGTGGCATCTCGTGGCGCGATTCGGATTCCTTGAGATCCCGGATCTACGCCAAGCGCTTTTGAAGACGCGGGGCCTGCCTGCGGACGTCGATCTCGCCAAAGCCAAGTTCGTCGGCACGCGCGATCTGGTGGTAGCCAAACAAGAAAATGCCTGCCTGCGAGGCTGGCGCTTGGTGCTGTTTGCGTTTCTCTATCGAAACTCGGTCAAGATCGTCGACCGGTTCAATCTGGAGCCTTCGAATGTGATCGAGATTGCCAGGCAAATTGAGATCTAACGCTCGGTTGCACGGCGTTGTGATCATGAAAAATCGGACCCGGCTCGCGAAACTCCGGTTGATCGTAGCCGGACTTCTCAGTCAAATTTTGCACAACGCTGAGCAGTCCCCAAGCGAGCATAAAACACAGACACAGGAGCAATAGCAGTGGGATTGCGATATTCATGACGTTCACCGGGGATTGAATTTCGCGCCGAAATCCACCCTTGAATTCTAAAATTCGGAGGATTTTCGCTGCTGTAGGAGCAACGCTGATATTGATGTCAGAACGGCAAGATTCGATTGTTCATGGATGCACGGCCGGCAGTACTCGCCCAGAAAGTTCGCCGAATCCGATGGTTACGGCGCCCGGCCGTTCACACCAGCCGCGGAAAATCACGGTGTCGCCGTCTTCCAGAAAAGTGCGATTTTCGTCTTTGCCGATTTGCAAAGGCTGCGTGCCGCCCTTGCTCAGTTCCACCAACGAGCCTGCCTCAGCCGGCGTGGGTCCGGATTGCGTGCCGCTGCCGAATAGGTCTCCCGCACGCAGATTGCAGCCGTTGATGGTGTGATGCGCCACGAGCTGCGCGATGCTCCAGTAGGCGTGCCGAAAACTGGTTGCCGAGAGCCGTTGCGGCAGCTCGCCGCGGGCGAGCATTTTCGAGGTTTGAATGAGCGCTTCCAACCGTATGTCGATGGCGCCGGCCTCGCGATTGTTCTGCGAGTCTAAGTAAGGTAGTGGCTGCGGATCCGACTCGGGCCGCGTGAACGGAACGCGAAAGGGCGCGAGCGCCTGCAAACTTACCACCCAGGGCGAAATGGTCGTCGCGAAATTTTTCGAAAGGAACGGTCCCAGCGGCTGGTACTCCCAACCTTGCAGATCTCGCGCCGACCAATCGTTGAGCAGGCACAGACCGAAGATGTGATTCTCGGCGTCGGCCATCGGGATCGGTGTTCCCGGCGCGTTGCCGGCGCCAACGAAAATGCCCATCTCAAGCTCATAGTCCAAGCGAGCGCTGGGCCCCACCGTCGGGCTGCCGGCCCCCGACGATCGTTGACCCTGCGGCCGCGGGAAATTCTGTCCCGACACGCCGATGGATGAGCTGCGGCCGTGATAGCCGATCGGAATCCACTTGTAGTTGGGCAGCAGCGGATTATCCGGCCGAAACAGCCGGCCGATGGCCGTCGCGTGATGAATGGAAATGTAGAAATCGGTGTAGTCGCCGATCTGCGCGGGCAGTGAGAATACGGCTTCGCTCTGCGGCACCAGGCACCGTCTCATCAAGGCTTCATGCGCGGACCCTTCCGCCGCGGCGTCGAACAGCGCTCGGCGCAACGGCGTCCACACGCGCGGGCCAAGCTGCATCAGCGCATTCAGCGAATCGAGACTGCCTGCGGAGGCACCCTCCGCGGCATCATCCGTGAACAATTGCGCATCCGCGAGTGCGCGCAGGTCAATGATCTGGTCACCCAGCGCCACGCCGCCGCGAAAGCTTTCCGCGGACTGGGCGCGCCGGAACACGCCAAACGGCAGGTTTTGAATCGGAAACGCGCAGCCGCTCTGATTCGCAGATGGCAGCCAGCTGCGAACCTGGGGGTCGTATGTCGAGTCCAAAAGCGAAATCGTCACGGCTTGGCGGGATCGAAGTGTTTTTTCAGGCCCAACCAGTGGCTCAAGTAGTCAGCCTGCAACCGCGGTGTTCCCTGCATCGCGGCCCGCGTTGGTTTCAACACGCTTCGAGACTCGAACATGAAGGCCATGGTGTCGGCAATGCGCAGCGGATTGGACGTGTCGGCGGCGATGGCCTTGTCGAACGTGGCGGCGTCGGGCCCATGTCCGCTCATGCAGTTGTGCAAAGAGGATCCGCCCGGCACGAAGCCCGCGCTCTTCGCGTCATAGACGCCGCAGATGAGGCCCATGAATTCATTCGCGACATTACGATGAAACCAGGGCGGCCGAAAGCTGTGTTCCATCGCCAGCCAGCGCGGCGGAAAAACGACGAAGTCGATATTGCTGGTACCGGCGGTATCGCTCGGGGAATGCAGCACCAGAAATATGGACGGATCGGGATGATCGTAGGAGACCGATCCCAAGGCATTGAAGCGCCGCAGATCATATTTGTACGGCGCATAGTTGCCGTGCCATGCCACCACATCCAGGGGCGAATGATCCATTTTCGCGACCCATAAGCGGCCGCCGAATTTTCCGATGAGCTCGCATTCTTCTTCGATCTCCTCGTAACGTGCGACGGGGGTGAGAAAATCGCGGGCGTTGGCGAGGCCATTGGAACCAATGGGGCCCAAGTCCGGTAATTTGAACGGCGCCCCGAAATTCTCACAGACATAGCCGCGTGCGGCGCCGTTCGCAAGCTCGACCCGAAAGCGCAGACCGCGCGGGATGACCGCGATTTCCTGGGGGTCCACGCTCAAGCGCCCGAGCTCCGTGTCGAGCACGAGCGCGCCCTGCTGCGGCACGATGAGCAGCTCGCCGTCGGCATCGTAGAAAAATCGCCGCCGCATCGACCGATTGGCGGCGAACAAATAGATGCCACAGCCCGAGTGGTCATCAGCCGATCCATTGCCGGCAATGGGAACGAGACCCTCGATGAAATCGGTGGGAGCGGTTGGAATCGGCAGAGGATCCCACCGCAGCTGGTTCGGCGTCGCCGTTACCTCGCTGTCTTCCTCGAGCAGCGGATGCTTGAATCGTTCGAAGGGTTGATGAGTCACGGCGGGTCGAATGCGATACAGCCACGAGCGTCGATTCGCATGCCTCGGCGCGGTGAAGGCCGTGCCTGAGAATTGTTCAGCGTACAAACCAAAAGGGCAGCGTTGCGGGGAGTTCTGTCCGCGGGGTAGCGCGCCCGCCAGCGCTTCGCTGGCAAATTCGTTGCCAAAGCCGCTCATGTATCCGTTGGATTCGGGGTGGTTTGCGCTCACCCCATCATTCTATGACACTGCGAGGCGGCGGTGGGTGCGGACGACGCTGACGGAGGGCTACGGACAAGAGACATCCGGCTCCACGATGGCCTCCTGGCCCACGCGATGTCCTGTCTTGTGAGGACTCAAGAAATCCAGCAGCTGCTGGCCTCCCGCGGCATTGGTAGCCACTACTTTGAGCGCGGCGAGCGCAGGGGTTGCCAGGATGATGCCCGCGATTCCCCAGAAGCAGCCGCCGAACCACAACGCCAGGAACACCAACATCGGGTTCAATTGCAGGCGCCGACCCACCAAAAGCGGCTGCACGAACTGTCCCTCGATTGTGGCTATGGCGAGGTAGGAACCGGCCACGGCAATGGCGTGACCCACGCCATCAAAGGAAATGAAGGCCACGATCGTCAGCACGATCAACGTGGTGGTTGCGCCGGCGTAGGGAATGAAAGTCAGGATGGCCGCCAGGGTGCCCCACAGGAAGGGGTTTGGCATGCCACACAACATCATGGCAAATCCGGTAACCATTCCTAAGCCCACATTGATCAGCGCGGTCGTCGCATAAAATCGCCCGACTTCGCTGCGCACCTTTTCGATGACCGACAGAATATGGGCGGACTTCAAGTCGCTGGCAAATGCCGCGGTCATCCTTGCCAACATCGGCGGGCCGCCCGCGAGCAAAAACAGGGTGAGGATCACAATGGTCACACCGGACAGCACCACGGTGCGTGCGCCATCCAGCAGCATCTCCGGCCCGCTCTCCTCGGGCATGGGCGAGGGGGCCGGCGCTGCTTGCGGAGCCTGCGGCGCCGTGCCGAGGTTGCCGGCCGATTTTCGCAGCTCGCCGATGCGCGCCATGAACTGTTCGAATGGCCTGATTTTCCGCTCAATGAGCCTGACGGTGTGGGGCGCCGCAGCAAACCACTTTTGCGCCGGCTCGGACATGAAGTTCACCAGCCCGATCATGATGCCGAGAATGGCGGCCATGATTACGGCTGCGCCGACGCTGCGCGGTACTCCCCGCGCATGCAGGCTTTCCACGGGGCCCGACAGCACCAGAAAGATCAATAGCGCCAAAGCCACCGGAATGAAGGCCACGTGTGCAAAGTAGAGCAGCAGTCCGATTGCGCCCGCCAGCAGCAGCCGCACCGATGTCACCCGCGATTTTATTTTTTTAAGCTCCACCGGTGCTCCCGATCGACACGGGCACCACACTAGAGCCAGAACCGCAGCAGCAATGTAGGTCAATATCGACCGAGCCCTACGGGCATAGACCGTACCGCTGTAGGATGTGGCCGACAGGCAATTTGTAGGAAGGACGTGCCGACCCAAGGATAGTATGCGATCCTTCGCGGGGACAAAAATTGGGGTCTTTTAACGGCATGTCACGCGAACACTTTCATTGGGAAGATCCGTTGTTGCTCGATGCGCAACTGACGGAAGAAGAAAAAATGATTCGGGACGCTGCGCGCGACTATGCGCAGGGCCAATTGGCGCCGCGCATTCTCGAAGCCTTTCGGCGCGAGCACACCGACCCGGGCATATTCAAGGAAATGGGGGCCGTGGGCCTGCTCGGCGCCACCATTCCCGAAGCCTACGGCGGCGGCGGGATGAACTACGTCAGCTACGGCCTCATTGCGCGCGAGGTCGAGAAAATCGACTCGGGATTCCGCTCGATGATGAGCGTGCAATCCTCGTTGGTCATGCTGCCGATTTTTAAGTTCGGCACCGAAGTCCAGAAGCAGAAATATCTGCCTTCCCTGGCGCGCGGCGAGACCGTCGGCTGCTTTGGTTTGACCGAGCCCGATCACGGTTCCGATCCCGGCAGCATGATTACGCGCGCGCGCAAGGCCGCCGGCGGCTATCGATTGTCGGGTGCGAAAACCTGGATTACCAATAGTCCGATCGCCGATGTCTTCGTGGTGTGGGCAAAAACCGAAGATGACGTGATTCGAGGATTCATTCTCGAGAAAGGCTGGAAGGGACTCACGACTCCCGTCCTGCACGGCAAGGTGGGACTGCGCGCTTCTACCACCGGGCAGATTCTCATGGATGACGTGTTCGTCCCTGAAGACAATTTGCTTCCCAGCGTCACGGGACTAAAAGGTCCGTTTACCTGCCTTGACTCCGCGCGCTACGGCATCGCCTGGGGAGCGCTGGGTGCGGCCGAGAGTTGTTGGCACACGGCGCGGCAATACGTGCTGGATCGCAAGCAATTCGGCCGCCCGCTCGCGGCGAATCAGCTCATCCAGAAAAAACTCGTCGACATGCAAACGGAGATCACGCTGGCGCTGCAGGGCTGCTTGCGCCTCGGCCGCATGAAGGACGATGGAACCGCATCGGTGGAGATTACCTCCATCATGAAGCGCAACTCCTGCGGCAAAGCGCTGGATGTCGCACGCATGGCACGCGACATGTTGGGCGGCAACGGCATTTCCGACGAATACGGCGTGATTCGCCATGTCGTCAATCTGGAGGTCGTGAATACCTACGAAGGTACGCACGACATTCACGCTTTGATCTTGGGCAGGGCCCAAACCGGGATTCAGGCGTTCTCCTAAGGATAAGACGGAGACGCGCTCCCGGAGACCCGCGGCACGCGGATACTCGGCTTGAGGCCGATTTGCCACTCCGCGCTCACCGGAGCCTCGGCAGTCACGCTAAGCCGCCGGCTGGTCGTCTCCTCGGCGCGGTCCAAGTTCGGATGCCAAATTCTCACCGTGTATTCGCCCGCCGGCATGTCGCTGATCGAGACGGTCCCAAGCGGCCCGGTCTTCGCAAAAAACGGCGTTTCCGATACATAGATGTAGCCGAGCATCCAGTCGTGAATGTTGCAGCCGAGCACCACGACTCCGGGCTTGTCGAAAACGACCGGCGGCGCATTCGTGCCGGCGTACAAGGGCAATTCGAATTTCCTGGCGGCTGAGAATGAATAGACTTGGTGTCGGATATTGTCGCTGTTCGGAAAACGCACGGTCGAACCGACGAATATCGGCTTGACGAAGGGCACGAACTGCTTATCGACCTGATCCACGGCGTCCGACGGAGGGTGGGAATGCTGGGCATTGCGCGCATCGACGGCAACAGCCAGCACCACTGCGTCGGCCACATTTCGCCCCTTATGATCCTTCACGGCCACGCGCAATTCGGCGGCGTGCGCGGCGGCGCCGGCGAGGACAATTCCCAGAGTTGCGAAGAGGTTCTTAAGCATTCAAAACCGATAGATCCAGGCTAATTCCGACAGCGAGTCGGTGTAGTTGTTGCCGCCCTCGGCATGGGTCTCAAGGCGCTGGAACCCACAGCCGATCAAATTGTGAACGGTCAGCGAATAGTCCACGCCGAGCCTCGCGCCAAAGGTCGTCCCGGCTAGTCTATACGCGTAGGCGCCGGGTCCAAACGTCGGATCGGGCGCAACCGCTTTGGAAGAGGCAAAGATGTAGGCGCCGGGCTGGCTGGTGGAAACGACATCACCGTGCCGCAATAAAGATCCCAGGCCGAGCGAGATCCGCTCGCTCAACTGGAACTCAACTCCGGCCTTGAAACTTCGTCCCTCCTGGCTGAACGCGTCGCTCGACACGCCATATATGGGGTATTCGCCGGGCGCCGCGCGGCGACGCTCGAACGTGTACTTCGCCCAGAAATTCCAGCGTTCATCGAGCCGCTTTCCCGCCTCCAAGGCAGCGCGATACAGCGTCGCATCTCGATAGCGATCGGCGTAGTCGGTTCGGCCTATGGAGACACCTAAGCGCGTCCACGCCGCGAAGGCGCCCACGCCCCACTTTTTCTTCAGAAACAGCACGCCATCGACCGATGCGTTGTTCAATCCGGAGAGCCGCTCGTAGAGCTGCCCGGACAAATCGCCGCCCGCGGACAGGCTGAACCCATCGGTGATGGAAATCAGTTGCAGGAGAGATGCGTTTGCCGCAGCACTCGAATCCGCCACCACACTGGCGTCGTTCTGTGCATTCCCGACATTGCCATCGTGATTCAGTGCCGCCGAAGTGGCCAAAATCCAATCGCCGCGCGCAGTGTGACATGCCGCACAAAACATCAGAAATGCGGATAGCGATACGCAGATCGGTCGCATGGCCACATTATGCAATGTCGGCGCGTCCCACAGCGGGATCCAGGTCGCATCGCGAGCTTAGGCGTAGGGCACAGGTACGCAAAGGCGTGGCTTTGGGCCACCACCCTATGGACACTAGGGGGCCTTGGGCTAGGGGCCTTGGGCGACTCCGTGTCCCGCCGCCACCCAGGCATCGAGTCCGCCGTGCAGGGGCCGAACCCGTTTGAAGCCGTGGTTCATCAAAATTTTGGCGACGCGCGCGGCCGACGCTTCGCTGGGGCAGGTGCAATACAGAATGATGTCGCGGTCTCTGGGCAGGTCCTTGAGACGCAGGCCCACATCGGGCAACGAGATGTGCAAGGCGCCTGGAATCCAGCGCGGCTCGAGTGCCCGTGCGCTGGGCGAGCGCACGTCGATGATGAGCGGCTGCGAGCCGCTCTCAATGAGCTCGTTCAGATCCGCAACGCTGATGCGCGCCATGCGCAGCATGGTGTAAAAGCGTCTGCGTTCCCACCATTTGTAGCCGACATAGGCGCCGAGCAGAACAAGCGCCACGCCGAAGGCCATGCTGCCGATCTGATCGGCGCGAATCAGCAGCCGCTCGATTTGAGTTTTGAACAGCATGCCGGCGAGGAGAGCCGCACCCACCCACAAGGCCGCCGCGAGCGCACTCAGGCCGATGAATCTCAGCCAGCCGATCCGCATGGCGCCTGCCAGCGGCGGTGCGATGGTGGCGAGTCCCGGCACGAATTTCGCGATCACCAGGGAATTGACACCCCAGCGGTCAAACTGACTCTGTGTTTCAGCGACGCACGAATCAGGCTCGAGGGAAATCCGGCACAGCGTTTTCAACACGCGGATTCCGTATTTCTGCCCGACCCAGTACCAGCCGCAGTCGGCCACCAGGCACGCGAGAACCGCCGCCAGGAAAACGGCCGCGAGCGGCAGCTGTCCATTGGCGCCGAGGGCGCCGGCGAGCACCAATGTCGGAATGACCGGCACCGGCAGCCCGATTTGATTCAGCAGGACATTGAGGGCCACGATACTCAAGCCGTACTGCGCAAGATTGAGGAGGACTTGCTGAGTCAATGCCGTCGGCCCTCGATATTGGGCAGGAATGCCGCCACCATTCCCAGCAGCGGTAGGTAGGCGCAGACACGATAGACAAATTCGATTCCGTACTGGTCGGCGAGGCCGCCCAACACGGCCGCGCCGATGCCGCCGATGCCAAAGGCGAAGCCGAAAAACAGTCCCGACACGGCCCCCACGTTACCGGGCATTAATTCTTGCGCGAACACCACGATGGCCGAAAAAGCCGAGGACAGAATCAAGCCGATGATGAATGTCAGGATTCCCACCCACATCAAATCAACATAGGGAAGGATCAAGGTGAAGGGGGCGATGCCTAAGATCGACACCCAAATCACACGCTTGCGTCCGATACGATCACCCAAGGGGCCGCCGAACAGCGTGCCAAGCGCCATCGCGAGCAGAAACACGAAGAGGTGGATCTGCGCGGAGCGCACCGAGACGTGAAATCGGTCGATCAAATAGAAGCTGTAGTAGCTCGTGATGCTGGCCACGTAGAAATATTTGGAGAAGATCAACAGGACCAGCACCGCGATCGATGAGCGCACGCGCGCCGGCGACACCGGACGATGCGCCGCCGCGGTGTGCGCGGGCTTGGGCCGATCGATGTGCTGGCGCTTGTACCAGGCGCCAACCCGCGCCAGCACCGCGATCGCGATCAGCGCGGCGATCGCAAACCAGGCGAGACTGGGTTGTCCTTGGGGAATGATGATCCATGCGGCCAACAAGGGTCCCATCGCACTGCCGGCATTGCCGCCGACCTGAAAAATCGATTGCGCCAGCCCATGGCGGCCACCCGAGGCCAGGCGTGCGATGCGCGAGGATTCCGGATGAAAAATTGCGGACCCCGCGCCGACCATCGCGGCTGCGGCGAGCACGCTGGCGTAGTTCGGCGCGAAGGCCAAGGTCACCATGCCGATCAGCGTGAAGCACATGCCGGCGCTGAGCGAATACGGCTTCGGATGCTTGTCGGTGTAGACGCCGATGACAGGTTGCAGAATGGACGCGCAAGCCTGATAGGTCAGCGTAATCGTGCCGATCTGCACGAAACTCAGGTGAAATTCACCTTTCAGCAAGGGATAGATCGCGACGATCAACGACTGCATCATGTCGTTGAGAAAGTGCGAGAAGCTCAAGGCGCCCAACAAATTAAAGCGCGTCTGCGCCGCCGGAGCTACGGCTAAATCCGCCGTGATACTTTTTGCCATGCCTCGATCTTCGAATGTGCAATCTTTCTGCAAGCCGAACCGCATACCCTACTAGCTAGTTCGTTGTCTGTCCTGAGAGAATGCTTGGATGAAACGCTTCGAGCCCCTTGTCGTTCTCCGCGATGCCGTTACTCGATGGGACCTGCTGGCGTTCATCGTGGTGATCGGGCTGGTGGTGTTTCTGGGAGAGACCTCGCGCGGACTCTTTGCCCCGTTGACCGCGCTCGAGGCGACGCCGATTTCCCTGGATCCCTGGCATCTGCCTGAATATGCCGCGCGCACGACGTTTCGCATGTTCGCGGCCCTGGCGCTGTCGCTGGTGTTCACGCTGACCTACGCCACCTGGGCGGCGAAGAGCGAGCGCGCCGGCAAGCTGCTCGTGCCCATTCTGGACATCCTCCAATCCGTTCCTATTCTAGGGTTCATTTCGATTACCGTGGTGTTCTTCATGTCCTTGGCCCCGGGACGCGTCCTGGGGGCTGAATTCGCGGCCATCTTCGCCATCTTCACCAGTCAGGCCTGGAACATGGCTTTCAGTTTTTATCAATCCTTGCGCACGGTGCCGACCGAGCTCATCGAGGCAGCGGAATCCTTCAGGCTCTCGCCGTGGATGCGCTTCTGGCAATTGGAGGTTCCCTTTGGCATGCCGGCGCTCATCTGGAACATGATGATGTCGATGTCGGGCGGCTGGTTCTTCGTGGTCGCGTCCGAGTCGATCAGCGTCGGACACACCACGGTGGCGCTGCCGGGCGTTGGTTCCTATATCGCGCTTGCCATCGAGAACAAGAACCTGCCCGCCATCGGCTGGGCGATCGCGACCATGGCGATCGTGATTCTGTTGTATGACCAGCTGATTTTTCGGCCCTTGGTCGCGTGGGTGGACCGATTCCGCGTCGAGCAGGAGCCCGGGGCGCGCGTGCCCGATTCCTGGGCGCTGACCATGATGCGCCGCTCGCGTCTCATTCAGGCGGCAACCCTCGCGTTTCACGCCGCCGTGATGTTCACCAGCCATGCGGTGAAGCGCAAAGATCGTCCGGTTGCGCAGGTGTCGAATAAGCCGAAGCGATCGCTCGATCTGTTGTGGGTTTCGCTGATCGTGGCAGCGGTCGTGTTGGGACTTTGGCACATCGTGGTGGTGCTGATTCAGAACACGCCGCTGCGCGAGGCGCTGCAGGTGTGCGGTCTGGCAGCCCTTACCATGCTGCGGGTGTTCGTGTTGATTACGCTGGCCAGCCTCATCTGGGTGCCGGTTGGCGTGTGGGTGGGAATGCGGCCGCGGGCTGCACAAATCGTGCAACCCATCGCGCAGTTCATGGCGGCCTTTCCGGCGAATCTGCTGTTTCCCATCGCGGTGTTCGGGATTGTTAAATGGAAACTGAATCCCGATATCTACTTAAGTCCTTTGATGATTCTGGGAACGCAGTGGTACATCCTTTTCAACGTGATCGCCGGCGCCTCCTCGATTCCCGCGGAGATGCGCTATGTGTCCGCGAACTTTCGCGTCACGGGTTGGCTGTGGTGGCGCAAGGTGGCGTTGCCCGCGATTTTGCCCTTCTATGTAACGGGCGCAATCACGGCGTCGGGCGGTTCGTGGAACGCGGCCATCGTGGCGGAACTCGCTTCCTGGGGCGATACTCATGTTCAGGCGCGAGGCCTGGGCAGTTACATCGCCGAGGCGACCACCGCCGGGGATTTTCACCGCATCGTGTTGGGGATTGGCACCATGAGCTTGTTCGTGGTGGTGATCAACCGCGTTTTCTGGCGCCCGCTGTACTACTACGCCGAGCGCAAGTACCGGCTTACTTAAAGGGTGGGGCATGAATACTTCTCCGCTGCTGCAATGCACTGATGTTCGTAAGGCATTTCCGAAGCCGGACGGCGCGGAGCTGCTGGTCCTGCAGGGAATGAATCTCGAGCTGCGCGAAGGGCAAATCGTCGGGCTCTTAGGCAGGTCGGGTTCAGGCAAGTCCACGCTGTTGCGTTTGATCGCGGGACTTTCCGAGCCCAGCGCAGGCGATCTGCAATACCTCGGCAAGCCGATTTCCGGACCTGCTCCCGGCATTGCCATGGTCTTTCAGAGCTTTGCCTTATTCCCCTGGCTCACGGTCTTTGAAAATGTGGCGCTGGGGCTGGAGGCGCAGCGCATGTCCCGGGCGGAAATTCGCAAGCGGTCCCTGGCGGCCATCGATCTTATCGGCTTGGACGGTTTCGAGTCCGCCTATCCGCGCGAATTATCGGGCGGCATGCGTCAGCGCGTCGGGTTTGCCCGGGCCCTGGTGGTACATCCGAATATATTGCTGATGGACGAGCCGTTTTCCGCTCTCGACGTTTTGACTGCAGAAACCCTGCGCACCGACTTCTTGGATTTATGGGCGGAAGGCAGGATGCCCATCAAGGGCGTCATTTTGGTCACGCATAACATCGAAGAGGCGGTATTGATGTGCGACCGGGTCTTGGTGTTCGGCAGCAATCCAGGCCGGATCTTAAGTGAAATCAAGGTGACACTCCCGCAGCCGCGCAACCGCCTCGACCCCAGTTTTCGCGAGCTGGTGGAGCGCATCTATGTGGAAATGACCGCCCGGCCGGCGGGCGGGGCTCCGGGGCGCAAGGAGAATTTCCCGGGCCTAGGCATCGGCAGCGTCCTGCCGCATGTGTCGTCCAACCTGCTCGCCGGTTTGATGGAAGCCGTGGCGGCGCCGCCTTTCAACGGCAAGGCCGACCTGCCGGAGATTGCCTCGGACCTGACCATGGAGATCGATGAACTCTTTCCCGTCGCGGAAACCCTGCAAATGCTGCGTTTCGCGGAGCTGGAGGGCGGCGACCTGAAGCTCACCGAGGATGGAATGGCCTTTGCGCATGGCGCGCTCGATGAGCGCAAGCGCATATTTACCCGTCATTTGCTGACCTATGTTCCGCTGGCCGCGCACATCCGGCGGGTGCTGGACGAAAGGGCCTCTCATTCCGCGCGCAGGAGCCGCTTTATCGACGAATTGGAAGACTTTATGGCCGAGGACGCGGCGGAACAGAGCCTGCGGGCGGTGGTGAGTTGGGGCAGATACGCCGAGGCCTTCGCGTATGATGACGAGAATGCCATGTTCAGTCTGGAGAATCCGACTTAAAATCACCTGATGACCGAGATGGCTCCCTATTTGACGCTGAATGTGCCGCCCGACGAGATGGTCAAATACATTCAGGATTTGATGACGCTGCCTCATGGCGAAATTGCGGCCGGTTCGGCGCTGGCGCTGGCCCAGCGGCACTGGGGCGGCGACACTCCCTTGGCACGCGCTGCCCTGTTGCGATGGGGCGCGCTCAATCTGGCCTTCCAGGACAAACGCCTGGAAACCTGGACCGTCACGCGCGAAAACGATCGCATCCAGGTACCGGCCGCCTTGGTCGCCGCGGCGGGGATCGCGCCTTTGATTTTGGATAACGAGCGGGCAGTTTTCGACATACCCGCCCTTTTGGATGCCACGCTGGATTTCCAACCTCCAGCGGGTCAGGCTTAAGGCTTCTAGCAATTCATGACAACTCCGGCCGAGAAAGCGCCTAAGGCGCGCTTTGGCGTACTGCGCACAATCGCACTTTACAAGCTGGTGAAGGTGGTGCTGTTGCTTGCGGTCGCGTACGGGGAATTGCGATTGCGCGATGCATCACTGGCGGCGAAGCTGCTGTCCTGGGCGCAAGCGCGGCCCTACGGGCTGGAACATCGCATCGTTGCGCAAATACTGGAGTGGTTCAGCGGTTTGAGCGTGTCGCGCATTTATCTCTATCGCATGATAACGCTGGGCTACGCTGCGGTTTTCGCCGTCGAGGGTGTCGGGTTGTGGATGGAAAAGCGCTGGGCGGAGTGGCTCACCACCATCATTACGGCATCGCTCATCCCGCTGGAGGCCTGGGAAATATTCTTGCGGCCGACTATCGGCAAGGTTTTGATATTACTGGCGAATGTTGCCGTCGTCGCCTACCTGGTCTGGCATGTCCGCAAGACCCAGGCGTCCCGGGAAATTGCCATTGTGAAATGATCTTCATCTCGGTGTAAACGCCTGATTCCGTCGTATTCTTCGCTGCGCTTACGCCCTCACCACGTTTTGGAGATCTCATGAAGAAGTCTGCGACCCTGATTACCACTGCCTTGTTGACCTTTGGCCTCGCCGCCGCTTCGATGGCTGCTGACGCGCCGAAGAGCGGCACACCGGCCGCTGCCGACAGTTCTGCGCCTGCACCAAAGGCGAAATCCCATAAGTCCAGCACCACCACCAAGAAGCACAAGAAATCGACGACCGCTTCTACGGCAACCAAGTAATATTATTGGTATAACGCCCCGACCGCTTTACGGCGGCCGGGGCGTTTTTTTTGCGGCTCACAAATGGCGGGTACATGGATCTGATCGTTGCAATCAAGGCCTTGATACTGGGTGTGGTCGAAGGACTGACGGAATTTCTGCCGGTCTCGAGCACCGGGCACTTGATCGTCGTCGGCAGCCTTCTGAATTGGAACGATGAGAAAGGCGAGGTGTTCGAGATCGTCATTCAGTTTGCCGCCATCCTGGCGATTTGCTGGCTGTACCGCCAGCGCCTGTGGACCGTCATTGCAACGCTGCCGCGCGATAGAAAATCGCAACTTTTCACCTTGAATCTGCTGCTCGCGTTCCTGCCGGCCGCGGTCATTGGCGTGATATTCATCGGCACGATCAAGAAGTACCTGTTCGCGCCGGTGCCGGTCGCCAGCGCCTTCATCATCGGCGGAATCCTGATTCTGCTGATCGAGAGCCGCAAGCGCGCCGCGCGCGTCGAGAATATCGATGGGATCAAGCCGCCGGACGCGCTGTGGATCGGCGTTGCGCAGACCCTGTCCATGATTCCCGGCACTTCGCGTTCGGGTGCGACCATCATGGGCGGCCTGTTGCGCGGCCTGTCGCGCCCGGCCGCCACCGAATTCTCGTTTTTCCTCGCCATTCCCACGATATTCGGCGCGACGGTGCTGGAACTCTACAAGGCACGCCACCTGCTGAACATCGATGATCTGGCGGTGATCGGCGTCGGCTCGATTGCCTCCTTCATCAGCGCGATGATCGCGGTGCGGGCGCTGCTTCGCTATGTCAGCGGCCATAGCTTCAAGGTGTTCGCCTGGTACCGCATCGCCTTTGGCTTTGTGATCCTGGGCACGTGGTATTTCGGCCTGGTTAAGTGGTGAGCACGATATTCCCCCAAGCGGCCGATGTTGCGCATCTCATCCAGGTTGCGCTGACGCCGATTTTTCTGATTTCGGCGATCGGGGTGACGCTCAATGTCCTGACCAGCCGGCTGGCGCGAATCGTCGACCGGGCGCGCGCTATGGAGAACGAATTGTGCCGGCCGGACTATGAGCCCGGTGCGCGGGATTTGCACGCGGCGCTCGGGGTGATGGAACGTCGCGCGCGCTATATCAACACGGCGATCACGCTGATCACGCTCTCGGCGTTGTTCATCGCGCTGGTGGTGGTGATGCTGTTCGTCAATGCCTTCGCGCATTGGGATCTCGCGGCCTTCATCGCGATTATGTTCATCCTGTCGATGCTAGCGTTCGCGGCGGCCTTGACGGCGTTTTTGATCGAGGTGCGCATCGCCACCACGACGCTGCGCATCGGCATCGAGGCCGCGTCGCGCAACAGCTAGCCGGCTAATCAGGAGCTGTCTGCGTATTTCCGCGTGAGCCGCGTTGGCGGGGAACGCTCCTAGTGTGCAGCGCGTTCGCGCACCGGGATCGGCACATTGCATAAGTCGATGCGGCCGGCCGGCACCTTGAAAAAATCTTCGGGGCGGTTGCGGCGCGATTCGACCAGCGCCGTGAAGGTGGGTGTGTCGGTGCGAATGACTTCGAGGTTGGATCGTTCCGCGGCGGGCACGTCCGCTGCCACGCGAATCGACTTGATCGGCAGGGGCTTTTCGGTTTTGGTATAAAACCCCATCTCCGCGCTGCCGCGCGGCAGGCCGGAGAGCAGCTCCACGCCTTTTAGCACTCTTCCGACCAGCGCCACATTGCGGTCCAGATGCCGCGGCGCGTGGCCGATCACCACGTACATTTCCGCACCGCTGCCGCTTTCAGCGTCCAAGTCCCTTCCTACGCCCACCATGCCGTAGCAATGTGCCAGCCACACTTTGTGCAGCTGCGCTGAGCGCGCCACGGGCAGACTGTCGGAGAACCCGACCTCGGGCGCATAAACATCGCCGTCCGGCAAGCGGGTGAAGGCCATGTGGGCAGGAAGGGCGGAATCGAATTCCGGCGCTACCTTGCCGATGCCGGGAGGCAGGGGATGGCGGTTCTCCGGGTCGCCCCATTGCGCCACATAGTTATCCTGCTCGCGAATGATGGACAGGCCGTTGAAATATCCTGCGCGGGCCAAAGTCTTGATATTGGCGACATGCAGCGGCGCAAATGCCGGGGCCAATTCGATGACCACGCGCCCGGCCGGCAAATCGACGTACAGGGTGTTTTCCGGGTCCAGCGGCCGCCAGTCCGAAGGTTTGGAGGCCGCCAGAACCTCCGGCATGCTTTGAGGTTTAGCGGCCGGCGCGGGCTGCGATAGAATAAGCAGCGCGCACGGGATTAAGAACTTAAGATTGCGGTTCATGAACTTGAGTATTGCATAAATGTCATCGGCCTTAGGAGGCGAAATGCGCCGCATTTTATTCTGTTGCCTCGTGTTGCTCCTTGCGGATCTGCAGCTCGCGCCGGCGCGCGCGCAAGGCTATCCGGGTGGAGGCATCCCGCCGATCACGGGCAGCGGCGGTCGGACGCAGCAGGGGCCGGAAATGCCGTCCACGCCGATCGAGGTCAAGCCCGACAAAGCGGCGACGAAAGCCTATGCCGCGGGCATGAAGAGCATGCAAAAGGCGCATGAGTTGGAAGAGACAATCGCGAAGGCAACCGATGCGGACAAGAAAGCCAAGGCGATGGCGAAATTGGACGATACGTACGGCAGAGCGCTGGAGGAATTCACGGAAGTATTGCGCAACAAAAACGACATGTACGATCCCTGGAACAAGATCGGTTTCATTCATCTGCACTTCGGCGCGTACCGCGAGTCCATCGATGACTACAATCACGCGCTGGCGCTGAAGCCGGATTTGTTGGAAGCGATTCAACACCGGGGCGAGGCATTCATGGGCGCCGACCGCTTGGACGAAGCCAAGGCCGCATACATGGACCTGTTCTTTCACGCCCGCCCACTCGCGGATCAAATGATGATCACCATGCAGGCCTGGCTGCAAAGTCACCGAGCGGCCGCAAACGGCATGCGCCCCGCCGATATCGATGCCTTCGACAAATGGCTGCAGGAGCGCGAGGGCATCGCCAAAACCACGGCCGCGAACTAGGAGCCTGTCTTAAGTATTCCGCTCAGTTCGATGGGCTTTGGCGTGCTTGGCTCAAGGCATCGATTTTGGCGCGAAGCTCCGCCACGAGCTCCTCGAGCGCAGTGACGCGCTGACTTAAAGTTGGCGCACTCGATGCGTCCGCGCCTCCTGTATTCGGCGGCTCAGCGGCTTCGTGCTCCGGTGCGGATACGACCGCACCCGAGAACAGGT
>Ga0210402_10002587_pt1 | contig 17510 bp, 14 predicted proteins | sample IncBWC7MmetaG_FD_161055 | JGI IMG/M metagenome (GOLD analysis project Ga0210402, IMG submission 161055) | Forest soil microbial communities from Barre Woods Harvard Forest LTER site, Petersham, Massachusetts, United States - Inc-BW-C-7-M | ecosystem: Environmental > Terrestrial > Soil >... | reverse complement strand
CAGCACCGTGTCAACATTTGCTGCAACGATTTGCTCTTCGGTCTTTTTTCCCGCCGCCTTGCGCGAGAATTTGCTTCGCCGCTCCAATATAAAATGGATTGTCGCTCTCTCGCCGTGTTCTTCCGCAAGCACCCAATCGCCAACGGCGGGCAACATTTCTCGGGAGTTCGCTTCATGGCGCAACTTTCCGCGAAGCTCGGCCCAGTGTTCGCCGCTTTCACGAATTATCTTGTATAGTCCACGGTTTTCTTCGCTGACCCTTGCTCGAACCAGTCCGTCTTTTTGTTTTGAATTCCACTGCTTTTCAAAAAAATTGCACCAACCCAAATCCTTCAATAAGTACACGCGAATCTCCTCGGTGGCACAGAAACGCAGCGCGTTTCCGGCGGAAAAAGGGATCAGAACGGGAAGGATTGCGTTACGCGGGGAGGAACCTACTCGCGGAAAAACTAGAGCAGAAACACGGAGGCAGATTCATCCCGGCGGATGACTTCGGTTCGCACAGGCGCCTCCTGAAAGAAGTAAGATCGAACTCCGCACAGTATATAACAGAATCCGGGCAACTATCGTATTGTAGGTCGGGCGTATTCTAAGGTTATTCCAGGCCACATATCCTAAACCGCAAGATTGGCAAAGAGAGAAAATGAAAAGCAAACTCACGTCGTTGTGGCGTTCCCTCGTTCTTCTCTGCATGGGAATCTTTCTGATATCAGCAACTACGTCCGCAGTCGACAAGCCCGCTGCGAGCCTCGAACAACGGCGCGAGCAATTGAACACCCTGCTGAAAGAACAGTGGGAATTCGTGATGAAGACGAGCCCCGAATTCGCGACGATTATCGGAGACAAACGCTACAACAACAAAGTGAGCGACGTTTCTGAAAAAGAGGTTTATTACGAACTCGAAATGGCGAAAGACTTCCTGAAGCGGTTTCAGGCGATCGATACAACCGGATTCCCTGAGCAGGAGAGGCTGAACAAAGTGCTTATGGTTCGCGCGCTTGAGGAGCAGCTGGACAACGCAAAGTTTGAAGACTGGCTGATGCCTGTGACGCAGTTTGGCGGGATCCAGCGCGATTTGCCGCAATTCGTACAGCTCATCCCGTTCGAAACAGTGAAGGATTACGATGACTACATAGCGCGGCTAAAGCAGATTCCCGGCCAAATCGACGGAACCGTTATATTCATGCGCAAAGGCGCGAGCAAGAAACTGATTCCACCGAAAATCCTCCTCGAGCAGGTAGTTGGGCAATCGGCCTCCGTGGGAGAAGCAAAGCCGGAAGAAAGCCCTTTTGCTCTGCCAATCAAGAAGTTTCCGGCGAGCTTCACTGACGCGGACAAAAAACGCCTGCAGGAATCCATTCTCGCGGCGATTCGAGATGGAATTGATCCTGCGTACAACCGATTCACCAAATTCCTCAAGGAAGAGTACGTGGCGCAAGGGCGCACCGAACCCGGGATGTGGTCGCTCCCAGATGGCGCGGCGCGTTACCAGGCAAAAATAAAAGCAAGTACGACCACGAACATGACGCCGGAGGAGATTCACCAGCTCGGGTTGCGCGAAGTTGCGCGAATCGAAGGCGAAATGCTTAAAGTTGCGAAGAAACTTGGCTACAACGATTTGAAGAGCTTCAACGCGGCGATTGAAAAGAACCCGGATCTGCACCCGAAATCGAAGCAGGAGATGCTGGACCTCTATCGCAAATACATTGACCAAATGTATGCCAAGCTTCCTACCCTTTTCGGGCGGATGCCGAAAGCAAAAGTGGAAGTGATTCCCATGGAAGAGTTCCGCGAAAAGCAGTCCGCGGGAGCGGATTACATCCAGGGGACGCCTGACGGCTCGCGGCCCGGGCACGTAAATGTGAACACCAGCGATTTTGCAAAGCGCAAGACGCTGCCGATCGAAACTACCGCTTATCACGAAGGAATTCCCGGGCATCACATGCAGATTTCGATTGCGCAGGAGATCCCGACGCTGCCGCCGTTCCGCCAGCAAGGAGGATACGTTGCGTACGACGAAGGTTGGGCGCTCTATTCCGAGCGGTTGGGAGAGGAAGTTGGATTCTTTCAGGACCCCTACAGTTACTACGGGCATTTGCAGGACGAAATGCTCCGCGCCATTCGCCTGGTGGTGGACACGGGTTTCCACTACAAGAAATGGACGCGGCAGCAAGTAGTTGATTTCTTCCACGACCATTCCGGCATTGATGAAGTGGAAGTTCAGAGTGAAACGGACCGCTACATCGCAATTCCTGGCCAAGCTTTGGGCTACAAGATCGGGCAACTGAAGATTCTTGCGCTTCGCGAAAAGGCCCAGAAAGCGCTGGGCGACAAGTTCGACATTCGCGCATTTCACGACACCGTCCTCGGCGCGGGTGCCCTGCCGATGGATGTGCTGGAACAACAGATTGACGCGTGGATCGCAACGCAGAGGATCGCGAAATAAGGCTTACGCCGGGAACCCCAAATCGCTAACGTCAAACCCGGGTCTGGCCTAGAATCGGGGCCGTGAGCATTACCATTCGCCAATCCGACGCGAAGGATTTCCCGCTTCTTTTCAGGCTGGACCAAAAGTGCTTCCCGCCGGGAATCGCTTACTCGAAAACGATGCTCAAACACTTTCTGGCGCAGCCGGGCGCGGAATGTTTGGTTGCGGTGGAAGAAAAGGAAATCGTCGCATTCATTCTGACGGAAGAAAATCCGCCGCTCGGTCACGTGATGACGCTCGATGTGGCCGAATCGCAGCGCAGAAGTGGAATCGGAACTCTCCTTCTGCGTGAAAGTGAAAATAATCTGTATTTTCGCGGCGTGCGCACGATGCTGCTCGAAACCGCAATCAGCAATGAAGCGGGCGTTGCCTTCTGGCAGCGCCATGGATACCGTATTGAAGCGGTGCTGAAAAACTATTATCCCGGCCATTTGGACGCGTATGAAATGCGCAAGCGATTGCCGGCGACAAGGGAGCAAACGGCTTGAACGAATATTTGTTGTCGGTATTGCTGGGAATTGTTGAGGGACTGACGGAATTCTTGCCGGTAAGTTCAACGGCCCATTTGCGAATCTCTGAAGCGCTGTTGCACATTCATCTCGACGATCCTTACTGGAAGATGTACAGCATCGTGATCCAGCTCGGGGCGATTCTGACCCTGCCGATCTATTTTCGAGGGCGTATCGCCAAGTTTCTTTCTACATTCCCTTCGGGTGAACGCGGCGACCGTACAGTTCTCACGCATCCGTTGAGCCTCGTCATGATCGCCTTCGTCGTGACAGCCGGTCCTGCATTCTTGCTGACGAAGGTCATTGGAAAACATCTCGAAAGCCTCACGATCATTGGCACTTCCCTGCTGGTCGGCGGAATTGTGATGTGGATCGTGGACGCGCTGCATTCGCGCGCGGAAAAAGCCGGACAGGTTCCGGGCAGCGCGATCAAAACCTGGCACATGGAAGAAATGAATCTCCTCCAAGCCATTTGGATTGGCGCCTGCCAGATCCTCTCTGCCCTATTCCCCGGAACGTCGCGTTCGATGTCCACCATTGCCGCAGGACAAATCGCCGGCATGTCTCGCGCGTCCGCGCTGGAGTTTTCTTTTTTTCTCTCGATGCCGACCATGGCCGTAGCCACTCTGTATGAACTTCTGAAATCCCTCCGAGGGAAAGGGGACGATGCGCTCTCGGTCGGCCATATGACAAGCCATCAATGGCTCGTGCTGCTCATCGGTTTCGTAGTTTCCTTCATCGTGGCATATGGCTCGGTGGCATGGTTCATGGCCTGGGTCCGCAAACATGGTTTCGTCCCTTTCGCGATTTACCGCATTATAGTGGGGGTGGCGGTACTTTATTGGACCTCGCGCATTTAGGCGTGAACGGGCAATAATTGTGAAATGGAAGACAAATCAAATCGCAAAACGATGGAGTTGATGGAATTCGCGGACGAATGTCTTTCGGTTTTTGATGAGGTAAATTCCACGGGCATACCCGTCTATGTAACGAAAGCAGGCGTCCCGATAATAAAGGTAATTCCGCCAGACAAATCGCGGAGGCACAGAGCGGGCAAAAGCGAACGGAGAGTTCCCCGTCTTCGCTGAAGGAAACACCTGGCAACTTTGGTTTGTTCACGGGGTTCGGTTTGATATGATTTGGGGGTTCCTCCAGAGCAAGAGCCCAGCGCCGGTCTTGCTTGAGACTCTCAGCCTTCCCCAAAAGCTGAGGAGAATTTTGTGCGCCTTCTGACGCCTACTGAAAATAAGCGGCTCAATGAGCTGATAGGGTTCTTGTGTATCGTGCTGGGCTTGCTCGTGTCGGCTGCCCTTTTCACTTACCACCCTGCCGATAACTCCTTTAACGTCGCGGCGCGTCCGCCCGACGGCAATCCATCCCACAATTTTATCGGGCCTTTAGGCGCATACTTCTCAGACCTGATGTTTCAGGGGTTCGGGTATGCGGCGTTCCTGCTGCCGATCGCGATGCTGACGCTTGGGTGGAAATGGTTCCGCAGCCGCGCGGTGGAATCGCAAGCGGCCGTACTCGTAGGCTATGGCTTGCTGGTGGTTTCGATTCCTACACTGCTCACATTAATTCCCTTTCCGGATGTACGCGGCGCGATTCCCGCTGGAGGGATGTACGGCCACCTGGTGGCCGGAATGCTTTCCGCGGGATTGAATAAAGGCGCATACGTGGTAGCGGGTGCGCTGTTTGTTACGGCCCTTTTCTTAACGACGAGTTTCTCGTTTAGCGGGACGCATGCCTGGGCGATGAGTTCGACTGGTCCGATTGGCGCAGCGCAGAAATTGGGGATTTTACAGAAGGCGCAAACGCGGTGGCATGCGTGGAGAGAAGAGCGTGAACAACGGCGCATGCGGCGGAAGGTGGAAGCGAACCGGCTGATCGGGCGCAAACCGGCTCCTGCGCAATCGGTAGGCAGTGCGGCGGTTTTGAACGAACCGTCGAAGACGATTCGTCTTGCCGATGAGACCGATGTTTTTCGTGGAGTAGCGAGCGAAGATGCGGAAGAAAACGAGAAGCAATCGCATAAGGCTCCGATTCTGTTTTTGAATTCAGACAAGCCGGAAAAAACGGGAACGAAAAAATCCTCCGATCCGAAGATTGCGAAAGATCATCCGAACTACAGATTGCCTTCGTTGAATTTGCTGCGCGAAGGCGAGCGCTCGCAAAAGCTGGATGAAGACGAACTGAAGTTGCGCGCGCGCGCGATTGAAGACAAGTGCCTTGAATTCGACGTGCAGGGGCGTGTGACTCAGATCAACCCCGGCCCAGTGGTGACCACCTTCGAGTTCAAGCCGGAAGCGGGAATCAAATACAGCCGCATTATTGGTTTGACGGAAGACTTGTGCCTCGCGCTGCAAGCCGAATCGATTTTGATTGAGCGCATCCCGGGAAAATCCACCATCGGCATCGAAGTGCCGAACATCAACCGGCAGACGATTGCTTTGCGGGAAATTATCGAAGCGCAGGAATTTGTTGGTTCGCCGAGCAAGCTGACGCTGGCCATGGGCCGCGATTTGCACGGACGCATTCGCGTGACGGACCTTGCTTCCATGCCGCACTTGCTGATTGCAGGCTCGACCGGCACGGGTAAGAGCGTTTTCATCAACTCGCTGATGATGTCCATTTTGTACAAGGCGACTCCGGACGACGTGAAAATGGTGCTCGTCGACCCCAAGCGCCTGGAATTGAATTTGTATGAAGGCATTCCGCATCTGATTGCCCCGGTGGTCACAGATCCGAAGGTTGCATCGAACGTACTGCGCAACGCGACGCGCGAAATGGAAAACCGGCTGAAGCTGCTCGCCCAGCGCGGCGTGCGCAACATCGAGCAGTACAACCGGACGTTCCAGAAGCAGCAATCGCTTTCGCTCTTTGACAATGTGGAGCAAAGCGAGCACAAACCGCTGCCCTACCTCGTCATCATCATCGACGAACTCGCCGACCTCATGATGGTGGACACGAACAACGTGGAAGAGTCCATCACGCGGCTAGCGCAAATGGCGCGCGCCGTGGGCATCCACCTGATTCTGGCAACGCAGCGACCGAGCGTGGACGTCATCACCGGCTTAATCAAAGCGAACTTCCCTGCCCGCATTTCGTTCCGCGTGGCCAGTAAAGTGGATTCGCGCACGATTCTGGATTCAAACGGTTCTGAGTCGCTGCTCGGCAAAGGAGACATGCTCTATTTGCCGGCGGGCTCTTCGCGGCTGCACCGCATTCACGGGCCGCTGGTGACCGAAGACGAAATCACGGATGTGTGCAATTTCTGGCGGCAGCAGGCACAGGCGAAGTACAACGAGCAACTTCTGGAAGCGCCTAAAGATGAGAATGGCAAGGTCGAAGAGGGCTTTGAAGGTGCACCCAACGGTGGCGGGAACGAAGCGGACGACGAGCTGTACCAGGACGCGGTTCGCATCTGCTGCGAAATGGGCCGCGCATCCACTTCTACTCTGCAGCGTCGTCTGCGCATTGGCTACGGCCGCGCAGCGCATCTGATTGACCTCATGGAAAAAGACGGCATCGTCGGCCCACCAGATGGCACGCGCCCCCGCGAAGTGCTCAAAGGCAAAAGCTGGATGAAGGAATTCGACGAATCGATGCAGTAGCGGAAGTGGATATTGCGTGGTGAATGGTGAGCAGTGAGTCAAACTCTCCGCTATTTCAGCTTGGCCCTTCTCTTTTCGTTTCTCGCGTTCCATGCAGACGCTCAAGCCACACATCGCGTTGTGCACGTGTTTGTGGCGCTAGCGGACAACGCTCATCAAGGAATTGTTCCTGTGCCTGCGGCATTGGGGAACGGTGACGATGCGAACAGAAATCTGTATTGGGGCGCTGCGTTTGGCGTAAGAACATTTTTAAATAAGAGCGCCGATTGGGAGCAAGTCGGTGTCACGACGTATCACGGCGGCCCAGTTATCGACACGCGTATCTTTCGCCACAAAGCATCGGGAACCTACGTAGTTGCGGACGCCTATCGCGGAAGCGAAATCAAGCAAGCCATAGCGGACTTCTTTTCTGCCGCAGCGGGCCTTGAGGCGCCCCTTAAGTTCGATGGCCCCAAAGAGGGGCCAATTCACGTGAACAAGAAGGCGGATTTGGTGGTGTATGTGGGCCACGACGGGCTAATGGATTTTTCGTTGCAGAAGGCGTTTAGCGGGGAGCGTGAACCGAAGAGACAGGCGATAGTTCTAGCCTGCGCGAGCAAGCAGTATTTTGGTGCGACGCTGAAGTCAACTGGAGCGGAGCCTCTGCTCTGGACTACGAATTTGATGGCGCCGGAAGCGTACACGCTCAAGGCAGCGCTGGACGGATGGATTGCAAACGAGTCGGGCGAGCAGATCCGGCAGCGTGCAGCTTCCGCCTACGCTCAATACCAGAAGATCTCGCAAAAAGCGGCGCTTCAATTATTTGCTACCGGCTGGTAAAACTGCACAACTACGGATGCGATTCGATGAATTTGCCGACGAGAACGGCGGCGTGTTCGCAGAGCTTGCGGTCTTCGGGACCGAACGCCGCGACGAAATGACTGTCGATGTCGAGTTCGCCGACCACTTTCCCCTTCGCAAACACGGGCACTACAATTTCCGATTTTGTTTCGAGGGAGCAGGCAAGATAACGCGGGTCCTTGTTCACGTCGTCAACGATTACAGTTTGGCCGCTGGATGCCGCTGCGCCGCAAATGCCTTGATTGAGCGGGATGTGCGTGTGCGGTGTCATACTCCCGCGAAATGGACCGAGCACGAGCATATTGGGATCTTTCGCATCAATCATATAAAAGCCGACCCAGTTGTAACGGGCGAGCTTGTCGTGCAGGAGTTGGACGATCGAAACCATGAGCACTTCAGCGCTTGTTGCGCTAGCCGCGATGGAATCAAGCCGTGAAACCAGTACGACGACTTCTTGAGGGGTGGCTGTCATATCTCTATTGAATCACGAGCTGTGCCGCCGTGGAAAATTCGCCGCCCATACGGTGTGGCTTGTGCGTAAACGCGCGAATGCGCGGCGAAATGAAATTCGCCCGCGAATTGACAGGCCGCCGCTGCGCCCCTAAACTAGAAAAGTTGTTTGCGTGCCGGGGTAGCTCACTGGTAGAGCGCCGCCCTGAAAAGGCGGGCGTAGCCAGTTCGATTCTGGCCCCCGGCACCATCCGTTCCTTCCTATAAGGCCTCCTTGCGCATAGGTTCTTGAGACCCAGAATTACCCAAGACAAGTGTTTCGTCCGTAACAAATCCAGAATAGAATTGCGGTACTCGGGCAATTTGGCCGCCCCGGACAGGTCATGCGAATTACACTGAAGCTCGGTAAACCCCTCTGGGGACTCCTGGCACTCACCTGGTGTCTTTTCGATCTTTCCATAGCCACGGCCGCCCCGCAGGGATCGGACACCTCCTCCCCTGGATATTCCTTCGGTCCCGTAGCAGTCGAGATAAGCGTCCGCGAAAGTACCGGCGGATTGCTGGCGAGCGGCGCGGTAGTCCGCCTGCGTGGTTTGGGAGTGAATGTCGAACAAACGGAAATTACCGGAGAAGCAGGAGCTGCGGTCTTTCAGAGGGTCATCGCGGGTGAGTACGAAGTAGAGGTCAAGGCATCGGGACACAAAACGGCGCTCGAACAGGTGAGCGTAATGGGCGTCGGCTCGACCTATCGGTTTTTTGTTTATGTGCAGCCGGAAGACGCGACGGGTTCGGAAGCTTCATCGGCTCCCGCGAGCGCCCCGCTAATGACGCCAAAGTTGCAAGGCTTGATCGACAAGGGTCTGGAGAAGATGCGGAAAAAGCAGTTCGAGGCGGCAGCGGAGGAGTTTGCCAAAGCCGCAAAGCTTGCGCCCGGGAATCCGGACGTCGTCTATCTCTGGGGTATGTCCTATTGGGCTCTGCAGAACAAAGATGAGGCGAAAAAAAAGTTCGAACTGGCGATATCCCTGCGCCCCACGCACGCGAAGGCGCTGGTGGCGCTGGGCGAATTGCAACTTGTGAATGGGGATGGCGCAGAAGCGGCGAAAGATCTGGAGAAAGCCTTCCAGGTGGACGGAGCCGATTGGCGGACACATTATCTGCTCGCTCACGCCTATGTGAAGACCAAGGAATTGGCCAAAGCCGAAGAGCACGCGGCGCGCTCGAGTGAATTGGCAAAGGAGCGCGGGGCACCGGTACGGCTTTTGCTGGGCAAAATTCAATTCGCCGAAGGCAAACGAGCCGACGCAAAGCAAACTTTCGAGGAGTTACAGAGAAGCTTTCCAGCGGAACCAGCGGCCAAGAGTGCAGCCGCGGCGCTGGAATCGATTCGAAAATTCGAAGCCGAAGCGGCCGCCTCGCGTGAGGCTTCGGAAAAAACGAGAGCTGTTGCTTCAGTCGCTCCGCCTGCGATCGAGGTCGCCCCTGTCCCCGAAGACCGTACCTGGGCGCCGCCAGACGTGGACAGCAAGGAATACCTGATCGCGCAAAGCGCTAGCTGCAAGGATGACGAGCTGATGGCAAACGCGCAAAGGAGAATGAAGCAACAGCTTGCCAATTTTGAAAAATTCGCCGCGACAGAGCAAATTGAACACATCCCCGTGGACGCCCGCGGAGTCTCCGGGGCCAGCAGGACAAAACAGTTTTCCTATCTGGTTTTTGTAAAACATGTGAATAATGATTTCATATATCTGGAGGAGATGCGCGACGGCGGGACCGATCTCTCCGAATTTCCCACTCAGCTTGCCACCACTGGACTAGTCAGCATGGGCGTGGCGCTGCTCGACAAGCAATATCAGGATGATTTCGAGTACAAATGCGAAGGGCTCACTCAATGGCGCGGCAAGCCGGCGTGGCAAATTCACTGGATCCAACGCCAGGACAAGCCGGGCAGAATCTTGCTTTGGCGCAATGTCCGTGGCTTGTACCCAATCGCATTGCGAGGGCGCCTTTGGATTTCTGCCAATACCTTCGACCTGCTGCACCTCGAAACCGACTTGCGAGACCCTGTCCAAGAATTGGAACTCACGCGCGATCATTTGATCGTGGACTATGGTCCGGTGAAATTCGAAAACGGCCGGAAACAGTTGTGGTTGCCATGGCACGCGGAGATGTATATGGAACTCCACGGAAAACGCTACCATCACAAGCACACTCTCAGTAATTACGTTCTCTTCTCTGTTGATAGCACGCACAAAGTAGCCGCGCCAAAACAACCGCCTCCGACGCCCGAAGAACACTAAACGGTCCTAATCGCCGGTTTCTAAATGAAAAGTTCGCATGTTGCACGAGTTGAGAGATACTCGCGCGGACGAGCTTGTCTATTTCAGCGTGGAGAGGGCGATGGCGGAGCTGGCGTTATTTGGCGGAAAGCGAACGAAGACGAAACCGTTTCCGATGTGGCCGCAGTACGACGAGAAAGAGCGGCGCGCGCTGGAAGAGGTTTTGGAAAGCCGCGTTTGGTGGCGTACGCCCGGAACGAAAACGCTGGCATTCGAACAGGAATTTGCCGCGTTTCATGGCGCGAAACACGGAATCGCGGTAACGAATGGAACGGCGGCACTGGAAGTGGTGATGCTAGCGCTAGGCGTGCAGCCGGGCGATGAAGTGATTGTGCCGGATTTTACCTTCATCGCAACGGCCACTGCTGTTCTGGCCGCGGGCGCATTGCCGGTTCTCGTGGACATTGACCCGGAATCTCTTTGCATTGATGTGAAGTTGGCGGAAGCCGCGATTACCCCACGCACGAAAGCGATCGTTGCAGTGCATATGGGAGGAAATCCAGCAGACCTCGACGCGCTCGGCGACCTTTGTGCGAAACGTGGGCTGGCGTTGATTGAAGATTGCGCGCACGCGCACGCGAGCGAATGGCGCGGCAAGCGCGTCGGAACCTACGGAACGGCGGGGACCTTCAGTTTCCAATCTGGAAAACTGATGACGGCGGGCGAAGGCGGAATCGTGATTACAAGCGATGACGCGTTCGAGCGCCGCGCGCGCTCCATCCACGATTGCGGGCGGTTGCCCGTGGAGTGGTTCTACGATCACTACCAGCACGGGTCGAACTACAGGCTGAGCGAATGGCAAGGGGCTGTCTTGAGCGCGCAGCTCTCGCGTCTGGATGCGCAGACAGCGCTCCGGTACAAGAATGCGCGGCTACTGGATGGTGAGCTTTCGCAGATCGAAGGGGTCACGCCGCAGAAATTGGATGCTCGCTGCACGAGGAACGGGCAGTACGCGCAGACATTTCGTGTGGACCTCACAAAGTTCGGCAGGATTCCAATGAGGCGTTTTGTCGAGGCAATGATCGCCGAGGGCATCCCGAATCAGGCAAGCTATCCTCCATTGCACGACCGCGATCTCTTTCGAAACGGCTCCTATCGCGAACGGTTGAGCGGCGCGCAAAAAGCGGAACCGCACGATTTCTTGCGAGGAGATTTCCCGAACACGAAACGCGCCGCGTGGGAAACGTATTGGGTGCCACAAACCGCGCTCCTCGGTGATGAAGAAGACATGCATGAAATCGTCGAGGCAGTGAAGAAAATTCAGCGAAATACGCGCGAGCTGGCCGCAGCAGGCGGCAATCCCTGACGCCCACGCGCGTCAGGTTGCGGCGGTTACGGATTCGCTACTTGCGATTGGCGGACGCACCAGCAAACGGCCGCGGATGACATAATCGCACCCAGAGTACCGGCGGACGGTCACGCGGGACGTGTCAACGGTCTAGAAACGCCATGCAAACGACCTACCCTCAATACATCGTTTGGGCCGGAGCGACCTTCACGGAGGTCTTTGTCCTGGTGGCTGCCGCACAGTGGGGTAATTTCCGGCGATTTTGGGATGTATATCTTTATTTGGCGTTGAGCTGTTGCGTTTCTGTTTTGCGGGCAGTGCTTTTGCACCACTACGGGCTTGCGTCGTCCGAGTACTTATACGCTTACTATTATTCGGACGCGATCCTGACTTTGCTCCTCTCTGCAATCATCTTCAGGTTGTGGACACGCATCCTCCCGTTCCGAAAAAGGAAGAGCGTCCCGTTTCACCCAGTGTGGATCTTTTTTGCGGCGACGATTCTCTTCGCATACGCCATGGTTCACCAGGCGGAAACAAAACTGTTGACCCGCTTTGTGGTCGAATTGAGCCAAGACCTCTACGCAGCTGACTTGTTCTTAGTCGTCATTCTTTGGGTAGCAATACTTCGAAAGAAGTTGGACGAAAGCGCGGAAGTCAAGCTGGTGTGGGTGCTCGTGATCACCTTCACGAGCATGTTCGTCACCTATTACTCGAGGCAAATCGCACCTTCGGCCAACGCTGTTATCGTACTTCCGCAGATGGCCCACCTCTGGCTGGTGGTTGGCTTGGCTTTCTCGACCCTCTGGGACGATTCGCACGTTTTGTGAACTCAAGCGAAAGAATTTCTACTTGGGCGGATATTTGGCGACGGAATCCTCAACATCCACACCGGTAATTAAGCGGGCTCCACGGCTGAACGTCAGATACTCGAAACCCCATTGAATGAAGACGACGACGCGGCTTTGGAATTCCACAATGTACATCAGGTGGATGAAAAGCCAGATGAGCCAGGCGAGCAAGCCGGAAACTTGCACGCCGAAAATATTGGCGATCGCTGCGGCGCGGCCGATAACCGCCATATCCCCTTTGTTGAAATAATGGAACGGCTTCAATTCCGGCTTGCCCGCGATCCGTGCACGAATGGCTTTGGCCGCATAAACGCCGCCCTGCATGGCGACCTGTGCGACGCCGGGAAGAGTCTTCCCTTTCTCATCCACTGAGGTGGCCAAGTCGCCGACGACGAAGATATCGGGATAATTTGGAATCGTTAGTTGCGGGGTGACTTTGATTCGGCCGCTTCGATCCGTTTCCGAACCGGTGCGTGAAGCGAGGGCTTTTCCGAATGCGTTTGTCGCCACTCCGCCGGCCCACAAGACTGTTTTCGCGGCGAGTTTTTCCGTAACGTCACCTTTCTTGTAGGTGACGCCATCTCCGTTCACTTCAGTAACCATTACGCCCTTGTGGACCTCAACGCCGAGGCGAGAGACCAGTTTTTCCGCCTTTGCGGAAAGCCCTTCCGGAAAAGCTGACAGAACGCGCGGACCGCCTTCCATCAAAACAATGCGCGCGTTCTTGGGATTGATGCGCCGAAAATCGTGCTTCAGCGTCTGCGTCGCGATCTCCGCAAGCGCGCCGGCCAATTCCATTCCCGTGGCACCAGCTCCCACGATGACAAATGTAAGCCATTGCTTGGCTTCTTCTTCGGTTTCGGCACGCTCGGCGCGCTCGAAAGCGTTGAATAGCTTGTGACGTATGGCGGTGGCTTCTTCCACGGACTTCAAGCTTGGGGCCCAGGGACGCCAGGAATCGTTGCCGTAGTAAGAAGTTTGCGATCCGGTTGCGACGATCAGCGAGTCATATTCAAAAGCCGCGCCGTCCTTTAGCGTCACGCGCTTTGCTGCGGGGTCAATGTCCGCAGCTTCACCGAGTAAAACCTGGGTATTTTTCTGGCTGCTCAGCACGCTTCGGAGAGGAGCTGCAATATCGCCCGGAGAGAGCGAACCCGTAGCCACCTGGTACATGAGAGGCTGGAAAAGATGGAAGTTGCGGCGGTCAATCAGGGTAACTTGCACAGGCGCGCGCTTCAGCTTTTGCGCCGCGAGCAGGCCGCCGAAGCCGCCTCCCAAGATGAGTACCCGGTACGGCCGGTCCATGAGTAATGCACCTAAAGTAGCGGTTGCAGAATCTAAAAAACATCATACTATTACAGCCTCCGCAGATGCACTTCGGCTTGGGACGGGTCCAGTTGGTCATGGCGAGTTTGGTTTCGCGAAACGGTTTTCTCCAGAAAAATTGGCTGAATTTGTCGCTGGCAGCGGTGCTTTTGGCCGCGCTGAATGTTTCGGCAAAACCTGTTTGCGCGCAGCATTTGGTGGCGGCAACTCCAGAAAAGGTGGAAGCGTCCGCCTCCGCGCGATCCCTTGCGCCATCGACGATTGTGATTGGATTTATGGGCGGCATGGTAAAGCGGAATGAGCCGAATCGGAGCGAGGTGCTTTTGGCGGCGAAGCTGCGCGAAGAGTACCCGAACGTCGCGTATGTAGATACTTTCCAGAATGCACACTGGAAAGATGCGCGCAAGAAGATCCTGGCGCTGCTGGATACGGATAAAGATGGATCGCTTTCCGCGGAGGAGAAACAGCGGGCGCGGATCATATTGTTTGGACATAGCTGGGGCGCTTCGGCGACGGTGACGCTGGCGCGCGATCTTCAAGAATTGGGGATTCCCGTGCTTCTCACGGTGCAAGTGGACAGCGTGCAGAAAGTCGGGCAAAAGGACGACGTGATTCCGGCCAATGTTGCCGAAGCGCTGAACTATTTTCAGCCGGACGGAATGCTGCACGGAAGAAAACTGATTCGGGCGGAAGATCCGAAGAAAACGAAAATCCTCGGGAACTACGAAATCGATTACAAACACACTTCGCTGAGCTGCAAGGGCTATCCTTGGCCACAAAAAGTTTTCGCAAAAGAACACATGTACATCGAATGCGATCCGAAGTTTGGACGCAAATTGAATCGCTGATTCGCTCAAAATTGCCGCAGATGCAGGCGCAAACACAGCAAACTTCCACGCAGGGAAATTAGACTCCTCGATTTTTTCAGTTCCAGACTCCAGCTACTTTATAGCCGCACTTCGGACAGCCACCGTCGCGTAGTTTATTTTCTTCCACGGTGTGCCAGGAGCGGCGAATTAGAATCGCGCCGCAGCCGGGGCAATTTGTGTTTGCGCCATCACTGTAGATATTTCCTTCATAGACGTAATGCAGGCCGGCTTCGAGGGCGATTTCGCGGGCGCGGTGGAGAGTTTCCGGCGGCGTGCGGGGCTTGTCTTGTAATTTGAAGTCGGGATGGAACGCGGTGAAGTGGAGCGGGACGTCCGGTCCGAGGTGCTCGAGGATCCAGTCTGCAAGGCGGCGTGTTTCGGCGGGATCGTCATTCAGCGTTGGAATCATCAGGTTCGTAATTTCAAACCAGACGTTGGTTTCGTTTTCTAGCCATTGCAAAGTGTCGAGCACAGGCTGCAGATGCGTGAGTGTGATTTTACCGTAGAAGTTTTCGGTGAACGCTTTGAGGTCCACGTTGGCGGCGTCAATGTGATCATAAATATCGTGAAACGCCTCGCGAGTGACGTAGCCGTTTGTGACCATGACCGTTTTCAGACCGTGCTGTTTTGCAGCACGGCAAATATCGATCACGTATTCGCCCCAAATTGTTGGTTCGTTGTAAGTGAACGCAATGGAGCGGCAACTGTTTTTGCGGGCGAGAAGCGGGACTTCTTCCGGTGCGACGTGCTGCGAATGAACTTGGTCGTGGCGCGATTTGGAGATATCCCAGTTCTGGCAGAAGAAGCAGCCCATGTTGCAGCCGGCCGTGCCCATGCTGAAAACGCGCGTGCCGGGAAGAAAATGATTCAGCGGCTTTTTCTCGATGGGATCCACTTGCAGCGCGGCGGGCGAGCCGTAACCGAGGCTGTACAGTTTGCCGCCGCGATTGACACGAATGAAACAGAAACCGGATTGACCATCGTGAATGTGGCAGTGACGCGGGCAGAGGAAACAATGGACGCGATTGCCGGGCTCAGACTCCCACCAGCGGCCTTCGTGAAGCGTTTCCGTGTCCTGAAGAATGGAGAGCTCAGGCATAACTTTCCGCCTTCACAGAAATCATACGCTTCTGCGGCGCGGGCGAGTGTTTATGCGTGGCGGGCCTGGCGCTGTGCGCGGCGGCGGAGGGCGGCCCAGTCCACGAAACTTTGCAGGCGGTGACGGTATTTCCAGGAGAGGCGGAAAAATTTGGTGGCGGTAAGATTGTCCGCTTCCCTGCCAAGGAAGGTTTCAAATCTCCAGCGCAAGTAAGGGCTCTTCCAAGGTTGGAAGCGGTAACCGCGTGCGACGATCCAGTAGTAGCGCAACGTTCTAAACATGGTCGTTCTTCGTGCAATTCCCAGTCAACGTTCGTTGAAGGGGGAATTCTTGCTCTTTCCAGAGTGTTCGGCAAATGGTGCGCCGAAGGCTCCAAACGTTTCAGACAAACTGCGACTAACCCATGGGGACAGAAAGATGTTCGTGCACGAGCACCCAGCTCGGGCCGCGCTTTTCCCAGATTCCGGTGTAGCGGACGTCGGTTTCAGTGAACTTGCCGTCCTTTGTTTTCATGGACAAGTGCATGGGGACGGTGGTCCAGGCGATGGTGCCTCGGCGCGTGACTCTCAAGTCTTTGCCAGCGGAGAGAGAACCGCTGGCCATAGTGTCGAAGAGTTCCTTTTGGACGCCGGCGCGATATTCCTTCCAGCTGTGGTAGGAAAACGGAGCGACGTCGTAGAAGACATCGCCTTGCTCTTGCGCGTAGAACTTGGCGGCTTTGTCGGGATTGCCGCTGCTCCAGGCGGCGCAGTAATCGTCGGTGAGCTTGCGGAAAGTGGCGGTATCGGTGGCCTTTTGCTGCGCGCGAGCGCCGACGAAGGTGAGCAGCGCACCGGTGAGAGCCAAGCCTACGTAGAGCAGCCAGCGCCAGTGTTCCACTTTCACAGCAGAATGCGATGATCCAGCAGGAGTCATCCCAAGCTCCTCCCAAGAGATAGCTGCCAAAACCTTTTTGCCCGCTTGAACCCGTCAGGCCAGACTTGTGTGGGCATACCGTAGTGCGAAACGGGGAAATTATCAAGCGGCGAGTTTGAGTACAGCCCGTTGTCTGGACCACCCAGCCTGGGATCACGCGCTGTTCCCTTTCATTCAGATTTTACAGACAGAACACGATTAGGATGCTCTAGGGTCCCGACACTCGGAGCTCTTTAACTACCCTCGAATCAAAATGGAATTACTGGCTAAATATCGGATCGGAACATTCCTTGCCGCGGTTGCGATGGCACCTGCCATTTGCGCCCAGAATGCCGGTCCGGACCATCGACGCAATCAACCAATCGCCTTGGGCGCTCGCGAGATTGTTAGTTTGTCGGTGACGGCCACCGAGCGCAGTTGGCAGGTGCGGGACCATCTCCTGTACATGGAACGCGATGAGGATCGCCGGCTGGACTCAACGGGGCAGGTGAAATCACAGAGCATTGATGTGAGCAGGATGATTCTTGTCAACGGGGTGCGCTTTGAGCAGATCATGGAACACAATGGGCAGCTGCCGACTGCCGCGGAGCAAAAGAAAAGCGACGAGAATCTGGAAAAGCTGAAGCACGAAACGCCGGCCGAGCAAACTGTGCGGGTTCGGAAGGATCAGGAAAACAGGGCTTTCCTGCGGGACATTCAAGAGGCCTTCGATTTTCAACTCATGGGCGAAGAGATGGTTCTCGGCCGGCCAGCTTACGTGTTAAAGGCGACTCCACACCCCGGATATCGCGGGGGAGGAACGTACAGCAAGCTGCTTCAAAGAGTGGAAGGCAAGCTCTGGGTAGATAAGGAGAGCTTCGGCTGGATCAAGGTTGACGGCCAGGTGACGCAGACGTTTTCGATGGGCTTGCTTGTGGCGCGCATA
>Ga0210402_10002586_pt1 | contig 17512 bp, 16 predicted proteins | sample IncBWC7MmetaG_FD_161055 | JGI IMG/M metagenome (GOLD analysis project Ga0210402, IMG submission 161055) | Forest soil microbial communities from Barre Woods Harvard Forest LTER site, Petersham, Massachusetts, United States - Inc-BW-C-7-M | ecosystem: Environmental > Terrestrial > Soil >... | reverse complement strand
CCGCTGCGGCCCGCCATGCCTTATGAGCGTGGCGAGATGCGGAACTGGATCCGGCATATCGACGCCCTGATCGGCAACCTCATCGTTTTCAACTGGCGCCATCATCTGCAGAAGGTCGCGGAGAAATGGACCGATGCCGAGCTTGCCGAGAAGATGAAGAGCATCCCGAGCAAGGAGCGCCAGGATGCCTGGCTGCGGGTGGCGCGCAAGCCCTATACCGACGAGGAACGCGACGCGGCGCGCGCCAGGCTGGTGCAGTTGCTCGACAGGATGGAGGCGGCGCTGAAGCCTTCCGGCTGGCTCGTTGGCAAGGCCTATTCGATCGCCGATATCGCCGCCGTTCCCTTCGTCAAGCGGATCGATGAGGAGATCGCGCCGGATCAGGTATCCGAAAAGCACCATCCCCTCGTGGCCGATTGGTGGGCTAGGATACAGGCGCGGCCGGCCTTTGGGCGTGCCAATATCGGTCCGTTCATCACCACCTATTCCTAACCGAAAGCTGATCCGATGCTCGACGTCACCAAGACCGAAAAATCCTATGCCGACGGCAAGATCCTCAAGAGCGTCAAAGATGGCGTCGGCATCATCACCTTCAACAATCCGGAAAAGCGCAACGCCATGTCGCTCGACATGTGGGAGGGCCTCGGACAGGCGCTGACGGAACTTCGCGACGACGATGGCGTGCGCGTGGTGGTGCTGGTCGGGGCCGGCGACAAGGCATTTGTGTCGGGCGCCGACATCAGCCAGTTCGAGAAGACGCGCCACAACGCCGCGGCCTCCGAGGAATATTCCAGAAAGAGCGAGGCGCAGCGCGCCTTGCTCGGCAATTATCCGAAGCCGACGATCTCCTGCATCCGCGGCTTCTGCCTTGGCGGCGGCATGCAGGTCGCGATGCTGACCGATATCCGCATCGCCGCGCAAGACAGCCAGTTCGGCATTCCCGCGGCGAAACTCGGCATCGCCTATGGCTATGACGGCCTGCGCAATCTGGTGTCGCTGGTAGGTCCTTCCTGGGCGCGGCTGATCATGTATACGGGCATGCGGATTGATTCCGCCGAAGCACTGCGCATCGGTCTCGTGGACCGTGTGATCCCGACCAACGAATTGTGGGGCGAGACCATGGCGATCGCCACCACCATTTCGGGCAATGCGCCGCTCGCGATCAAGGCCGCGAAAATCACCATCGCGCAGGTGCTGAAGGACCCCGCCGATCGCGACATGGCTGGGATCAAGCAGATCGGCACCGACTGCATGGATAGCGAGGATTTTCGCGAGGGCCGCCAGGCCTTCATGGAAAAGCGCAAACCGCAGTTCAAGGGCAAATAGCATCGGCTATTGCGCGCGCATCACGCAGGACAATCAGCATGCATAAGCCCGTGGAAACATCCGCGCATGTCTCGCCGCAAGACCAGCCGGCGCGGCTGCCTCTGTCGCGGTTCAAGGTGATCGACCTGACACTGGCGCGCGCCGGCCCCTCCTGCGTCCGCACCCTCGCCGACTGGGGCGCCGACGTGATCCGGGTCGAGCCGCCGCCGGAGGATGGCGAGGCCAGCGAACTGGTAGGCCGGCGCGACGGCTCGGATTTCCAGAACCTGCATCGCAACAAGCGCGCCATCACGCTGAACCTGAAAACCGATGAGGCCCGCGAAGTCCTGATGCGGCTGGCGGAACAGGCCGATGTCGTGGTCGAGAACATGCGGCCCGGCGTCGCCAAGCGGCTCGGCGTCGACTATGAAGCCGTCAGCCAACGCAACCCGCGCATCGTCTACGGCAGCATTTCCGGCTTCGGCCAATACGGCCCCTACACGTCGCGGCCCTCGATCGACCAGATCGCACAAGGCATGAGCGGCATCATGTCGGTGACGGGGATTCCCGGCCAGGGCCCGGTTCGTGTCGGCGTCGCCGTTACCGACATCATGGCGGGCGCGTTCCTCGCCCAGGGCATCCTGATCGCGCTGCTCGATCGTGAAGTTTCTGGCCAGGGCCGCTGGGTACAGACCTCGCTGATCGAGGCCGGCCTCACGTTGCTGGATTTTCAGGCGACGCGCTGGACCATGGACCAGAAGATTCCGCCGCAGGAAGGCAACAACCATCCGACCAACACGCCGATGGGCTGTTTTCCCACCGCGGACGGCCACCTCAACTTCGCTGCCACCAGCAACAAGAATTTTCAGATCTTCTGCAAGCTGATCGACCGCGAGTCCATGGCGGCCGATCCCCGCTTTGCTTCGACCGCGGCGCGACGGCAGAACAAGGAGGCGATGAACGAGATCATCGCCGAAGCCCTGCGGACGAAGACCACCAGCGAATGGTATGAGCGGTTGGTCGCGGCGGGCCTGCCCTGTGGTCCCGTCTACAATATCAAGCAGGCCTTCGCCGACCCGCAGGTCGAGGCGTTGCGCATCAGGCGATCCGTGACGCATCCGCGCCTTGGCGAGCTCGATCTGGTGGCGCAGCCCTGCGAGATCACCGGCTTCGACCGCGAAATCCGGACCGCCACGCCCGACCTCGGCGAACATAACCACGAAATATTGGGGTCGCTCGGCTACAGCGCCGAAGATATCGAAAAGCTCAAGGCGGCGCGGGCGATCTAGAGCATGATCCGGAAAAGTGTGTAGCGGTTTTCCGAAAAGATCATGCTCAAACAAAAAGATAGAGTGGGATGACGATTCGAAGAAAAATCATCGCGCTCTAGCGCGCGTCCTTGATAAAGACGGTCAGCCGCTTTTCCCCAACGTCACGCTCAATCGGCACCCACCCCTGTCGCGCATAGAAGTCGTGCCGCGCGGCGCGCGCGCACAGATAAACGCGCTGGAATGCCTGGAGCAGGCTTCCGGCTGCGTGTGAAACCAGCGCTCTCCCGACGTTCTGTCCCCGGTACTGTGGTTCAACCCAGACCGCTGCAACCCACGGCGTGTATTCGGGGCGCTCATCCATATGGAGACGATGCCTAGAGTTGACCCGACATAGTGTTCACCGTCGTGCGCAACAATAACAAATGGAAAGGTCTCATTTGAAACCAGCTCGCGGAGGCCAGCCGACACGTGTTCGAGCGAGACCCCCTTCGACTTCCAGGTGAAATCCCAGACCCGATCTGCGACCGTTGGAAAAAACTCGGGACGTTCCCGCAAGTTTGAGATCGCAAAACGCATATCGTCACCACTTTGGTCATTGACCTGGATTTTGCCATATCTACGATATGTCCGCTAACGGCGACGGCCTTGCGGCCGCAGAAATTGACGGGAGATCTTCGCCTGGGCCTCGACCGGATCGTGGCAGGTTCGCAGCAGAAATGGCAATGCCACCCGCGGAAGGTGCGGCAGCAGCCTTACTCTTGTGCTAAACAGGCCCCAGGGAGAAGGAGCCCGGGGTGCCGCAGGATCTGCGAATACAGGTTCAGCATGAGCTTTCCACCGGCATCGACCTGACGCGGTGGGTTGGCTCGCTTGGGCTCGCGGTCGCGGTCGGCATCGTTTATTTCGTGGCAGCGCGGCTCAGCCTCGCCCTCCTGACCAAACCCGAGGGGGTTGCGGTCTTCTGGCCCGCCGCGGGCGTATCGGCCGGCGTGCTGATCGCGCTCGGATCGCGGGCGCGATGGCCGGTCGTTGCCGGCACGATGGCGGCAACGATCACGGCCAACCTCTCCGGCGACCGGGATCTCTGGAGCGCAGTCCTGTTCGCTCTCTGCAATGCGGGCGAAGCCGTGCTCACGGCTTGGCTGATCGAGCATTATTACGGCCCGGATTTCAGGCTGAGCAAGTTGCGCAACGTGCTTGGTTTGACAGCGGCGGCGATCATAGGGACCGCCGTCTCAGGGGTGGGCGGGGCCATCACATTCAAATTGTTTCACTCTACGACGACGCCGATCCTGACGACCTGGCAGCACTGGTTCGCATCGGATGGCCTGGGAATCATCACGGTTGCACCGTTGCTGATCGAGCTTGTCCCGGCCTCGCGGGACCGGCCGCCGTTGAACGAGCTCGTCGAAGGTGCACTCACCGTCGTGGCACTGGCGCTAGTGAGTGGATTTGCCATTTTCCAGCGGTCGGAGCTTTTGGCCAATGTCGGGCCGGTCGCGGTGTTGTTCGCGCCGCTGTTGTGGCTCGCGGCGCGCTGCCGGCCGGTCTTCGCCGCGGCAGCCGCCTTCATCGTCAGCCTCTCGATCGTCTGGGCGACCACTTTTCGCATTGGCTATTTCGGCAACCCGGACCTTGCAATGGACCAGCGCGTGGTGGCCGCGCAATTGAGCATCCTTCTCGTGGCGCTCGGCGCATCGGTTCTTGCCGCGCTGTTTGCCGAATTCCGCGACAAGAGGCGGTTGGCCGAAGCTGCCCTGCACGCGAGCGAAACACAACGCTATCTCATCGAAACCGAACGGCTCGCGGCGCTCGGCGGCCTGGTCGCAGGCGTCGCCCACGAAATCTCGAGCCCGATCGGCACCAGCCTCACGGTCGCATCGACGCTAGCGAACCGCAGCGCCGACTTCACCGACCAGATATCGTCGCACCAGGTGCGGCGCGCCCTGCTCGTCGAGTTCGCCGACGGCTGTCGCGGCGCCACGGATCAGCTGGTCGCGAACCTGCAGCGCGCGGCGGAGCTCATTCAATCGTTCAAACAGGTCGCTGTAGATCGCAGCAGTGACGATCGGCGCGTCTTCGACCTCAAGCTTGCGACCGAGCAGGTCATCGCAAGCGTGCGGTCGCGCCTCCTGAAATCCCAATCTTCACTCGTCATCGAGATTCCCGCCGATATCATCATGGACAGCTTCCCCGGCCCCTACGGGCAGGTGCTGACCAACCTCATCTTCAACGCCCTCACCCACGGCTTCACCGATCTGCCCGGCGGACAGATGCTGATCAAGGCGCGCCGCCTCGGCCTCGCCGAGGTCGAAATCACCTTCGCCGATGACGGCGGCGGCATGCCGGAGGAAGTTCAACGCCGCGTTTTTGACCCCTTCTTCACCACCCGGCGGGCGCAGGGCAGCATCGGGCTCGGCCTCTACATCGTCCATAATCTCGTGACGCAGCAGCTCGGTGGCCGGATCACGCTCGCCTCCGCGGCCGGAAAGGGCACGACGATCTGCATGACGCTCCCTACGCACGCGACCGGCTAGGCGACCCAAGAGAAAGCAGCGCGCCGCTCAGATCGGCAGCGCTGTGGTGCGCTTGACGGTGCGCAGGGTCAGTGCCGATTGTACGCGCATCACGCCCGGCAACTGGGTCAGCACCTTGGTGTGGATGCGCTCGAAATCCGCGGAGTCGCGGTAGACCACCCGCAGCACATAATCGGCGGGACCGGCGATGAGATAGCATTCGGAGATTTCCGCGTAGCGTTGCGCGGCGGTCTCGAACTTGTCGAGCGTCGTGCGTCCCTGGTCCTTCAGCGTCACCGACACAAAGGCAACACCCGGCATGTTGGCGCGCGCGGTATCGAGCAGCATCACATAGCCCGCGATCAGGCCGCTCTCTTCCATCGCGCGCACCCGCCGCAGGCAGGCCGACGGCGACAGATTCACCCGTTCGGCAAGCTCGGCGTTGGTGAGCCGGCCATTGCGCATCAATTCGCGGAGGATGGCGCGGTCGCGCTGATCTACGGCTTGTTCCTGCATGAATCTGCTGCCAATTTCCACAAATGCGCAATATAATTGTGCGTACGCGCATTGCTGCATCAAATTCGACCAATATTCGTCGCGCTGTCAAGCTATGCTGCCCTGAGAAGTCAAGGAGGCTCGCAATGCTGCTAGGCGTTCCCAGAGAGATCAAGGACAACGAGTTTCGCGTCGGCATGACGCCGGCTGTCGCAGCAGAGTTGATCCACCACGGCCACTCCGTGCTGGTGGAGAATTCAGCCGGGCTCGGCTCGGGACTGACTGACGACGAATACCGCGAAGCGGGCGCGACCATCGCCAATACGGCCGGCGAGATTTTCGAGCGCGCCGAAATGGTGGTTAAGGTCAAGGAGCCGCAGGCAGCCGAACGCAAGATGCTGCGCAGCGGCCAGACGCTGTTCACCTATCTGCATCTGGCGCCCGACTTGCCGCAGACCGAGGACCTGATCAAAAGCGGCGCCGTCTGCATCGCCTATGAGACGGTCACGTCAGCGAGCGGCGGCTTGCCGCTGCTGGCGCCGATGTCGGAGGTCGCGGGACGCCTTGCCCCGCAGGTGGGCGCGCATGCGCTGGAGAAAGCGGCCGGTGGCCGTGGCATCCTGCTTGGCGGGGTGCCCGGTGCGCCCGCAGCCGACGTGCTGATCATCGGCGGCGGCGTATCCGGTACCCATGCCGCGACCATTGCGCTCGGGATGGGCGCGCATGTCACGATCCTGGACCGGTCGCTGGAGGCGTTGCGCCGGCTGTCCGAACATTTCGAGGGCCGGGTGCAGACCATCTTCTCGACCCGCGCGGCAATCCGCGATTGGGTGAAGAAGGCCGACCTGATCATCGGCGCCGTCCTCGTCCCCGGTGCTTCCGCACCCAAGCTCATCACCCGCGAGATGCTCTCCACCATGAAGCCGGGCGCGGTGCTGGTCGATATCGCCATCGACCAAGGCGGTTGCGCCGAGACCTCAAAGCCCACGACCCATTCGAATCCGACCTATGTCGTCGATGGCGTCGTGCATTATTGCGTCGCCAACATGCCGGGCGCGGTGGCGCGCACCTCGACCTTCGCGCTCAACAACGCCACCCTGCCCTTCACGCTGGCGCTGGCCGACAAGGGCTGGCGCAAGGCCATGAGCGACGATCCGCACTTACGCGCCGGCCTCAACGTCTGCGCCGGCCACGTCACCTGCGAGCCGGTCGCGGCCGCCCATGGCCTGCCCTACCGGCCGGCGGAGAGTTTTCTGTCGGATGCGCGGCTCGCTCACGCGAGCTAAAGGCGACGCTTCGGGCTGATCACGGCGAGCGCACGCCGCTGCCGATGATCGCCGGCATCGGCAGCACCAATTCTCCGCCCGGGGTTTTGAAGCGGGCCAGTTGCTCGACGATATAGTCGCGCACGCTGGCCGCCGCAGGTCCGGACTGCGCAGCCAATATCGCGCTCGCGCGGACAGTCCCCGTGAGGATCGATTCGATATAGCGCTCCTCGTTTGCAAGTCGCCACTCCTGTGCAACGGAATACGCGGCCACAGCAGCGAATCCGGCATTCGTCAGGCCCGCGATCATGCGTTCCCGCGTCCCGAACTGGAAGAAATCGGGTCCATGCGGCAGGCCGACATCGACCCTGCCTCGCGCGCGGACCGCTTCGTGGACCAGGGCGAAGCTGGCGCCCTCGGCATCCCAGGCGCTCAGTGCCAGCCGGCCGCCGGGCCGCAACACACGCAACATCTCCGCCAGCGCCGCGCCGGGATCCGACAGATGCATCACGCCGTATCCGCACAGCACCGCATCGAAGCTTGCCGCCGCGAACGTCAACGCCTGCGCATCGCCCTGCCGAAACTCCGCTCCAGGCACCAGCTTGCGGGCCAGCGTCACGGCGGCTTTCGAGAAATCGAGCCCTGCCACCCGCGCCCCACGCGCCAACGCGCCGGCCGCCAGCATGCCCGGACCGCAGCAGAGGTCGAGCACCCTCATGCCGGCGGTGATTCCGGCGGCATCCAGCATCGGCTGCACGGTTTGCCGGGCGACACCGCCGAGGGCAGCATCATAGCCGCCGATCTTGTCGTCCCAGCCCGACAGCTCGAACGCGCCAAATCGCTCCGGCTCGCGAGATCGCTCGATGGACATCGCGGCTTCCCCCCGTTCACCCGCGGGCGGGATGCTCCTGAATTGAGCCCGGCCGGTCAATTGGTTTCTTGCCCGGCCGCGCCGCTAGCGGCGTTCGGCCCAGTCGAGGAAAATCGCGATAATCTCATCGAGGCGCGTCTCGTCGCCGGCGCCGTGCCATTGCCCGTCCTTGATGGAACGATGCAGCCAGCGGGACGCGCAAGGATGGCCGTTGGCGTCGATGTTTTCCGACACCGGGACGAAGTCGCGGCCGGCAAGCTCGGTTTGGCCGAGGGTTACTTTCACCCACCAGCCCGGGTTGTCGGTGGTCGTGATCGATATGCCGTGGACATGCTCCCACTCGCCATCGCAACGGGCGGCGAACCAGGACTTCAATCTTGCCAGGAGGTCTTGGGACATCTCCGGCTTGGTCGCGGCGAAGATGCAGTCGGTTCGCCAGAGCTAAAGCGCCGCCAGCACCGCCTTGGCGATATCAGCGGTGCCGTTGCTCCCGCCAAACTCCATCGGCTTGATGCCGTCGGCATAGACTTGGTCCACCGCACGCTCGATCTTCTCGCCGGCTTCGGCGGCGCCCTCCAGGCCGTGCTTGTCGGCGAGCCAGTCGAGCATCATGGCAGCCGAGAGGATCATGCCGGTCGGGTTGGCCTTGCCCTGGCCCATGATATCGGGCGCGGTGCCGTGGCAGGGCTGGAACACCGCGTAGCGGTCGCCGATGTCGGCCGAGGGCGCCATGCCCATGCCGCCGATCAGGCCGGCGGTGAGATCGGAGAGGATGTCGCCGAACATGTTCTCCATCACCATGACGTCGAAGTCCCAAGGGCGCTTGACCAGCATTGCCGAGCAGGCGTCGACATATAGGCGGTCGGCTTTCACTTCCGGATGACGTTGAGCGGCTTCATTGAACATCTCGCGAAAGAACGCGAAGGCCTTGAAGACGTTGGCTTTATCGACACAGGTCAGGGCGCCGGGGCGACCGCGGGCCTTGCGGCGTTCGGCGAGCCTGAAGGAAAATTCGAACAGCCGTTCTGACGTCTTGCGGGTGATGACCAGCGTCTCGCGCGCGTCCTCATGCGTCACCACGCCCTTCCCCATCGAAGCGAACAGGCCCTCGGTCGATTCCCGGATCACGACCATGTCGATGCCCTTCCGGTCGGCGCCGACGATCGGGCTCGGCACGCCCGGGATCAGCCGCGCCGGACGAACGCCGGCATAGAGGTCGAAGTGAAAGCGCAGCTCGACCTGCGGCATGATCTCGGTGTTGTCCGGATAGCGCACCGACGGCAGACCGCAGGCCCCTAGCAGGATCGCGTCCGCCTCCTCGCACAGCCGCACCGTGGAGTCTGGCATCGACTTGCCGGTCTCCCGGTAATTGACGGCACCGGCCGGCGCGTCGGTGAAACGGAAGTTGAGGCCCGATCTGGCCTCGACCTTGCGCAGGACCTCCAGCGCCGGCGCCATCACCTCCGGGCCGATGCCGTCGCCGGCGAGAACGGCGACGTGGAATGCGTTGTTGGCGGACATGGGGGTTCCTTCCGAACGGAGCAAACGTCGTCATTGCGAGCGAAGCGAAGCAATCCAACTTCGCCGGAAAATAAGGGTGGATTGCTTCGTCGCTTCGCTCCTCGCAATGACGACAGGATGGGGACTACGGCGTCAGCACAGCACGGCCGACCAGCTTGCCCTTCTGCAGATCGAGCAACGCTTCATTGGCCTTGGACAGCGGCATCGGGGTGACCGGGATCGGCGGGATGTTTTTGGCGCGAACGAGGTCGAGCAGTTCGCGCGTTTCGCGCAAATTGCCGACATAGCTGCCCTGGATCGTCACCGCCTTGATCGGGATCAGCGGCAGCGCCCATGGCGCACCGCCCCCGAACAGGCCGACGATGATGAGCTTGCCGCCCTTGGTCAGGCAGTCGAAGCCGAGCTGCGTCGTCTGGGCGTTGCCGACCAGATCGATCACGGCGCGGATCGGCCCGCCGGCCTTTTGCCCAAGCTGCTGCAAGGCGTCCGGCGCCTTGCCGTCGACGGTTGCGAGCGCACCGGCCTTTTCCGCGGCCTCGCGCTTCCTGGCGTCGATATCGACCACGATCGCGCCCTTGCCGCCCATCGCCTTCAACAGCGACAGCGCCATCAGGCCGAGGCCGCCGGCGCCGAAAATCACGATCGGCGTGTCGAGGTCCTTTTCGATCTTCTTCAGCGCGGAATAGGTGGTGACGCCTGAACAAGCGTAAGGCGCGGCCGTGACGGGATCGAGCCCCTTCAGGTCGATCAGATATTTCGGGTGCGGCACGGTCATGTGATCGGCATAGCCGCCGTCGCAATAGACGCCGAGCGCATTCGGCTTCACCGCACACATGTTCTCGTCGTCGGCCAGACATGCCGCGCATTTGCCGCAGCCGAGCCAGGGATAGGCCAGCGCGATGGTGCCGACTTTCAGGCCGCCCTTGTCGCTGTCCTTCACATCGGGCCCGAAGGCAACGATCTCGCCGGCGGTCTCGTGGCCCATGGTGCGCGGCAGAGATACGCCGCGGTCCTTCAGCGACAGCGGCTTGCGGCCATGGCCGAGCTCATAGCCGCCTTCCCAGATGTGAAGGTCGCTGTGGCAGACGCCGGCGGCCTTCACCTTGATCAGCACCTGCGTGCCCGAGGGCTGCGGCGTCGGATGATCGACCTCTTTGAGCGGTGCGTTGAAATCGGCGACCTGAAAACTCTTCATGGCGTCACTCCCTGACTGCTTTTCTTGAATGCGTCTTTATTGACGTCAGGGGATGATGGCAAGCGGCGCAACGGGCCGGGCGGGCGCCCGGCTCAATATGGCCGGGCGCCCGGGACACTCAGGCATTGCCGTAGTTCACCTCGTGCGCAATGTCCTTGCCGGTCCGGTCGGGGAGCAGCAAGGCCGAGCAGATGCTGATCGCCGCGCAGACAACGGCGTAGATACCGATCGGGAACGAGGAGTGATAGGTCGCGAACAGCCAGGTCGCGATGAACGGCGCCGGTCCGCCTGCGATGATCGAGGCGGACTGATAGCCGATGGAAGCGCCGCTGTAGCGCAACCGCGGCGTGAACGATTCCGCGATCAGTGAGGCTTCCGCAGCGTACATGATCATGATGGGAATGAACGAGAGCGCCATCGCGAGGAAGATGAGCTCCGGCACCTTCGTATCGAGCATCGCGAAATAGACGAAGGTGAAGGCGGCAACCAGCACGCAGCCGCTGATGAAGACCTTCCTGCGGCCGATGCGATCAGTCAGTGCGCCGGCAATCGGAACCGTGATGAAGCCGAGTGCCGTCATGGCGACCAGTCCCGAGAGCAGGAGATTGCGGGAGGCCCCCACCACAAGCGTGCCGTAAGTGAGCACGAAAGCGTTGAAGATGTAGGCGGGGCCCTGCTCGGCCATCCGTACCGTCGCAGACAGGATGACCTCGCGCGGCTGCCGCTTGAACACTTCGAGGATCGGCGCACGCTCGATCTTGTTCTCGGCAACGAGACGCCGGAACACCGGGGTTTCGAGGATGCCGAGGCGGATCCACAGTCCGACCGCCACCATGACAATGCTCATGAGGAACGGGATGCGCCAGCCCCAGGTCAGGAACTGATCGCCCGAGTACCAGCTGAAGAACAGCACGGCGCAGTTGGCGAGGAACAGTCCGGCCGGCGCGCCGAATTGCGGCCATGAACTGATGAAGCCGCGGTTCTTGTTGCTCCGCGCCCACTCCATTGCCAGCAGCACCGAGCCGCCCCATTCGCCGCCGACGCCGATGCCCTGGATCAGGCGCAGCAAGGTGAGGATGACCGCACCCCAGATGCCGATGGAGGCGTAGCCCGGCACCAGGCCGACCGCGGCGGTCGAGATTCCGGTCAACAGCAAGGTGACGATGAGGGTTGCCTTGCGGCCGATGCGGTCGCCGAAGTGGCCGAAGATCGCAGCTCCAATCGGCCTCGCGACGAAGCCGATGAAGTAGACGCCGAACGCCTGCAACGTGCCGATCCATGGATCGGAGCCGGGGAAATAGACCTTGTTGAAGACGAGGCCGGTCACCGTGCTGTAGATGAGGAAGTCGTACCATTCAATGGTGGTCCCGACAGTGCTCGCGATCACGGCGCGCCGCAGGGCCGATTGATGTTCGACCTCTGACATTTTGCCAAGGGCCATTGTCGTCGTCGCAGTCATGGCATTTCCCTCCTCGCTTATGGTTCGATGGCGTTCCTCGTGATTTCTTGCTGGTTTTTATTGGTGTGGGCATTCCGCGCTCAGCGGCAATGCGATGGGATCATGAACCAATCCGGCGCTTTGGGCCAGACCTTCGCTCAGCAACTTCCATCGTAAGTCCGGACGAGGCCCGACTGGAGACATCAGCCTGGCGACTACGCGCCCTGATCTGTCAGGGGGTGATGGCAAGCGGCGTACTGGCCCGGGCGCACGGTGCGCAGTTCCGGCATCTCGCTGGCGCATTTCTGGTCCGCGCGCGGGCAGCGGGTGCGGAAACGGCAGCCGGAGGGCGGCGCGATCGGCGACGGCGGCTCGCCGACCGCTACGCTTTCGGCTGGCCGAACGTCTGGATCGGGCACCGGGATCGCCTCGATCAGGAGCGCGGTATAGGGATGCGCCGGTTTCGCAAACAACTGCTCGGAGGGCCCGACCTCGCAGAGCCGACCGAGATACATCACGGCGACGCGGTCGCTGACGGCTTTGACCACGGCGAGATCGTGGGCGATGAACAGGAGCGTCAGCCCGAAACGCGCCTTCATCTCTTCCAACAGGTTCAGGATTTGCGCGCGAATGGAAACGTCGAGCGCAGACACCGGCTCGTCGCAGATGATGAATTCGGGGTTGAGCACCAGCGCGCGCGCGATGCAGATGCGCTGGCATTGCCCGCCGGAAAATTCATGCGGAAGCCGGCCCACCACCAGCGCGGGATCGAGACCGACGGCGTTCAACACCTTGCTGACGCGATCCAGTCTCTCTTTTGGGTCCTTGATACCAGCGATCACCAGCGGCTCGGCGATGATATCGCCGATCTTCCGCCGCGGATTGAGTGAGGCGATCGGGTCCTGGAAGATCAGCTGGACGCGGCGGCGCATCTTGCGCAGCGCCTCGCCCTGCATGGCCGTCAGGTCCTCGCCATCGAACAGCACCTTGCCTGACACCGCGGGACGCAGCTGCAGGACGGCGCGGCCGAGTGTGGACTTGCCGCAGCCGGATTCACCGACCAGCCCCAGCGTCTCGCCGCGCACGATCTCGAGGCTGACATCGGAGACCGCATGCACGATCTTGTTGCCGACGACATATTCGACGACGAGGTTTTCCACTTTCAGCAGTGGCGCTGTCGTAGCCTGCTGCATCATGCGCCGACGCCCGCCGCGAGCTTGATCGGGTGGAAGCAGGCGTAAAGATGATCCGCCGTTTCGGCCGCAGCCAGCTTCGGCTTCTCGGCTTCGCAGCGGCCGGCGGCATAGCGGCAGCGTGGCGCAAAAGAGCAGCCGATCAGCGGCCGGGTCGGATCGGGCGGACGGCCCGAAATCGCCGGCAGCGGCGTGTGCGGTGCCGTATCGAGCTTCGGGATCGCCGCCAACAGCGCTTCCGTGTAGGGCATGCGCATATGCTTGAACAAAGCTTGCGTCGGTGCGCGCTCGACCACGCGGCCGGCATACATCACCGCGACCTCGTCGGTGCGGCCGGCGACGACGCCGAGATCATGGGTGATGATGATCATCGCCATATGGCGGCGCTTCTGCTCGCGCGCGAGCAGATCGAGGATTTGCGCCTGGATGGTGACATCGAGCGCCGTGGTCGGCTCGTCGGCGATCAGCAGCTTCGGCTCGCAGGACAAGGCGATCGCGATCGCCACCCGCTGCCGCATGCCGCCGGAAAGCTGATGCGGATATTGCGCCAGCCGCTGCTCGGGCGCCGGGATTCCGACGGCGGCGAGCAGCTCGATGCTGCGTTTCGTCGCCGCCATTCCATCTAGCTCCAGGTGCTCCTGCAGCGTCTCGATCAGTTGCGTGCCGATGGTCAGCACCGGATTGAGCGAGGTCATCGGGTCCTGGAACACCACGGCGAGCGAGCGCGCGCGAAGCTTTCGCAAGGTTTCCGCGCTGCATCGTGCAAGGTCCTGGCCGTCGAACATGACGCGGCCAGAGAGTTTGGCCTTCTTCGGCAGCAGTTGCAGGATCGCGCGCGACAGCATGGTCTTGCCGCAGCCGGACTCGCCGACAATGCCGAGTGTCCTGCCGGCGCCGAGCGTGAGGTCGACGCGGTCGACCGCGCGCAGATTGCCCCGCGCCGTCGGCAGGTCGACGGCGACGTCCTCGACGGAGAGCAACGGCGTTCCGGTCACAGCGCGCCCTGACGCGGGTCAGTGAGCGCGCGCAAGCTGTCGCCGACGAGATTGAAGGACAGCACGGTCAGGAACATCGCGATCGCCGGGATGAAGGCGAGTTGCGGCGCGACGTCGAGGCTCTCGCGCCCCTCCCCGATCATGCTGCCCCAGCTCGAGATCGGCGGCGGCACGCCCAACCCCAGGAACGACAGCGCGCCTTCGGCCACGATGGTGACGGCTACACCAAGCAGGAAGAAGGCAAGCAGCGGCAGCATCACATTGGGCAACAGCTCGCGCAGCAGGATGCGCGCATGGCTGGCGCCCAACGCCTGCGCCGCGACCACGAACTCGCGCCGCGCCAGGGTCAAGGTGGCGGCGCGCGCCACCCGCATGAAGGCAGGAATGCCGAGTACACCGAGGATGAAGGTGAGATTGGGGATGGACTGGCCGAGATAGGCGGTGACCGCCAGCGCAAGGATCAGTGGCGGAAAGGCGAGCAGCACATCCATGCTGCCGACCACGAGGGACTCGAAACGGCCGCGGAAGTAACCGGCGAGCATGCCGAGCGCGCCGCCGATAGTGAGCCCGATGATCGGCGCGCAGAGGCCGACGATCAGTGAAATCCGCGCGCCATGGATCAGCCGCGCCAGCTCGTCGCGGCCGAACCCGTCGGTGCCGAGCCAGTGCAGCGCCGAGACAGGCGCGCGCCGCTCCAGCATGTCCATGTCGGTCGGGCTTGGCAGCGGCAAGACGTCGACGAGCGTTGCTGCCGCAAACACGAAGATCACCCAGCCGAGCGCCGCCCAGAACAAGCGCCCGAGCCGGCGCGTGCTCCGCACCGGCGTCGCGGTGACATCTTCCTGGATGACGAGATCAAGCGTGGCCATGGCGGATCCGTGGATCGAGGACGGCATAGAGCATGTCGACGATGAAATTCACGATCACGAAGCCAGAGGCGACCAGCAGCACCACGCCCTGCAGGATGATGAGGTCGCGGGTATAGATTGCGCCAATCAGCAGCCGGCCGATACCCGGCAGCGCGAAGATCGTCTCCACGATCAGCGCGCCGCCGATCAGCCGTCCGATATTGATCCCGGTGATGGTGACGAGTGTCAGCGATGAAGGTTTTAGCGCATGCACGAACAGGATGCGCCTCGGCGTCAGGCCCTTGGCCTTGGCAAGCGCGATATAGTCTTCCTGCAAGGTCGCGATCATATCCGAGCGCAGCACGCGCATGATGCCGGGCCATTCCGCCAGCGCCAGCGTCAGCGCCGGTAACACCATGAAGCGCAGATTGCCGATCGGGTCCTCGGTGAAGGGAATATAACCGGTTGCGGGCAGCCAGTGCAGCTCGACCGCAAACAGATAGATCAGCAGGATCGCCGAGAGAAACGTCGGCACCGAGAGCATGCCAAAGGCCGAACCCGTCATGAAGCGGTCGAAGGCGCCGCCGCTCCTGGCTGCGCAGATGATCGCCAGCGGCACGCCGATCAGGAGCGCCGTCAACTCGGCCATGATCATCAGCTCGAACGAGACCGGCAGCCGCTCGGCCACCGCCCGCAGCACGGTCTGCCCGGTGCGGAATGAGCGGCCGAAATCACCCTGCAGGATATGCCCGAGCCAGCCGAGGAAACGAATCAGCAGCGGCTGGTCGAGGCCCATGTCGTGGCGCAGCGCCGCGACCTTATCCGGCGTCGCCTGGTCGCCGAGGATGACATAGGCGAGATCGCCCGGCAAAAGCGACGCGATCAGGAAGGTGAGCAGCGAAACCGCCAGCAGCACCGGCACCAGATAAAGCAGCCTTCGGGCGACGAAGCCGAGCATGGAGGATCACTCCATCCAGGTATCGGAAACGTCGATCACTCCGCTATATATCTTGGGCAGGCCTTTCAGACGCGAACTCGAAATGGCGTAGTAGGTGTTCTGGAAGGTCCAGAACCAGATCGCCTGCTTGTTGATGAGCCGGCTGATCGCACAGTAATCCTCGGTTCGCTTGTCGACATCGGGGGTCGTGCGCGCGTGCTCGAGCAACCGATCCAGTTCGGGATCGGAATAGTTGGCGAGCGCGACCGGGCTTCCGGTATGGAAATTTGCGTACATCTGGACGTCGGGATCGGCGAGATCGATGATCCGCCATCCGATGATCTGAAACTGGCGCATGAAGGCACGCGGAGGAAAGCTCGCCTGGTCGATCTGCTCGATCTCCATGTTGGCACCGATCTGCTTCCAGAACTGCTGCAGCACCTGGCCGCCCGCGCGGCCGCGCGGCGTCGCAGTGACGATCATCTTGAAGTCAACCGGCTTGCCGTAATCCTTGATCAGCGCCTTGGCCTTTTCGACATCATAAGGCAACGCGCCGTCATCCTTGCACTTGACCCAGGAGCCGTCGCCATAAGGGTTCGTCGCAGGCCTCGCCAGACCATTGGTGAGGGCTTGCGACCATTTTTTGCGATCAATCGCCATCACCAGTGCCTGTCGGACGCGCAAATCGTCAAGCGGCGCGACCTTGGTATTGATGGCGTTAACCGCAGCTCCCGAACCGGCATAAGCGTGCACGGTCAGCTTCGGCTCTTTCTGCGCCTTCTGGATATTGTCGGCATCGGCCTCGTCATCCCAGATGATGTCCGCTTCGCCTGACTGCAGGCTCGCAAAGCGCGACTGCGCATCCGGCAGCGGCTTCAGGGTGATGCGGTCGAGATAAGGATGGCCCTTGTTCCAGTAGTCCGGGTTCTTTTCCAGCACCATGCGGTCGCCGGCGGTCCATGACTTCAGGATGTACGGTCCTGTGCCGACGGGGTTGCGGTTGTAGTCGTCGCCCCTGGTCTTCCATGCCGTCGGCGACTGAATAACGAAGTTCACACCTTGAACGGTTATGATCGCCGGCAGATTCACCGACGGATCGTTCAAGTTGTAGACCACCGTCAGTTCGTCGAGCGCCTGCACATCGTGGATGAACGAGATGTAGAAGGCGCAGCGGCACTTGTTGGCCGGGTCCTTCTGGCGGTCGAAATTCTCCTTGACCGCTTGCGCGTTGAACGGCGTTCCGTCGTGGAATTTGACGCCGGGCCTGAGCTTGAAGGTCCAGATTTTGTAATCGTCCGAATGCGTCCACGACAACGCAAGCTTCGGCTGCGGCTCGCCCTTGTCGTCGAGATAAGTCAGCGTGTCGAAGATCGACGAGGCCGCGATTTCCGCCGAGGTATCGAACACGCCGACCTTGAGCGGATCGAAACCGGGGATATCGAGTTCGAGACCGACTGTGATGCTGCCGCCTTGCTTCTGCGCGCTGGCCGGAATTGCCATTGCTGCCAGTGCAAATGCCGTGACAAGGAAAATTGGCGCGAGCTTGCGCGCGCGGGTGGGCGCCTTCATCGAGATGTTCCTCCAGATCGGTGCGTCCGAATTCTTGGATCGTTATCAAATTCTTCGCAGATAAGCTGGAATCGCAGCCAGCGGCAAGGCTGT
>Ga0210402_10002585_pt1 | contig 17526 bp, 12 predicted proteins | sample IncBWC7MmetaG_FD_161055 | JGI IMG/M metagenome (GOLD analysis project Ga0210402, IMG submission 161055) | Forest soil microbial communities from Barre Woods Harvard Forest LTER site, Petersham, Massachusetts, United States - Inc-BW-C-7-M | ecosystem: Environmental > Terrestrial > Soil >... | reverse complement strand
CTTCAGCCGCAGCCACAGCACGCCCGGCATCACCTCCACGGCCTGATCCTGACCGGGGTGATTGTCCCAAGGATACCGCAGCGCCTCGGCCGAAGACTGAATCTTGTCTGGCTTCGAATGCATGTCCATCGGCTTAGCTGCCCCCGCGGTGCTACGCCAGTAGAAAAGCGGGAAGTTCGCACGCAACGGTATGGGGTGCCTCTCGGGGAACGTCATTCCGATGCGATACCGGGCTCCGCGCGAGGCGCGGCCCGAAGACAGGCTCCACATCGAACCAGGAATCTCAGTATTTGCTGGTTCAGTCTGTCGGACCGTCCGGAATGACGCAGGATCGCTATGCAGGCCGGCCGGATCGGTGAGTCGTGGTCAACCGCCAATCTACTTGCTCGTCGTGCCCGGGCTTGACCCGGGCATCCACATCTTTTCGCCGCGCAGCCAGCGTGGGTGGCCGGGACAAGCCCAACCATCACGGAGCGTTCGGCCACTTGTCTCATCGATCGGCGACGGAGCACTTCCTCGAAGGACGCGCGGTCGTCCAACGCAAGTCCATTGCGAGCGGCCAGCGATTTCGCAAGGTGCTCGGCAAATTGCCGGAGCTTGGTGATCGCAGTCGGTGCGTCCTGATGAAAGACCCATTCGGCAAGAGCGCCGAGTCTGGCTAGACTACCGTCGATGCTTGCTAGGAATGCGAAGTTTGAGGTTGGCAGGGTCACAAACAGATCGTTCGTAAACGTTAAGGTTGCGTCATCCTGCAGTTTCGTTGCCTGTTGTGCAAGTGAGCCGCAAGCCGCCTTCACCGAGCCTTGATTCGTCCGACAGACGTGTTTGGCCATTTTCGTTGCGGCGAAGCCGGCTCGGCGGTGGAAAATCACACGCGCGCGGAGGCGAATTTCGCGAGGCGATTCAAGGACGAATCAAACGTCCAGTCTCCAAAGCCAAAAATATTTGGCTTCTGTTTTTCAGAAATTGATGTTTCCTTCATCTCATCCCGCCTCGACCAAGAGGGGCGTATCGCGATCGTCACGAACGTGGAGTGCGGGGAGCGATGGACGCAGATGGCTTCGAAAAGACGAGCGAGCCAATGCGGACGGCGAAGTCGTGTGGTCCTGGCCCCCCGACGCTGAGGCTAAGTCGCGCGGAACGATCCGCGCGATGACGGTGGCAAGAAAGCCCGGTCACCGAGGAGAGCGCGAAGGAAACCGTTAAAACCATTGCGCAGGGAAGGCCGGTTGATTTGGCTGAACCTGTGGTGACTGCCGCCTGCTTTTCTTGTTGCAGGCGGGCCATGGGTGCGGCCTGCACCCGGTCTTCCCTGCGCCCTCTTTGCTTTCGAGGGTGATACTGATCAGGACCCGGGCGAGATTCGCGCCGCGGGAATGTTCGAACATGTCCTGGATCAAACATGTCCTGGAAGTGTGTATCAATGTCGCATCTGGATTGCCGACGCCGAGACCTGTCGGCTCAAGCTCTGACGTCTCTGGAATACTGGATCGCCCGGTCGAGCCGGGCGATGACGATGTCGAGACGTCAATACGCGCTGTCACCGCGGACAGCGGATCATGTTCTAAGCGGCGCGGATGTTGCTCAGGAACGCATCGATGCCCGACCGCAGCGCCTCGGCTTCGCGGCGCAGCGCCGCCGATGCGTTCAAGACCTCGGTCGCGGCCGCGCCGGCCTCGGCGGAAGCGGCAGAGACGCCTGTGATGTTGCTGGAGACCTGGCCGGTGCCGCCGGCGGCGTGCTGGATGTTGCGGGCGATCTCGCGCGTCGCCGTGCCCTGCTCCTCGACCGCCGCCGCAATCGCGGTCGTCACGTCGTTGATCTCGCCGATCGTCTGGCCGATGTTGCGGATGGCTGCGACCGCCGATGTCGTCACGTTCTGCATGCTGGAGATCTGCGCGCGGATCTCGTCGGTCGCCTTCGCGGTCTGGCTGGCGAGGCTCTTGACCTCGGAAGCGACCACCGCGAAGCCGCGTCCGGCCTCGCCGGCACGCGCCGCCTCGATGGTGGCGTTGAGCGCGAGCAGATTGGTCTGCGACGCAATGACCTGAATGAGATCGACCACCACCGAGACGCGGCTGGCATTGTCGGCGAGCCCGTGCAAGGTGGAATCGGTCAAAGCAAAAAGGGCCGGCACGACGCCGGCCCTTCGAGGAATCCGTTCGAGGGATTAGAGCATGATCCGGAAAAGCATGCCCCGCACTTGTTGCGGGGTGCGCAGCGGTTTTCCGAAAAGCATGCCCTCGGGCTTGACCCGAGGGATCATGCTCAAACAAAGGGCCAGAGCGCGATGACGATTCATCCAACCTTATCTCATCGCGCTCTAGCAATCGCTCAACGATCAGTAGCGGGCGACGACCGGGCTGCCCCAGTTGAAGCGGTAGTTCACGCCGACCTTCACGACATGGTCGTCGGTCGTGAATCTGCCAAGCGGCACCAGCGCCGCCGGCGCGATGAAGCTGCTCTTGCCGAAATTGTAGTACTGATATTCGGCGATGGCCGTCCAGTTCGGAGCGAACATGTATTCCAGGCCGGCGCCGACCGTGTAGCCGTTGGTGTGATTACCGCTGGTCGCAAACGCGGTCGGAACGGCGCCCAACGTCACGCGCTCGTTGTTGTCGGAAAAGGCATAGCCGCCCTTGATGTAGACGAGCCCCGGTCCCCAAGTGTAGCCGAAGCGGCCGGTCACAGATCCGAGCCCGCGCTGGTTGTTGGTATAGGCAAATCCGCCGGGGAATATGGCGCCGACATTGCCGTTGAGCCAGCTACTGGGCCTGCGCGCCGAGCACCCAGTTCGGCGCGAACTGCCAATCCGCGCCACCCTGCACACCGCCGAGGAAACGGCCATTGCCACTGTTGCCGGTGCTGAGACCGGAGAAATTGTTGTCGCTCGAGAAGGCGCCGCCGATATGGCCGCCAATATAGAAGCCGGTCCAGTTGTAGATCGGCGCCGCATAGGCGGGAGCCTTGCTGTAATAGGGAGCGCGGGCGCCGAGATCGGCCGCGCGCGCAGGCAGCGCAGCGCCAACAGCCGCAAGCGCCACGGTAGCAAGCAGAAAATTCTTCATAGGCTTTACTCCAACACATGACCCCAGGGACGCCACGTACGGGCGCCTTCCTAATGCGCGGAGATAGACCGATTTCGAACAAAATGCTGTCACCGTTGCGGCACATCGGTGTCCAATCCAACCTGTTGGTGGGCAAACATTTTTTGTGCCTAACCGAGCCCTAATCAAGGGTGAAGAACGGGTTAAGCTTTGGCCTTCGCGTGCCGCGATGGAACAGCCGCGTTAAGCCTTGTTAAGAGCCTCATGCAATCGCGCGGCCGCGAAATTCATCGAGAAGACGCGCGGCCTTCAGGTGAGTTTCCGCATTTCTACGGTGAGCGAAATTAACCATGCATCAGAACCGTACGCGCAAACTCGAACAGGCGTTTTTTCAACGACTCCTGCGGCGACGGGGCGATCGGTCGGCATCCTGCTTGGTCGAAAACGACGGGCGCCAACTCATTTGAGATCCTTGGTCGGCGCGCGACCGGGGCCATCCCGCTTCATACGAGCCGGTCTGACATGAAACTTCGTCTTTCGATCTCTACCGCGATCACCCTGTTCGGCCTCATTCTGGCCGTCGGATTTGCTTCCGTCGTGCTGACGGGCGCCTATGCGCTCAAGGAATTGAAGGTGGGCGGGCCGCTCTATGCGAGCATCAAGCTCGGCAACGACCTGGTCGCGGACATCCTGCCGCCGCCGGCCTATGTCATCGAGGCCTATCTGGAGGCGACGCTGGCGCTGCGCGACGCCGAAAGTGCCGTCAAGGGCGACGCAAACAACGTCGAGCTCCATGAAAAGCGGCTGGCGCAGCTCAAGAAGGACTACGACGAGCGCAAGACATTCTGGACTTCGTCGGATCTGCAGCCGGACTTGAAGACGATGCTCGTCCAGAAGTCCGACACCGAAGTGAGGAAATTCTGGCAGACGCTCGAGTCCGAGTTCATGCCTGCGCTGCATAGGCAGGAAGGCGAAAAGGCCGAAGCCGTCTATTCGCGATTGATGGAATTCTATTCGGCGCACCGCGCTATCATCGACGGCCTGGTCGAGAAGGCAAACAAGCAGAACTCGGATATGGAAGCGGCCGCGGCCGCCCGCGACGGCAATCTGTCCGTCGTGGTCTGGTCGGTTTCGGGACTGGTGCTCGCGGTCGTGATCCTTGGCATCGCGGGCCTGGCTTTCGGTGTGGTTCGCCCGTTGGTTCGGATCACCGAGGCGATGAAGCGAATCGCGCGCGATGACATGACGGCCGAGGTGCCGTTTGCGGATCGGCAGGATGAAATTGGTGCGATGGCGCAGGCGCTGTCGGTCTTCAAGTCCAATGCGATCGAGAGCGCCCGTTTGCGCGAGCAGCAGGAGCAGGACCGCGCGCAATTGGAGGAGTTCAGGAGGAAGGCCGCGCGGGACATGGCCGATGCCGTCGAGCGCGAGACCGGGACGTCGGTGGAGGCCGCCGCCAGCGCCTCGCGCGACGTTGAAAACGTGGCCGGCGGGCTCTCGAACCTGGCGCGCGACTTGTCGTCCGAGGCAAAGGCCGTTGCCGCCGCGTCCGAACAGGCGCTCGGCAATGCGCAACTGGTTTCCGCCGCGGCCGAGCAAATGACCAGCTCGATCCGCGAGATCTCCGCTCAAGTTGCCCGCGCCGGTGCGATCACCCGGACCGCGGTCAATGGACGCGAGAAGGCCAAGCAGACCATTCAGTCGCTGTCGAGCGCGGTGAAGAAGATTGCCGAGGTCTCCAATCTGATCGGAGGCATTGCCGAGCAGACCAACCTGCTCGCGCTCAACGCCACCATTGAAGCCGCCCGCGCGGGCGATGCCGGCCGCGGCTTCGCGGTTGTCGCAGCCGAGGTCAAATCCCTGTCGAACCAGACCGCGAAATCGACCGACGAGATCGCCCGGCTGATCGACGAGGTGCAATCGGCGACCACCGCCACCGTGGAGGCTGTCGAAAGCGTCGGCAGTCAGATTTCCGAGGTCGACGAGGTGGCGTCCTCGGTCGCCGCGGCGATGGAAGAGCAGCAAGCCGCGACCGCGGAGATCAGCCGCTCGGTCGCCGCATCGGCCGCTGCTGCGAAGGAGGTCTCCACCAAGATCGGCAATGTGAGCCGCGACGCCAGTTCTGTCGATGGCGGCGCCAACGAGGTGCGCAGCGCCATCGCCAAGGTGTCCTCCAGCCTGTCGTCACTGCGCTCGGTCCTCGTCAAGGTCGTTCGAACCTCGACGGAGGAGGCCAATCGGCGCCGCTGGCCCCGCTTCAAGTCGAGCCTTCCCATCGAGATCACCTGCCGCGGACAGAAGCAACCGAATGCAATGCTCATGGATATTTCCGAAGGCGGAGCCTGGATCCGCGGCGTGCCCGATCTGGAGGCCGGCGACACCGGCGTGATGACGATCGAGGGATTTGAGCACAGTCTACAGTTTACGGTGCGCAATCGCAGTCCCGAGGCGATCCATGTGGAATTCGACCTCGGTCGGCACCGCGAGGCCTATCGGCTATGGCTCGATGCGAAGCTCAAGAAAGCGGCGGCCTGACCAAGCCCCGCCGATCCGTTCTTGATCGAGCATGATCTTTTTGGAAAAGTCGCTGCCCCGCAGCAAGTACGGGGCAGTTTTTTCCGGACCATTAGCCTTCGTCGTCGAAGACCGTCGAGAACGGTACGCGCTCGAAGCCGTCCGGCGTTGCCTCGCCTTCCTTTGCGACGCGCGGTCGCGCTTTGGCCGGATGGGCGGTCGCCAATGTCGTCCAGTCGTAGTCGTAGACCTTGGCGAGATAGGCGGCGATCTCCTCATCGTCGAAGATCAGGCTCGCGTCGCGATTGGTCTTGATGCCTTCGTTGGACCAGTTGTGGCTGCCGAACATGACGACCTTGCCGTCGACGATGATCGTCTTGTTGTGGCAGGCCGGCTGGAAGCGGAACGCCTCCTTTGGAAAATCCAGCGCGATCAGCACATCGAGGCTTTCCTGCTTCATCATGTCGCGGCAGATGATGCGGACGTCGAGGCCGGCGTCGATCTTGTCCTTCAGCGCGCCGATCAGCGCCTTGAATTCGGTAAAGTCGTCGTCGGTGCCTCTGAAATTGATGTACTGGTTTTGAAACCAGACGCTCTTCTTGGCCGATTTGATCAGCTTCAAGGCGTTCTCGGCGTAATTGTCCGGCGTCAAAAGGGGCTGAACGCTGACCTTGCGGTTCAGCTCAAGCGGCTTGAACAGCATCGGCGCCTTGGCGAAATCGACCGGCTCCTCCTCTTCGATCGGAACGAACAGATCTAGTTCGGGGGCGAGATTGTCCGGCTGCGCGAAGCTGACGTCCTCACCGGCCTGGGCGGCGGACATCTCGAAGTCGCGCTTGATGTAGGATTCGTAGATCGACGACAATTTGTCGTTCTTGATTATGGCGTGATAGTCGCGGTTGTACTTCCGCTGGAAGCCGGCCGGCAGCGGCTCGGGATTGTCCGCGAACGGATGCACGTCCGGCTGGTTCGACGATTGCCAGTTGCCGCTGGAGAGCCAGACGGTGCCGCTGTCCCGGACCGCGACTTTGATATGGTAGGCGGAGGCGAACAATCCGTCCGGATTCTTTTTCGAGACCAGCGTGGCCCAAGTCTGCTCGAAGCGTTTTTTCATTTCGTCTTCGAGAGGCTCGATGACCTGATCCTCTTCTTTGAGGTCGTTGGCCTTCACGCCGGATTTCGCGGGCGCCTCCGGAACCGGATGCAGGATCAGCTCGAATTTGCGCTTGGCGGGCGTGACTGCGGCCTCGATCGCCTTGAAAATATGCGGCGCGGTGAACTGGTACATCGCCACTGTCAATGTCGACTTGGTTTCACCTAGGAAGGATTCGAGCTCGCTCCATCCGGCTTCCGGACTGACGCAGATCGTCATCTCCATCGGCTCATCGACGAGCGGAAGGTTTGGCGGCTTGGGCGGCTGATAGCTTCCGGTCTTGGGCGGCGCGAACGCCAGTGTCTCTTCGCCGCCCAGCATCTGTTCGAATGCAGAGACCATCGATCCGCCCGGCGTGCCGAAGGAGAGCGGCTGCTTGTGCTGGGCAGCCATCTGTTCCTCGACCGTGGCATCGGTCACCGCAAAGGCGACGCCGAATTTCTGTTCCAGCTCGGCTGCCTGCACTGGCGCAGCGCCCGGCGTGGTGGCGACGACGACCGCCGGCGCGGCTTGCCGGCAGGCGGATATTTGTACCCCGGCCGGACCGCAACGACGTCCTTGACATCAGCCAATTGCGCGCGAACCGCGCCGATCGCTTTCATGATCGGTTCAAACGATGATTTTACGGCCGCGGAGGGCTTAAGATTATCCAAGTCGTCCATGATCGGTCTCCTGGTTTTTCAACACTGATTGTTCAGCATGCGCGTAACCGCCACATGACGGTCAGCTCAGAACATCTTTGCGAACGCGCACGGCGGGATCGCCGAGCAGCACGTAATTCTGCGCGTCGTTGCGCTCGATCCATGTCGTGACGAGGTCGCGGTCGTTCAGACGCATGGCGGCCGGCGCGGTCGGCGACGTCGAGCTCAACAGCAGCGCGGAGAGCTCGGCATATCTGGCGCCGAACTGTCCGCACATCGTGTGGCCGATCGGTGCTCCGGTCAGGATCGAGCCGATGCTGTTGCGGAATGGCGCGATCTGGGGCGAGGCGACTCTCGGGGACTGCATCGAAAAGCCCCATGCGCGATCGACATGGCCGATGACGGCGAGCGCACTCCCCTTGGGATGGGTCAAGAGACGGCGGGGCAGGGCGGCCATGAACGGCTTTGGCGCCAGCGGCCCCGCGCTGCTTGCCTCCGACAAGTCCATCAGGAATTGATCCTGGTCGGGCGTGCCCGCGCCGAAGCAGGCGAATACGAAAGCGACCAAGCCGTTGACATTGGCGTCGTCGGAAATGTCGGAGGCCGCGAGGAAATGCTCTTCCGTCACGTTGCCGAAACCCGGCCAGTCCTGGCACAGCAGCGCGCCTTGACCTGCGGCCTGCCCGGCCTGCCCCGAATTGAATTGCATGCCGTGCGAGGCGGTGAACAACAGAGCGGGCGGCTTGGGAGCGTGAAGCGTCTGGAGCAGGTTCGCCTTGGTGGCGTCCTTGGCAAGGAGGGCATCCTGATCATAGCCGGCAAGCTTGTTGATCGGGTCCTGACCGTCGTCCGCGATGCCGTTGATCAGGGGATCCAGCAGGAACGTTGAACTGAGCCTTGTGGCGCCGTCGCCCGAATGGCGCGTGCCCCAATAGGATATTTTCTTGATGTTGGGGACGGAGGCCGCGCTTTCATAGGCGATCGTCGAACGCGCATAATGCTCGTAATCGCCGGCATCGTCGAATGCGAGGCGGCCGACCGCATATTCGATGCCGAGCAGATATTGGAATTCGAACGGGATCTGGTCGGGCGGGCCGATCAGCAGCAGATAATAAGGGATCTTGTTCGGATTGAGGTTGCCCGGCGAAATCTGGTGCCGCGCATACCAGTCGCGCACCTGTTCGCCGGGCCTGTAGTCGAGCTCCTTGAAGCGTTTGCCGGCGCGCTGACTGCGCGCGTCGATCAGGGGCTTGAGCGCGTTGCGGATCGCATCCGGCGTGTTGACGGGGAAAACGATGCCCCAGCCGACGTCCTCCACTTTCTCCGTCATGCCGAACGGCAGGGCAAATGCCCGTGGGTTGTCGCCGCGCGTCCTGTCGAACGTCTCGACGCCGGGGCGAGTTCCGATGCGCTTGGCGATCTCGTCGATCGGGCGCGGCTCGACGGCGTATTTTCCAGTATTGAAATTGATGCCGTTGACATAGATGAGATTTGGATCGTCGGAAGCGAATCCGGTGGACGCGTCTTGCGCGCTGGTCGTCATTGGACGTTCTCCGAAGCTGGTTGTCGGCGGTTGGGATGTGCTGGCCGGGACGACGGACGGCGCCGCGATCGCGGCCGGTTCGGCGGCCTCGGGGCTTGCGATCGCGACCAACCGGTCGCCGACGCGACCGTATTGCTGATAGGCGCCCCAGCTTGAGGAAGCGGGCTTGAGCACCATTGTCTTCTCGCGCGCCGTCCGCAGCGCGCGGCCGATCGTGGCGTCGGTCTGTAGCGGTGCAATCCCGTCATGCGCGTCCGGACCGTTCAGGCCCAGCAGCGTGGCGTAGAACCATCGGGCGCATTCCACCGCGCAGTCGTCGTCGACCTCCCAGCCCGCCCCGATATAGTTGGGAATGCCGCGCCCGAAGAACGCTTGCGCGAGCCCGGCCATATGCCTGCGCTGCTCGCCAAGATCGGTGGCGACCGCGGAAAAGCACGCGTTGGCGAACACGAGCCGCGGGACCTGGCGGATGCGGAAGATCTCCTTTGCCGACAGCACGCAGTCGGACGCAAACACCCAGCCCGTCTGACCCGTGATCGGATCGCACATGCCATGACCCGCATAATGCACGAGGTCGTATTGCTCGTTCACCAGCAGCATCGCGAGTTCGAGCGGATCGCAGGTCTCGGCATCGATGACCGTGCTGTTGCGTTGCTTGATGTCCGCCAATTCCTTGGCGGTCCTTTGCTGCGATTCGAGGTCCGGATCGTCCCGCGCGCCTATGCGCAGCGTTGTTTCGATCGTATAACGATCGCCCCAAGCGTCTTTCACGCGCTGCAGGACCTCAACGACGGCGGCTCCCTCGGCACGCGCGCCCCGAAGCTCCAGCGGGCCGGAGGCGGGATCCGCGATGATAAGAGCCTTGACCTTGCTGTTCAGGGCGGGCGGCGACGTCGGCGGCGGCGCGAGCAGGCTGCGAAATTGGCGGGAGACCGCGACATTGATGCCAAGGAACAGCGCGCCGGAGGATTTCTGATAGCCGGCCATTTCCCAGGGATATGCTGCGGTGGTGCCGTCGACTTCGAGCGTGACGTTCGCCGGACCCTCGATCAGTCTGCGGAAATCGTCCGGAATTAGTTAGAAGGTTGGTAAAGAAATTGCCCTGATCGATGCGCTCATCCGGCGGATAGGGTTTGGTCAGGCGGTCCGCCAGATGGCGCAGCAGATGGGCGTTGACCTCCTGCTCGCGCTGCGGGACGACGGAAACTTCCGACAGCGCCGAGAACTGGAATATGTCGGTCGGGAACGGGTCGATCACAGCGTGCGCCGGCGATTTCTTCGGACCGGCCTGGATCGCCGACTTCGCACGCACCAGGCCCGCCTTCGCGGATTGGCTTTGCGTCACGCGCAGATAGTTGACGGCCGCATCAGGCTCGACGTCCGCCGGACTCGGTTCGATCCTCGGATCGAGTTCGATGTCATCGCCGCGGGCGACCGAGAGCTTCAGCTTGGTGAATTGCTTGCTCACGACCAGCTGCTGCAGCTCCGCCTGCATCTGAAGGATCTTCTGCTCGTTGTCATGGACAATCAGGACAGATAACGGCTCCTGGGCGACCGCACGAAAGCCCTCCTTTTGCTCCGTGACGCTGTTTGCGATGGCGATGACGCGCTCGTATCCGTCGGCAATGCCTTGAACGAGGCCGCGCACCGCATCTCCGATCGCAAGCTCGTTGCGGCGCGTGCCGAGCAGAGGCGTGGCAAATTGGGTGGCGCCGATCGCCTTGATGGTGACGACGATGTTGGAGAAGATGAACTGCACACCGTCCTGTGCGAAGCGGCCGGGCTCGCCCATCCCCGCAAGCAGCAGCATATTTGCGTTCAGCTTTCCGGCCTTGTGAAATTGCGCGAGATTGATCGGGAAGAGCTGTCCCAGCGCCGATCCGATCACGCCAAGGTCGACGGCGCGCGTCAGCCACGAATCCAGCAAGCGATCGAAAATCTTGGACGAGCCGGCGAAGGCCAGTCCGTCATAACGCGCTCCCACGACGATCTGCGACTTGACCTTGGTCAGCCCGCCCCGGATCAGCGTGATCCGGACGTCGAGAGGCGGCGGCTCCGGCGGCTTGGCCGCAGCCGGGCCGGTCGCCGTGGTGTTGGTCGCGGGGGGCTTGGTCTCAGAGGGCTCGGTCTCGGTGGACTTCGTGTCGGTGGACTTGGTGTCAGTGGACTCGGTCGCAGCGGATTTGGCGGATTGGTCCATGGTCTTTGCTGATGTTGCTGTCGCGGCGGACGTCGTCGCGGCAATCGCCGGCGATTCTGGGGGCGGGCCTTGAGTAGACTGCACCGTGTTCGCGGGCGCCTTCGGCGTGCCCGTCTTTTGTCCACGACTTCCTCTACTGGCCACGATCGATCTCGCAATATTACGGGCTGCGTTCGTCGCACGCACGACGGCCGCCAAGAATATGCCTTGAGCAATATTCGCGGAGGCTTGCACAACTAAAGGTTTTGTCAATCGACGGGATCACAAAGTTCAGGCGGAATGGCATGTCTGGGCGGGAGCTGTCGTTGAAGATGAGTTGAGGACCGCCGAGTGCTGCCACACGTTTGTGACAAAACCGTCTTGCAGAGATCGATTCGAGGTCGCTGCCGGCAGAATGAAGCGTCGACCCGCCGGCAGTTTGATCGCATGCAGTGGAGCTGCGTCAGTTTGAAGCAGGACGCACAAGATCCTCGATACGTATCGGGAAGCGGCGCGGGCGAATTCCGCTCGCGTGCCAGACCGCATTGGCGACGGCGCCAGCCGAGCCCGTGATGCCGATTTCACCGACGCCCTTGATGCCGAGCGCATTCACATGCGGATCGTATTCGTCAATCGTCAGCGCCTCCATGCGCGGCACGTCTGCGTTCACCGGCACGTGATATTCTGCGAGATTGCCGTTCAGGATCCGGCCCGAGCGGTGATCGATGATCGCCTGCTCGTGCAGTGCGAATGAGATGCCCCAGATCATGCCGCCAAAGAGCTGGCTTTGCACCATGCGCGGATTGATGATGCGTCCCGCCGCGAACGCGCCGACCATGCGGGTGACGCGGATCTGGCCGAGATCGGGATCGATCTTGACCTCGGCGAACACCGCGCCGTGCGCATGCATGGCGAAGCTCGCCTGCGCGGCGGGATCGGGGACGCCATTGCCGCGGGCCTCGATCTCGGCAAGGCCCGCGCGCTTCAGGATGTCGGCATAGCTCTCGCTGCGGCTTTCATCGTCACGGCGATGCAGCCGGCCATCGCGCGCGACCACGCCGGCATTGCCGGCGCCGAACAAGGGCGAGCGCTGGTCGGAGGTCGCAAGCTCGGCGAGCTTGGCGATCACGGCCGCGCCTGCATGGTGGATTGCGCTGCCCGCGGTCGCAGTGTGCGCCGAGCCGCCGGCAATGCCGGCATCCGGCAGATCGGACGTCCCCGCCTTGAACGCGACGCGGTTGAGGTCGAGACCGAGGCTGTCGCCGGCGATCTGAGCGAGCGCGGTCCAGGCGCCCTGGCCCATGTCATGCGCGCCGGTCTCCATCACCCCGGAGCCGTCGGCCTTGAGCACCGCGCGCGCTTCGGCCGCGAACATCAGTGCCGGAAAGATCGCGGTGCCCATGCCCCAGCCGACCAGGAAGCCGTCATTATCGCGCATCTGGCGCGGCCCCAGCGGTCGCTTCGACCAGCCGAAGCGTTCAGCGCCGTGCGCGTAGCATTCACGCAGCGCTTTCGACGAGAACGGCTTGCCGGAAATCGGCTCCACGTCGGCATAATTCTTCAGGCGGAAGGCAAGCGGATCGAGGCCGCAGGCCTCCGCCATCTCGTCGATCGCGCTTTCCAGCGCAATCGATCCCGTCGCCTCGCCCGGCGCGCGCATGAACAGCGGCGTGCCGGAGTCGATCCGTACCGCCTCGTGCGAGATCGCGATCGTCGGGCTTGCGTAAAGCGAGTGCGAGGCATTGGCCGCCGGCTCGTAGAAATCGTCGAAGCTCGACGTCGTGACCTTGGCATGATGTTGGATCGCGGCAAGCTGTCCGTCTCCGGCCGTGCCGATGCGCAGGCCCTGGCGGCTCGGCGGTCGATGGCCGACCGGCCCATACATGTGCTCGCGGCGCAGTACGAGCTTGACCGGCCGCCCGACCAGCCGCGCCGCCAGGATGCCGAGGATCTGCGGTCCGGAGATCAGCCCCTTGGAGCCGAAGCCGCCGCCCAGGAAGGGGCTGCGAATATGAATCTTGTCGGGCGAGATGCCGAACAGGCCTGCGATCCGTCCTTGCGCCATTGCAAGGCCCTGGCTCGGCGTGTCGATCGAGAGGGTGTCGCCGTCCCACGCTGCGACGATTGCATGCGGCTCCATCGCGTTGTGATATTGCGCCGGTGTCTCGTAGGTCGCCTCGATCCGGTGCGCCGATGAGCCAAGCACGCTTTCGACATCGCCGTGCTGCACCACCGCGGGATGGCCGACGCCGACGGCGGGCGGCACGAAGCTCTCGGCGGCGTCCAGACCGACGCGCGCGGGCTCGGTCTCGTAGCGCGGGGCGAGCAGCGCGGCGCCTTCGGTTGCGGCTTCCAGCGTCTCGGCGATGACGACTGCGATCGGCTGGTTGGCATAGCGCACCTTGTCGTTCTGCAACACGTCCATCCGGAACATGAACGGATTGGTCTTCGCATCCGGATCGTCCGCGAGCGGCGGCCGGTTCGCAGGCGTCATCACCTCGACGACGCCCGCCTGGCGCTTGGCGGCGGCGATGTCGAGCGACGTCACGCGCCCGCGCGCGATGCTGCTCACGGCCATCACGGCGTGAAGCATCCTGGGCAGGTGATTGTCCGCCGCGTAGCGGGCGGCGCCCGTCACCTTCAATACGCCGTCGCGGCGGGTCAGCGGCTGTCCGACATTCGACCCATGCCTGACATGGGTGGGATCGCGGCTGAGGGAGATCTGCGATGTCATTGGGTGGCTCCAGCGGGAGACGAGAAAGGCGAGGCCGGCAAAGCGGGCATGCGATCCGGCGTGCCTGCGGCGGCAAGCGTCAGCGCACGCAGGATGATCCGTTGCGCGAGCTCGATCTTGAAGCCGTTGGCGCCGGACGGCTTTGCCTCGGCGAGGGCTGCCTCGGCGGCGCGTCGAAACACGGCCGGCGCGGCGCGGGCGCCCGCAAGCGCCGCTTCCGCCTCACGCGCGCGCCATGGCTTGGCGGCGATGCCGCCCAGTGCAAGCCGCGCCTCCTTGATCGTGCCGCCGTCAATGACGAGTCCGGCCGCGGCCGACACCACGGCAAAGGCATAGGATGTGCGCTCGCGCAGTTTGAGATAGCGCGCATGGGAGGCGAAGCCGCGCGCGGCGGCCGGCAGGCGCACCGCGACGATAAGCTCACCCGGTTCGAGCGTGCTGTCCCTTTCGGGCGTCGCGCCGGGCAGACGATGCAAGGCCTCGACCGCGACCTCGCGCCGGCCATGCCTGCCTTCGATCTCCGCGATCGCGTCGAAAGCCGCGAGCGGCACGCAGAGGTCGGAGGGGTGGGTTGCGATGCAGCCCTCGCTCCAGCCAAGCACCGCATGAAGACGGTTGTCGCCGCCGCGGGCATCGCAGCCCGATCCGGGCGCGCGCTTATTGCATGCGCTGGCCGTGTCGTAGAAATAGCTGCAACGGGTCCGCTGCAACAGATTGCCGCCGACGGTGGCCGCATTGCGCAACTGGGCGGAAGCGCCGGAGAGCAGGGCCTCCGAAATCGCGGGATGGCTGCGCGCGAAATCCAAGTCATGGGCAAGGTCGGCGTTGCGCACCAGCGCGCCGATACGCACATCGCCATTGTCCAGGCGCTCGATGCGGTCGAGGCCGGGCAGGCGCGAAACGTCGACGAGCCGCGCCGGGCGCATGATCCCGCCCTTCATCAGATCCAGAAGGTTGGTGCCGGAGGCGAGATAGGTGGCGCCGGGCGCGGCTGCGGCCGCAATCGCATCGGCCACGCTTGCTGGTCTCACATATTCGAACTGATTCATGCCGCGCGCTCCGTCTTAATCGCGGCAAGATTCTTCTGAGCCTCGCGCACGGCCTCGATGATCCCGACATAGGCGCCGCAGCGGCAGAGATTGCCGCTCATGCCTTCGCGAATGCGTTCCGGATCATCGCCTGCATGGCCTTCGGCGATCAGGCCGATCGCGCTCATGATCTGGCCCGGCGTGCAGTAGCCGCATTGGCATCCGTCATGGGCGATGAAGGCAGCCTGGACGGGGTGAAGCTCTCCGCCCTGCGCAACGCCTTCGATGGTGAGAATGTCGGCGCCATCATGGCTTGCCGCCAGCGCCAGGCAGGAATTGACCCGCCGGCCATCGACCAGCACCGTACAGGCGCCGCATTGGCCGCGGTCGCACCCCTTCTTTGTACCCGTCAACTGAAGGCGCTCGCGCAAGAGGTCGAGCAGCGTGACGCGCGGATCGTCCAGCACCACGTCACGCAGCTCACCGTTGACGGTGAGTCTGATAGGCAGGTTCATGCGATGTTCCGATCAAAGACTATTGTCAAATTGGATCGGAGCGGTCACAGCGGTGTGATAACCGGGGAGCCGACTCGATCCGGCGGGCCACGTGCGGGCCATTGAAAGGGTTGAGCGGCATAGTTCCGCCCGGCGTGTTATGGGTATCTATACGGAGGATGCCTCCACTTATCAAGAGGCAGCCGTTCAACTGCTGGTGACGAGACGACAGTCATGCCGGGCCAGTCCGCCAAGACTCTGCGTAAGCCGCGTGCCGACGCGGTCCGTAACCGTGAGCGGTTGCTGGAGGCTGCCAAGGCCGTCTTCAGCGCTGGCGGGGCGGAGGCCAGCCTGGAAGCCGTCGCGCGCCGTGCCGATGTCGGGATCGGCACGCTCTATCGTCATTTCCCGACCCGCGAAGCACTGTATGAAGCCGTCTATCGCCATGAGGTCGAGCAACTCAGCGAACTGGCCGAGCAGTTAAAGGGTGAGCCGGAGCCGGTCGAGGCGTTGCGGCAATGGCTGCGCTCCAATGTCGAGTTCGTTGCGACCAAGAAGGGCATGGCGGCGGCGCTCGCCCTTGCCGCCGGTCCGCCGTCGGAACTGACGGCCTTTTCCTACGACCGCCTCACCAAGGCCGTCGGTGCCCTGCTCGCGCGCGCGGCGCGTGCCGGCGCAATCCGCAGCGATGTCGGACCTGAGGATCTGCTGCGCGCGCTGGTCGGCATGTGCATGCTGCATGACCAGCCCGGCTGGCAGGCCAGCGTCATGCGGCTTCTCGACGTGTTCGTAGACGGGCTTCGCGTGCGATAGCGTTTCAGACGAAGCCCTGCCGCGAAGCCCTGCCGCACCTGGATTTGGGCTGGGCACCAGCTCAAGCAGAAAAACGGGCGGCCCCGACGCCGAGCGAATTGGAAAAGCTCAGCGCCGGAGCCGCGCGCTCGCCGCCGACCGCGTGTGGGGTGGAGAAGGAGGGAGCATTGCCAGCAAGCATGTCGAATTCTCAAATGGACCCATTCTCAAATTCGGATTGCGCACAGATTGCAACACAACTACGGCGGGACGCAAGCATTCGTCTGCGCAACCGGTAAAAATTGAAGCGGCTAGCGCGCAATGCGCCCGCTTGCATTGCCTGTTCCGCTGTGGCCAAAGCGGGTGCACGTGAGGACTGGTTCGAGACGTGGCCGGCCGCCGACCTGCGTCTTTCCGGACGCCTGGATCTCTCCGAGCGCGCGCGCTTGACGCCGGTGCCACTAAGTTATTGCGATCAGGAGTGTATCTGGTGCTGCCGAGGAGGATTGAACTCACGACCTCTCCCTTATCAACGGTAGGTGCGTAAGTTGCAAACGCCTGATTTTTAACGTTTTTTTCGACGATTTTTTCGGCTGCACGGATTTTGCACGGCTCGTGCAAATGTGGTCGCCGAGGGCCGTGAGGCACCCGTTTGGAGCGAAGTCCCTCTCACCTTCAGGGACTGGCAACACCGGACGGCGTTCCTACCCTCCGGTGTTTTGCTTTTGGTTAGTAACCGAAATAGGAATTTGGTTAGTAACCGAATTACGTGAGACATGGAATTGAATTACTTCGGGTTAGAGACGACCCACTTGGTACCGGGTGTAGGAAGCCAAAATATCGCCGGTTGTCGCCGCTCCTTCTCGACCTTGAGCAGATACGCCAGATTTACGTTGGTCACCTCGTCGGCAAACTGCATGTCCGTGATCTTCTGTTCATACGTCGCAAGCCGGGTCTTTAGCGTGTCGAGCTCGCTGCTAACCTGCGCGAGCTTGTCATTCATAGCCCATACAAACAGCAGCAGAATGAAGACAAGGCCAAATCGGAGAAGGTGCCAGCGATCACTCGCCAGTAGCAGAGACAGGCCGATTAGCACTAGGGCAATGACTAAGAGGATCATTTTGCTTTGTTCCTCCGCGAACGCAGGTACACGACAACCAGGGCGATAAAGACCCCGGCGCCAATGACGGATGTAGGAACGTCGGGGAAGTAGTCACTTCGGAAGTATTCCAGGATCACACTTTATTCATGACGGATAAAGTCCGAAGGTCTCCGGGATTTTAATTGTTGCACTATGCAAGAATTTAGTCCGTCTTGGGTTTCTTCGAGTGTTTTCCCTCCGAAGCCAATCCCATATCGACCAACTGACGTATCGCAGCGGACCTTTCTCAGCGAAAGCAC
>Ga0210402_10002584_pt1 | contig 17527 bp, 12 predicted proteins | sample IncBWC7MmetaG_FD_161055 | JGI IMG/M metagenome (GOLD analysis project Ga0210402, IMG submission 161055) | Forest soil microbial communities from Barre Woods Harvard Forest LTER site, Petersham, Massachusetts, United States - Inc-BW-C-7-M | ecosystem: Environmental > Terrestrial > Soil >... | reverse complement strand
TGCCTGGAGCTCGACGCCCTTCTCCGCCTGCCCATTCCGCACAAGCAAAAGTCCCGGCACACCGCGCGGGGTCAAAACCTTCCCAAACTCTCCAATCAGACGCTCCAGTTCGCCGCGCGCCAGTGTTCCAGAATGTTTCGGAAACGCCAGATTGAACAGCGGCACGCCAATCCCCGCAAACACAATCCCCATCTCCGGATGCGCAATGCGCGCGCTCGAAGGAAACGCCTCCGCATACCCCTGCCATGTAGACAAAAATATTCCCCCGGTGTCAGCAATCATTCCGCTCGCCCTCGCGCATGCTGCGAAATTCCCAAAATATTTCCCGCCGGGTCCTTGAACCACGCGACCTTGTCCCCGCCCGGTGCCGTCCATATCCCCAATTTCTGGTCCTGTGCGAACGGATATTTCTCCGTCGCCACGCCTCGCTGCTCCAGCCACTCCACGACTTCTTCAATCTTCTCCACTTCCCACCCCAGAATCGTCCCCTGTAAAGGCGAAAAATTCGGCATTTTTGTTATCCGAATTTTCTGCTCCCCCGCCAGAACCACCAGCGCAAACTGGTCTAGGCTCACAAAAGTAAAACCCAATTTCCCCACATAAAATTCCCGTGCCGCTTCATAATCAATCGTGGGTACAAATCCCACCATCCTGCTCTTATCCAGCATGCGCGCCTCCTCCCACAAAATTCCGCCGCCAATCATACCCCGTCGCCGGCCCCAGTCTCCTGCTATCTGATCGCTGCTATCCGCTATCCCTCCTCAACCTGTGCTAACGTAACTTTCGTCTAAAATTTCCACGGAGCCATACACGTGCCCAACAGCCCCCTCCGCAACGGCGGTCCTAACGCGCGCATCGCCGTCATCCCCGGCGACGGCATCGGTAAGGAAGTTACTCCCGTCGCCGTCAAAGCCATCCAGACCGCCGCCGCCAAACACAATCGCCCCCTCGAATTCGTCCACTTTGACTGGGGCGCCGACAGATTCCTTCGCGAAAATGTCACTCTTCCCCCCGGTGCCGTCGAGATGCTGCGCGACGAATTCGACGCCATCCTCTTCGGCGCCCTTGGCGATCCCCGCGTTCCTTCCAATCAGCACGCCGCCGACATCCTCCTCGGCCTGCGCTTCAAGCTTGATCTCTTCGTGAACGCTCGCCCCACCGAACTCCTGCACCCGCGCTACACTCCGCTCCGCGACATCACCACCAACGACATCCGCCTCATTGTCTTCCGCGAAAACACCGAAGGCATCTACGTAGGCATGGGCGGTTTCTTCAAGAAAGACACCCCCGACGAAATCGCCGTCCAGGAAGACGTCAACTCCCGCAAAGGCGTCGAACGCATCGTCCGCCACGCCTTCCAATACGCACAAACGCACAAGCTGAAACGCCTCTGCATGTCCGATAAATCCAACGCCATGACCTACGCCGGGGACCTCTGGCAGCGCGTCTTTAAATCCGTCCGCGCTGAATACCCTGACGTCGATTCCCGCCACCTCTATATCGACACGCTTGCCATGGAACTCGTCCGCGACCCCCGCCAATTCGACGTCATCGTCACCAACAATCTCTTCGGCGACATCATCAGTGACCTCGCCGCGCAACTCGCTGGCGGCCTCGGCCTCGCCCCCTCCGCCAACATCCATCCCGGCCGCACCTCGCTCTTCGAGCCGGTCCACGGCTCCGCCCCCAACATCGCCGGAAAGGGAATTGCCAACCCCTTCGGCTCCGTTCTCACCGCTGGCTTGTTGATGGAATTTCTAGGCTGGAACGACGAAGCTCACCAACTAAAACAATCCGTAAAATCCGCCCTCAACGACAACATCACCACCCCCGACCTAGGCGGCTCGAAGACCACAGCCGAAGTCTCCAACTACCTAATCAACCACATCTCCAAACTGTAGCCCACCTCTTCAGGGCTGAGGCCTTCCCCTGCGCCACCTCAATGTTGTCGTTGCCCCTCAGCGAGGCGAACATTCAAGTGTTACTTGAATGTTGGCCGGCGTTTGTAGGGGCCGCCGACCGTGGCGGGCATCCCCTTTTTCGACGCAACTCAATTGTCAAACCAAAATGCAGCCCTAACATCACACCCATCTTTTTCCAAGGACTGCATTGCTGCTATGCATTGCGCTCCCCTCTTATTTTTTCTTGGTGACCCAAGCAATCACCACGCCCATCAAAAATCCCCCAATATGCGCCCACCAAGCCACTCCTCCTGCCGTCGCCATTCCCAATCCGTTAATACCCGCCACAAACTGCAGCACAAACCAATACCCCAAAATCAATATCGCCGGCACCGGAATCAGAAAAATAAAAAAGAACGTCAATATCCTATGGCTCGGAAACATCACTGCGTACGCTCCCATCACCCCGCTGATCGCGCCGCTAGCTCCCAGCGCCGGAATCCCCGAGCCCCAGTTGAACATCACGTGGATCAACCCCGACCCGATCCCGCACAAAAGATAAAAAAACAGATACCCGATATGCCCGAACGCATCCTCCACGTTATCCCCGAAGATATAAAGGAAGAGCATGTTCCCCAGCAGGTGCATCAACCTCTCATGCAAAAACATGCTGCTGAACAGGGGAAACAACGCCATGCTGGCCGGCGCGGTCCCCGCCAGAAATGCCGGCAACCGCGCCGGAATGGTCGCATTCGCCAGCAGGAACGCCTTGGCTGCATGAGGCGACAACGTGATCTGGTACAAAAACACCAGCACATTCGCCGAAATCAGTATCACATTGACAAAAGGAAAACTTCGAGTCGGATTAATATCCTTCAGCGGAATCATTCAGCCAGTGTATCGTGCCTCGTCCCCACGCGCAGCGCTTTGGAGTGCGGCAGCTCAGTTGCCGCTTTTACGGCGTAACGGTCCAGCCAAAATTAAAATTTGAAGGCAATAGAGACTGCTAAAAAGCGGAGGCAGCCTCCGCACTCCAAAACCAAACCTTCAGGTAATACTTTCAATGTCGGCGCGCCGACATTTTCTACCGATACTCATCGCAAAACCGCGGTCCGTCCCTCCCCAACAACTGGCAACTCCTCCGGATCTCATCCGTAATTACCTGGCATGAATTATCCGCATTGCAAGGGGGGTTGGTACCCGGTGAAACCTTGTTGCACTGCCGCGCCAAATCCTCGGCTCGCTCGTCTCCCAACGACCGCCGACAAGAGCGCCCGCCGTGGCGTCCTTCGCCGTGCCCTTCGCCACGACCTGTAGCCACAAAGTCCGCCCGGCATCCATGGTCCACCCAAATCCCGTGCTCATCCGCTCCCCACGAATAACCTTCCTGGCAAGCTGCCCCGCTCCGCTGTTTCACCAGTTGCACTCCGCCGCGCGCATCCACCTGGCAATAATTCCTCCGCCCATTATCCGAAGCGCAGTAAAGCGACTGCGTCGGTCCCCCGTAGCCTCCCGGATGCTCAGGCCGCTCATGCGGCTGCGCGACAAACTCCGCTCGGCATCCATGGTCCACCCAGATGCCTCGTTCATCGAATCCCCACGAAACACCTTCCTGGCAGGGCGCATCGCTGTGCTGCCGAATCAGGTCTACGTCCCCGCGCGTGTCCGCCTCGCAGTAGTGCCGCGCGCCATCGTCCGACGAGCAGCGCACAATCGATTCGCCTCCGCGATTCTCCCCTTGCCTCTCATATTCCACCCGGAAGTAAGCCCGGCATCCGTGGTCCACCCAGATTCCGCCCTGGTCGTATCCCCATGAATATCCCTGCTGGCACGCGGCGCCGCTGGTTTGTTTTTCCAGCGCCACTCCTGACCGTGTATTCGCAGAGCAGTAGCGCCGCCGTCCGTCGTCAGAAGAGCAGGGAACCTGCCGGCCGCCGCTTGCAGTATTGGCGCTGCCAAGAGCAAACTCCGCCCTGCAGCCTTGGTCGACCCAGACCCCGTGATCGTTATAATCCCACGAATGTCCTTGTTTGCATGGCGAGCCGCTCTCCTGCTTCACCATGGTCACACCGTAGCGCGTATCCGCCTGGCAGAATTGCCGGTGTCCGTTATCCGAAGAACAGCGCACCACCTGACCGCGCACCGCTCCTGCAAAAGGACACACGACTGCGCACAACACAACCAGCACTCTCAGAATTCGCATGTTCATCTCCGTCTTCAGTTCCTTAGAGGACCCGGCTACCGTATCAGCAAAACTACAGCGGCTCTGCCGGAACCTCAATCCATTAATTGGCCGCGTGTAGCCGACAAGGCACGCGCCCGCGATGCGCATATCCTCGGGACGGGAAGGGAAGCCTCCGCTGCGTCCTATAATTTCTCCGCCGCAAATTCCTGGTTAACAGAATATTTTTGGCTGTGTTTCGCCGCTTGGGGTGCGATAACCCGGCATAGCAGGTCGCGGAAGTGCTAAATTTGGTTCCTCGGATCGGTGAATCTGCGGATGGAGATTCAGCAGGGCTGTATCCGAACGGCGATGGCCACGTCTCCGACACGAATCGGTCCAAGCCTTTCAGGCCGCGCTCGGGTCTCATGCGTCGGCGACATTCCCAACTACACGAATACCCAACCCACGATCCAAATCAGCCAAGTGAAACTGTTTTAGAGCAACACCGCGTCGGCCAAGACTGGCGGTCCGCCCAACCTCAGGCTGCAATTTCGGTGACAGAGCAACGTAGCGCCGCCATCCTGGTCACCTCGAGGCGGGAGGTGCCGGCCAGCCTGCCTGTCGCCAAGATGGCGGCGTTACGCTCGGGCCCATCCAAGGGTGGCTCAATCTCGACTCGAACCCAGACCGTGAACTGGGCGCAAGAAATCCCCAACGCTTTCCCAAGAAATGTCGGCGCGCCGACATTGAAAGTAATACTTGAAGGTTAGCCCATTTTGAAAATACGTTCGAATCCCCTAAGTCGCTCAACCTCTTTCTTCCTTTTCTTCCACAACTCCTCCACGCCGACATTGCGATGCTTCCTCACCTGTGGTATTCAATTTAGTCCTGCATGTGCGTCCCGCTTGTCCAGAGACTTTCCGTATCCCTCTTTCCAAGCGATCGCGCTGACATTTCATGCCTGCCCGCGAAACGGAAGCCATCATCTTGAAAACCTTCGCGCTGGGCGAGGCCGATCGCCTGGTCAGTTTTCTGGGCCGTACGTCGGGTCGCATGCGGGGCGTAGCCGCTGGCGCGCGCCGCATCAAGAACCGCTACGGCTCCACGCTGGAACTGCTCGCGCACGTCCAGCTCTGGTATGTCGAACGCGAAACGCGCGAACTGGTCCGCATCCAGCAGGCCGAGTTGCTCGAGTCCTTCAACAAGTCTCAGAGCGACTACGAGCTCTCGACCAGCCTTGCGCTCGTCAGTGAAACCGTCGAACTGGTTCTTCCGGAGCACGAGCCGTCTGAGCCGATGTTCCGGCTCATCCTGCTTACGGTGCGCGAGGTCGAACGCCGCGGGAATGGCATTCTCCCGCTCAGCTACTTCGCTTTCTGGACGGTGCGCCTGGCGGGCTGGCTGCCGCGCTTCGACGCCTGCGCGGATTGCGGCAAACCGTTCGGGACCAAGCCGGCGTATCAGTCTTCGGGATTCCCCGGCCTGTTCTGTGAAGAGCATCGCCGCTCGGGCATGAAGCCGGTTTCAAGCGATGCCCGGCACCTCGCGGAGGTCTTCACGCGGGAAGGGCTCGCGAAGCTGGGCGCTGCGCTCGAGTCACAACCCTGGGCGAGGGAACTGCGCGAAGCGGCACTGAACTGGATCGAGCACCACACCGAGCGAAAGCTCGCGACGCGCGAACTCTTGGAGACGCCGTGAACGTTAAAATAAAACTTGAAGGTAAGGCAAAGCCAAAAGGCCTTACCTTTCAGGAACTCATTCTCAAGCTCATGCACTTCTGGGACGCGCAGGGCTGCGTTCTCCAGCAACCCTACGATACCGAAGTCGGCGCCGGTACCATGCACCCGGAAACTTTCCTTCGCGTCCTCGGCAAGGATCCCTATCGCGTCGCCTTCGTGCAGCCGTCCCGCCGTCCCGCCGACGGCCGCTACGGTGAAAATCCCAACCGCCTCTACAAGCACTTCCAGTATCAGGTGATCCTCAAGCCCTCGCCCGCGGACATACAGGACCTGTACCTCCACAGCCTCGGCGCCATCGGCATTGACCTCAAAGCCCATGACATCCGCTTTGAGGAAGACAACTGGGAATCGCCAACACTCGGCGCCTGGGGCATCGGCTGGCAAGTTCTTCTCGACGGTCTCGAAATCACCCAATTCACCTACTTCCAGCAGAGTGGCGGCATCGATCTTGACCCCATCTCCATCGAAATTACCTACGGCCTCGAACGTATCTGCGCCTTCCTGCAGGACGTTGAGAGCGTCTACCAGATCCGTTGGACCGGCGACAAATCCTACGGCGACATCCGCCTCGCCGAAGAACAGCAGCTTTCCGAGTACAGTTTCGACCGTAGCGACGCCAAGGCCCTCCGCGCCGAATTCGAACTGCATGAGAAGGAAGCCAAGGAACTCCTGGATGGATGGAAGAAACGTGAGGAGACGATTGGAGCATCTCCCGCCGCGCTGAAGCGCTACCCGATCCTTGCCGCCTACGACCACTGCCTCAAGTGCTCGCACCTCTTCAACCTGATGGACGCCCGCGGGGTGATTTCCGCCACTGAACGCGCCGCCCTAATGCAACGAGTCCGCAGCCTCTCCTGCCGCGCCGCAGCCGCCTACCTCGAGCAAGCTACAGGCGCAGCCCCTAAACCCGGGGTGCGCGCATGACCACCTCAAGTATTACTTTCAATGCCGGCGCGCCGACATTTGGAATGCGGCAGTTCTGCTGCCGCTTTTACGGAGTAGGCCACGCCACCGCCTTCCCAAAACGGAACGACACGTCCACCACGCCACTAATGAGTTTGAAAACAAACTATTTTTTAAAACCTTCAAGTAATACTTTAGATGTCGGCGCGCCGACATTTTCTCCGACATCCGCGTGTAGGGGCGGCTCTACGCCGCCTTCTTCGCTCCCGCGAACGTCCTCACCTCAGCGGGGCCGCAAACCGGCGGTGTGCCAATGACCTCCGCCAAGAAGGGAATGAGGAAGTCTTCCCCCATGTCCAAGTCCCCCGCCAAATCCGACCACCGAGTCGAACTCCTCTTTGAAATCGGCGCCGAAGAGATTCCCGCTGGCATGCTTCCTCGCGCCGTCACCGAACTCCAGTCCATTCTCGAACGCCACCTCGCCGCCGAGAATTATCAGCAAGGCGTCACCATCGAAACCTTCGGCGGACCGCGTCGCCTCACTGCCTGGGTCCGCGGACTCATCGCCAAACAAGCCGACGTCGAAAATGAAGTTACCGGTCCGCCAAAGTCCGTTGCGTACGACGCCAGCGGTGCCGCGACTCGCGCCGCGGTCAGTTTTGCCGAGCGCCAGGGCGTGCCTCTCCACCAGGTCTATCTGGTGCAAACTCCCAAGGGCGAATACATCGCTGCCAAAGTCACTAAGCGCGGCCGCACCGCCCACGAACTCCTGCTCGAAATTCTCCCCCGTGTCATTCACGATCTCCCGTGGCCCCGCACGATGACGTGGACGGGCCTTGAAGGTGCGCGATTCATCCGCCCGATCCGGTGGCTCGTCGGCGTACTCGACGGCAAGCCGCTCAAATTTTCCTTCGGCGGACTCACTGCAGGCGACACCACCGTCGGCCACCGCTTCCTCGGCAAGGCGGAGATTCGTGTCAAGGATTTTGCCGATTATGAAAAGAAGCTCCGCGCGAACGGGGTCATCGTCCGACCCGCCGAGCGCCGCGAAAGAATCGAACGCGAGCTAGCCAGCTACGTCAAACGCACCGGCTTCCATGTCCATCCCGATCCCGACCTGCTGCAACTTGTCAGCTATCTGAACGAGTTCCCACACGTCATCGAAGGCAGCTTCGATCCCGCGTTCCTCGAACTCCCCGATGAGATACTGATCACCGTAATGCGCGGCCACCAGAAATATTTCGCCGTTGAAAAGCGGGGTGGGGAACTGGCCCCGCACTTTCTTGCGGTCATCAATCTCGCCAAGGATTCGCAGGGACTCGTCCGCGCCGGCCACGAACGCGTCCTCCGCGCCCGCTTTGCCGATGCCCGCTTCTTTTGGGAGTCCGACCAGAAAGTCCGCCTCGCGGACATTCTTCCGAAGCTCGATAAGATCACCTATGAATCCCGCCTCGGGAGCTACCACGCCAAGGTCGAGCGCATGCGCGCCATCGCCCGCTGGCTGGCCGAGCAGTGGTTCAACCTCGGCATGATTCAGGCGCATGTCGCCGATGCCGACCGTGCTGCGGAACTCGCCAAGTGCGACCTCGCCACCGAAATGGTTCGCGAGTTCACAGAGCTCCAAGGCGTAGTGGGTGGTCTCTATGCCCGGGCCCAAGGTGAACCGGAAGTCGTTGCCGACGCCGTCTACGATCACTATCGCCCCGTGGGCCTCGACGACCCGATCCCTCGAAACCTCACAGGCTGCGCCGTCGCGCTGGCCGACAAGTTCGACTCCGTCGTCGGCTGTTTCAGCGTGGGCGTAATTCCGACAGGTTCGAGTGACCCCTACGCGCTTCGTCGCGCGGCGCTCGGCATTGTGAAAATCATCCTCGACCAGAAGCTTCCCGTATCGCTTTCACTCGCGGTTGGCGCGGCTTCTAAGGCGCTGCTCACCAACCCGCCGAGAAAGACAGTCACTCCGGCGCAGGAACAACAGGTGCTCGACTTCCTCCTCGACCGCGCCAAGTTCGTTCTCAAGGAAAAGTCTGGCTACGCTTACGACGAAGTCAGCGCCGTCTTCCGCGCGGGCTCCGATGACTTGGTGGATGTCGAGAAGCGCCTAAAGGCCTTGAAGGCCATCCGCAAGACGCGCAATTTCGAACCGCTGGCGGTCTCCTTCAAGCGCATCCGCAAGATTCTGGAGAAGGCGAACCTGCCGGCGGGCGATGTGCAGCCCGTGAACACGCAGATATTCGAAAAGGACGCCGAGCGAAATCTGTACGCGGCTGTACGCAAAGCCGCCGCCAGCGTCGTCGTAGATAAGCGGATGGGGAAGTATCAGGAAGCGCTCGAAGAGATCGCCGGCCTCCGCAAAGCGGTGGACGGCTTCTTCGAGGAAGTGATGGTGATGGCCGAAGACGAAGCGGTGCGCAAGAACCGCCTCGCCCTGCTCGCCGAAATCCTGCGCGAGTTCACCACCATCGCCGACTTCTCCGAACTCGGCGGCGAGGTGTAGCCAAGTTTTTGTAGCGGCCGCCTTCCGAGGCGGGCGCTTTGGAGTGCGGCAGCTCTGCCACCGCTTTTAGGGTGCAAAGGTGGCCGAGCAAACGGTTGTTCGGAGTAGAGGCTTAGCCGCAAAAGCGGAGGCAGAGCCTTGGCACTCCAAACAAAACCTTAAAGTATTACTTTAAATGTCGGCGCGCCGACATTTTTAAGAGGGAATGGGCAGGTGGCGACAGGCTTTGGCTTGTCAGTCGCAAGACAAAGCTAACCGCGGCAAGCTGAAGCGCGCCGCTACCAAAATCTTCTTCCGGCGAGTCGAGCGCGGCGCTCCAATCCCAATCGGGCGCTGCCTCAGTCGCCAGTACATGCAGGCAAAACTCAAACGAGGCATACAGTGAAAAAGTGGGTCTATTTTTTTGGCGCAGGCAAATCAGAAGGCGACGGGGAATGGCGGGATCTCCTGGGCGGCAAGGGAGCGGGACTCGCGGAGATGACGCGCATCGGGCTGCCCGTGCCCGCGGGCTTCACCATCTCCACCGAAACGTGCGATTACTTCTATAAGAACGGCAAGAAGTATCCGAGCGAACTTAAGAAGCAGGTCATTGATAACGTCAAGAAGCTCGAAAAAGTCACCGGCAAGAAACTCGGCGATCCGAAAAGCCCGCTGCTCGTCAGCGTCCGCTCGGGCTCTGCCCGCTCCATGCCCGGTATGATGGAAACGATTCTCAATCTTGGCCTTAACGACAAGTCCGTCGCGGGACTCGCCGGCGCCACAGGCAACGAACGCTTCGCCTTCGACGGCTATCGCCGCTTCGTGCAGATGTATTCGACCGTAGTGATGGGCATGTCCAAGGAAGACCTCGAACACCGGCTGCGCGCCATGAAACAGCGCCTCGGTGTGAAGGAAGATACCGCGGTTCCCGCCCACGGCTGGAAAGAACTCGTCGCCGAGTACAAGCAATATTTCAAGGAAAAGTCCGGCAGGGCGTTTCCCGACGATCCGATGGAGCAGTTGTGGGGAGCGGTTGGCGCGGTGTTCGGATCCTGGATGGCGGAGAAGGCCGTCACCTACCGCCGCGTAGAAAAAATCACCGGACTCCTCGGCACCGCCGTCAACGTCGTACAAATGGTGTTCGGAAACACCGGCGACAACTCCGGCACAGGCGTCTGCTTCACGCGCGACCCGAGCTCCGGCGAAAAGATTTTCTACGGAGACTACCTCACCAACGCGCAGGGCGAAGACGTCGTGGCCGGAATCCGCACTCCCGTGCACCTGACCGAACTGAAAAAGATCATGCCCAAGGCCTACGCGCAACTCGAAAAGGTTCGAGTAAAACTTGAAGGTCACTACAAAGACATGCAGGACATGGAATTCACCATCGAAGAGGGCAAGCTCTATATGCTGCAGACGCGCACCGGCAAGCGCACGCCTTCAGCCGCCTTCAAAATCGCCATGGACATGGCTAACGAGAAACTCATCACCAAGGAAGAAGCGGTTCTGCGCATCAAGCCGGAAGATATCGACCGGCTCTTCTATCCGGTGATCGATTCGAAGGTAGACAAGAAAACGCTCAGCAGCAAAATCGTGGCGCACGGGATTGACGCAGTGCCCGGAGCGGCCGTCGGCAGGGTCTGCTTCTCCGCGAACGAAGCCGAAGAGTGGGCCGCGAAGGGCGAGAAGGTGATTCTCGTCCGCCGCGAAACGAGCCCGGAAGATGTTGGCGGAATGGCCGTCGCGCAAGGCATCCTCACTGCGACCGGCGGCAAGACTTCGCACGCCGCCGTGGTCGCACGTGGTTGGGGCAAGTGCTGCATCGTCGGTGCGGAAACGCTGGACATCGACTACAAAACGAAGACGATGAAGGACGGCAAGAGCGGCAAAGTCGTCAAAGAAGGCGAATGGTTGACGCTCGACGGCAGCGAAGGCGTGGTTTATGCCGACAAACTGCCTCTGGTGACGCCCCAATTTCCTAAGGCCTACGACACGATCATGAAATGGGCCGACGGCATCCGCAAAATCGGTGTGCGCACCAACGCGGATACCCCGCAAGACGCGCGCAAGGCTGTCGAGTTCGGCGCCGAAGGCATCGGCCTCACACGCACCGAGCACATGTTCTTCACCGACTTCGAGTTTCCGGAGAAGGGAGTCGAGCGGCAGCGCGCGATTCAGGAGATGATCGTCGCCGATAACCGTGAGGCCCGCGTGAAGGCGCTCGACAAGTTGCTACCGTTCCAGCGGCGCGACTTCATCGGCATCTTCAAGGCGATGGACGGTCTGCCGGTCACGATTCGCCTGATCGATCCGCCGTTGCACGAGTTCGTGCCGCACGAGTTGGAGAAACAGACGGAGCTCGCCAAGGACCTGGGCATTCCCGTGGAAGTTGTGACGCGCCGCGTGGCGCAGTTGCACGAAGCCAACCCCATGCTCGGCCATCGCGGCTGCCGCCTGGCGATCACCTACCCCGAAATTCTGGAAATGCAGGTGCGCGCCATCATCGAAGCGGCGATTGAATGCCACAAGCAAAAGGTTAAAGTAATACCTGAGATCATGATTCCGCTCACGCTCGATAGAAAGGAGATGGCGATTCTGGATCAGGCCACACGCAAAGTTGCGGACGCGCTGATCAAGTCTGCCGGTGTGAAGATTCCTTACACGGTCGGCACGATGGTGGAGCTGCCTCGCGCCGTTTTGCTGGCCGACGAAATCGCCGAGGTCGCCGAATTTTTCAGCTTCGGCACCAACGACCTGACGCAAACCGTAATGGGCCTCTCCCGCGACGACGCGGGACGCTTCCTGCCAGACTACGTGGATGAAAAGAAGGCCGGCATCTTCCCCGGCGATCCGTTCCAGACGCTCGACATCAAGGGCGTGGGCATGATGGTTCGCATGGGCATCGAAAAGGGCCGCAAAACGCGTCCAAACCTGAAGATCGGCATCTGCGGCGAGCATGGCGGCGACGCGGAAAGCGTGAAGTTCTGCCATCGAGTTGGCATGGACTACGTCAGCGCTTCGCCATTCCGAGTGCCGATTGCGCGACTGGCCGCGGCGCAAGCGGTGGTGGAACAGAAGAAGGCCGCGAAGAGCAAGCGCAAGTAGTATTTTGGAGTGCGGTAGCAACGCTACCGCTTTTACGGACCATGATCGTAGACCAAATGATATGTTGGTCCGGACGGTTAATGCGTAAAAGCGGCGGCAGAGCCGCCGCATTCCAAATGAGTTTCCCTGTGTTCCATGGTCTGCGAGTTGCGGCTGCAATAGTGGCGCTCCTGCTCGCGGGGAGCGTTTGCCTCGCCGACAGTCCACTTACCTTGCGCGGCCGCGTCATGGATGAGAACGGACAGCCGGTTGCCGGGGTTCAAGTAAAACTTGAAGGTTTGGGAAATGTGAAATTCTCCGCGTTGACCGACAGCGCTGGGTATTTTTCCGTCCCGAACCTGGCGCCAGGCGAATATACCGCGCAGATGGAAAAAGTGGACTTCTTCATTTTGCGCTGGCAGACCATTCAACTGGCCGCCGGCGCCACCGAATTTACGTTCACGCTGAACCACATTCAGGAAGTTCGCGAAGAAGTGGACGTGGTGGCGGACCCCAACCGCATCGAGCCCACGGAAACGGCGCAATCCGCCACGCTTACTTCCACGGAATTTTTCTACATTCCGGTTGCGAGTTCACATGACTTCCAGCAAAGCCTGATCGCCCTGCCGCAGGTCTTGCGCGACAACCAGGCCTTGCTGCACATCGCGGGCGCGCGGGCCACGCAGTCGCAGTATTTGATGGACAGCTTCGAGGTCGGCGATCCGGTCAGCGGCGCGCTGACGATCCCGATCATCGTGGACGCGCTACGCACGGCGGAAGTCGAAACGGGCAGATTCGGCGCAGAGTTCGCGCACCCCGGCGCGTCGATCCTGAAATTCGAGTCGCCGGACGGTGACGATCGCTGGCGCTTCAACGCCACGGATTTTATCCCGGGGCTGAACGTGCAGCAGGGCGTTCGGCTGGGAAATTATTATCCGCGCATCACGTTTTCCGGGCCGCTGGTGGCGGGAAAGCTGTGGTTTCTGCAGTCGTTCAGTTTCGACCACACCCTGAATGTGGAGCGAGACATTCCGCAGGGCAGCAACACCAGCGAGCAGTGGAGCGGCGACTCTTTTTCCCGTTTGTTATGGCACATTGCGCCGAACGACAGCCTGCATTTCACCCTGCTCTACAACAACGGAAGCGACACCAACGTGGGACTCGATTCGTTGCATCCGCAATCGACCACGCTGGACGTGCCCAGCAACCGGATTTTCGCGTCGATCAAAAATCAGTTGTGGTGGAACCATACACTCTTCGAAGTGGGCTTCGCCGAAGACCGCATTAATCGCGATTTCGATCCCCAGGGCAATGCGCCTTACCTGTTGCTGGTGAACGGCGCGCAGGGAAATTTCTTTCAGCGCTCGGATCAATTGAGCAAACGCCACCAGTTTTTTGCCGACGGCATCCGTCCGGGTACGCACTGGCACGGGCTGCACACATTTTCCGCGGGCACAAACATTTCCGTGGTGCTGCTGAACCAATCCAGCATGCGCGGCGAAATCCAGGCGTTCTACGCGCCTCAGCCAAACGCGAAGCCGCAGGTGGCGCGGCTGACAACATTCACGGGGAATGCGATTGTCGATGTCTCGAACACGCTGGCGGGCGCCTTCGTGCAGGATAACTGGACGCTCAGCTCTCACTGGGTGGCGCAGATCGGCTTGCGAGGCGACTGGGACCAGTTCGTGCGGCAGACGATGGTACAGCCGCGCGCCACCGTGAACTTCCTGCCATTTTCAGATGGCCGTGGAAAATTTTCGATCGGCTGGGGAATTTACAATATTCCGCTGAATCTTTCCGTGCTGGGGCAGACGCAGGATCAGCAACAGGTGGACACGCTTTATTTTTACGGCAGCCAATGCAACCCTCCGCAGGCGATGTGTACGACGGGCCCTGCTACCAGCACGTTCACGATGCCCGCGAACGGATTGCAACAACCGTTTTTCGATATCACCAGCGCCGGCTGGCAGGAACGCATCTGGAAGAAGACGATTCTGTCCGTTGAATTGCTGGCTCGCAACGGCCACCAAGAGTTGGCTTTTGAGACTTTGAACCCGGGGCAAATCGGCAGCGTGTTTCTGCTGCAGTCCACGCGGCGCGACAAATACCGCGGCGCAACCATGTCTGTGCGGCATACGTTTGAAAAAGGCGCGGTACTGTTTGGCAGCTACACGCGTTCACGGGCCAACACGGATAAGGAGCTGGATCCGCTGCTGGGGCAAATGTTTTTTGCGGCGCAGCAGGGCGCGCCGCTTTCGTGGGATGCGCCGAACCGCGCGCTTTCCTGGGGCACGGTGCCCACGCCACTTTGGGGCATCGATTTCGCATACCTGTTTGAATACCGTACTGGCTATCCCTTCAGCGTGGTGAACCAGCAGCAGTTTCTGATCGGCGCACCGAACAGCCTGCGTTTCCCGGACTACGCCAGCGTGAACATCAGCCTGGAAAAGAAATTCCGGTTTCGCAAATATCTTTTCGCCGTGCGCGGTTCGGTGATTAATCTTACCGGCCGGCAGAATCCCAACGTGGTGGTAAACAACATTGATGCCGGTGCGCCCGGAGTTGTCCCGGGATTTCTGAATTTTTCAGGTGGCCAGGGCCGCGCTTTCACCGGGCGCCTGCGATTTTTGGGGCGGAGATAGAAACGCAGGGTAGCATCGCATCGCAATCCTGGCGGCTGGAGCGCTTGCCGGCTGGAAGCCGACGCTACCCCTACCCCTGGCTGCAACTTTTCAGGACGTGGGAATGGCGGCTTTGGCGGGATTGGAGCGGGCGCTTTCACTGGCGCCGGCGACTGCGGTGGCGTAGTAGGTGTACTTTTCGCCGCTGGCCGGATGTTCGTCGGTGAAGGTCAGGCCGCTTATCGGAGTGTCGTTCAGCTTCTCGGTTTTTCCCGTGGACTCGGTCACGCGATAAATGTTGTAGCGTACGCCCGGCGTGGTGCTGGCGATCCAGGTGAGTTTCACCTCGTGTGGCTTGTGATTCAGCAAAAGGCGGGGAGCGGCGGTGATGCCGCTGGTGACGAGGAACCACATGATTGAGAGCAGCAGCGCGATGAGGACGGATACTCCGGCCTTGATTTTGGAATTTCGTGAGACTCCCTCGCGCCGCATCAGCAAAACCTGGCCGACCATCAGCACCACACAGATAATTCCGATCGCCGCGAACGTCACGATCCATATGGGGCTGGGGGGCTGCGGCCTGAGGGAAGGAAAGTCCGGGAAGCGGTTCCTGAGCCAGGGATCCACCCAGATATTTTCTGTAGTGACGAGGAAGAGTCCACCAGTGAGTAGCCAGGTGAGGCTAAGCGTGAGTGACTTCCGCATAGGCGGCTGGAAAGGGGTGCAAGCCATCTGATCCCTCGGCGCAATCGGGGAGGCCAAGACTCTAATGCAAATCGGGTTCACGCTCCAGCTAAAAATAGAATTTAGGAGATATGACTTTCAGCAGTACTAGCAATCACACCAGGGAGATTTTCTCGGTCCAGGGGTCTTGTGGAGGAGCAGGAGGCGGCTCTGGAGAAGAAACCGGCTGGTTGGTCACGGCTTCCTGGGCCTGGGAAGCGCCTTCCGCAGCGGTTGACTCGACAGAAGGGGAAGGGCCAGCGGCAATCGCTTGGGGAGTGGATGCAGCGTCGGCCGGCTCTGGCTGCCGCGCTGCGGGCGGAGAGATATTGCGCGCATCGATGGGCAGTAACGACGCGTTTTGCGCAGCCCATTTTGCGGCGAGGCCGTTCAGCGGGCTTTTGGTGTTGTATTCCTGATAGGTGATCATGCGGCCGATGCGGATGATCAGGTCGTCGAGCCCCTCGGACGCCGCCCAGAAATCGCCGATACAGACCATGGATTCGTCAAAGTTGGGATGAAAAACCGGCGTGAGCATGCGGCACTGCGGAGCGCGGCGCGGGTAGCCGAGCGAAAGATTGACTTCGAGGAGGTGGACGGCGCGTTCGAGAATTTCGCCGCTGGGCGCGACGTATAAGCCGCGAAGATTATAGGTGAAGCGATAAATCTCCGGCGGCATGCCCGCGGTGCCGGAGACCTGGATCAGCGGCCAATCGGCAAGGCGCGAGGTGAGCGTCTGATGGTCCAGAAGCAGGCGGCGTGTGCGCGGCGAAGGCATCGGTTTTTGCGTTCTAACTCCTTAGCTGAGAATGCCGGTGTTCTTCCACCGGTGGATTCGATTGATATGGTACTGCAGATAGATGATGCTGAAAAAGAAGGTCATCACGCCGCTTAAAGTGAGCGCGATGTTTTCCCTGGTGTTGTAATACTCCTCCATTGCCTCCCTGATTTTGAAGATGCCGACGATGTAGGCGATCAGGCCGCCGAAAATCAGCAGTCCCCCGATGGCGGACGCTCCCGGGCTGTTCTGCGCGGCGGCAAAGCCGAAACTGAGAATTCCCGCTAGAAAACCGGCCGGATACATGGCTACCAGCACCATCGCTTTGTTATTCCCGCTCAGGCGGCGAGCCCAGTTGGCCAGGATGAAAACCCAAACCCAGTTGAACAACAGGCTCAGCAATGCCAATAGTTGCCCGGCAATCAAAATCACCAGCAAAATCGCCCAATGCAGATTCGGAGGCAGCGGCACCGTTTCCACCGGCGCGGCTACGGTGACCGGAACAGCGACGGGCGCGGGAATATTTCCCAGAATCTGCGAGACGGAAACCCAGTCCGTCATCCCTTCACTTTTGGCCAAATCGGTGGGCAGGATTCGCCCGGCTTGCGCGTATTCCTGCATCTCCGCAAGCGAGTACGGGCCAAATTTTTGTTGACCGCGCTGTACGAAATACTCCATGTGCGAGTGATCCTAGGATTTGAATTTGATTCCCGCGCTGTCGCGATCGACGGTGCAGACGTCTATGACCGCCCAAACCCAGGTCATAAATCCGCCGAAACCCAGGGTGAAGGCTGTAAGACAAAGCTGGCCCACGGCTTTGCGTTTGTAGCCGGCGTAAAAATTATGCGCGACGAAAAAACCGAGCAGCGCGCCGAGGACGATGAAGGTGCTGCGATTTTTCGCGTTGGGATCGGGATCGACATTGAAATCAAAGGATGGCGCCGCGGAAGAGGCAGGAGCGGGCACGGGAGTCGCGTCAAAAAACATGCTTCCGACGCCGACACGCGCCGCGGGGCGAGCCATTTGAGGCGCAGGCGCTGCTGCGATGCCCGGAGGCAGCGGAGGCGGCGGAGCTTTGACGGGCTTTGGCGGTGCGTTGGGATTCCGGCCTGGAGGCATCAGTCCGATTCCCGGAAGC
>Ga0210402_10002583_pt1 | contig 17528 bp, 10 predicted proteins | sample IncBWC7MmetaG_FD_161055 | JGI IMG/M metagenome (GOLD analysis project Ga0210402, IMG submission 161055) | Forest soil microbial communities from Barre Woods Harvard Forest LTER site, Petersham, Massachusetts, United States - Inc-BW-C-7-M | ecosystem: Environmental > Terrestrial > Soil >... | reverse complement strand
TGCCAAACGGAAGTCCGCCATCGGGCGTCGCTTCCGCCGACAACGAGACCTTGCCCCCGCTGGGCGTGAATTTCACGGCGTTGCCCAGCAGATTGATCAGGATCTGGCGCAATCTGGCCGAGTCGGCGCGGACATGGGGCAGCACATCGGCCAAGGTCACGTCGTAATCGACTCCCGCCTTGTCGGCCATTTCCCGCACGATGGTGCTGGACAACGCCACCACGCGCGCGATGTCGACATCTTCCTGCCGCAGTTCCAGCTTGTTGGATTCCGCTTTGGCGAGATCGAGGATATCGTTGATGATGGCAAGCAGGTGCGTGCCGCTGTCGCACACATTGCCGGCATATTCGGCATATTTCTCGTTCAGCTGGCCATACATGCCGTTGCGCATGATGGTGGAAAATCCAATGATCGCATTCAGCGGCGTGCGCAATTCATGGCTCATATTGGCCAGAAACTCGCTCTTGGCGCGGCTGGCTGCCTCGGCAGCATCCTTGGCGGCAATCAGCAGACCCTGGTTGCGGCGCAGTTCATCGAACGCCCGCGCGGAGCGCAACATGTAACGAACACGATGTTTGAGAATGGTCCATTTGAGCGGCTTGCCGATGAAGTCGGTGGCGCCGGCCTCATACGCTTTCTCGATCGAGGCGACGTCGTCCAGGCCGGTTGCCTGCAGAATGGGTACATATTGCGACGCCGGGTTGGCACGCAATTCCCGGCACAGGGCAAAGCCATCCATGCGAGGCATGACTACGTCGGCAATCACCAGATCGGGCAGTCGCGCCCAGCAGCTTCGGCAGGCATCGACGCCGTCGGCCGCCTCGGAGACCAGAAACCCTTCGGCCTCCAATTCGGCGCGCATGATTTCGCGCACGATGTCATCATCGTCAACGATCAGGATCGATGCCTGGTTAGCCTTGCCGGGCAACGGACTCATCGTCTTCTCCCGTCATGTCGGAAAGGCTTTTCAGCGCCGCGGCAAGCTCCCGGTCCAGCGCGGCAAGCAGGGGCTTCACGGCGGCAACGCCATGCTCACGCGCCACCTGTTCGATTTCCCCGGCGTGGCCCGCCAGGCGGCTGGCCCCCAGTGCCGACGCACTGGATTTAAGGCTATGGGCGATACGCCAAAGCGCTTCGGCATCGCTGGCGGCATAATGTTCCCGCAGCGAGGTCGCCAGGACAGGAGCGGTGCCGGTAAAACGAGACACCACGCGTTTGAACAGCGCCTCACCCGTGGCGCCCTTGAAGGCAGCGACATTGTCAAGCGCCGCAAGGTCAATCGGCGACCCTTCCCGCGCTTGGCGGGATTCCGCCGGCCGGGCGCGGCGCACGGGCTCCGCAGGTTCGGCGGCCGGCGCGCGTTCCAGATGGCCAATCCAGCGACGTAACGCCTTGCTCATCTGCGTTTCATCAAAGGGTTTCGTCAGGAAGTCGTCCATGCCGGCCTCCAGGCATTTCCGGCGCACATCCGCCAGAGCATGGGCGGTGAGCGCAACAATGGGCGTGCGTTTGCCGCCTTCCAAACCGGCGGTCATAGCTTCGGCCTCCCGGATGCGCATGGTCGCCTGCAAGCCGTCCAGCACCGGCATCTCACAATCCATCAGCACCAGATCGAATTTCTCCTTCGCCAGCCGGCGTACGGCGACGGCGCCATTGAGAGCGATGACGACGCTGCAACCCATATTCTCCAGGATGCCGGTTGCGACGTCCTGATTCACCGGATTGTCCTCAGCAACCAGAATGCGGGCGCTGAAATGCGCTTTCGCGCGCGATTCGTTGCCGCGAATATAGAAAGGCGCCACGCCGTGCCCGCGCGAATTCGAAGCGATGACGGCAAGGCTGTTGAACAATTCCGACGGACGCACCGGTTTGGTCAGGGTCGCGGCAGCATCCACCGTTTCGAGGTTCCTGTTGGCCATCGAACGGTCCATGCCGATCAGGAAGATCACTTCGGTTATACTCCGGCCGGCGCGCAGCTTGCGGCCCAACTCGATGCCGGGCTCTGCCAGCCCCTTGATGTCGATAATGGCGACGTCATAGCCGTTGCCATCGGCAACGGCGCGGTCCCAAAGCCGCCCCGCTTCCTCCGCCGTGCCGGCGAATACGGGATCGAGACCCCATGACGCGAAATAGAGCGACAGGACCTTGGCGCTGGCCGAGTTCGCCTCGGCCACCAGGATGCGCAGCGGACGCTCCAGCACGCGCGGCTCGGGGGCGGCGATCTGGGCGGAATGCCTGTAGCGAATGGTGAAATGAAAGCGCGAACCGCGCCCAAATTCACTCTCCACATCGATGGTGCCACCCATCAGTTCGGTGAGCTGGCGTGAAATCGCGAGACCCAGCCCTGTGCCGCCCTTGGTGCGGGTCATTGAACCGTCCAACTGGCGGAAGGATTGGAACAACAACGGACGCTTCTCGGCCGGGATGCCAATGCCGGTATCCTGGACCGAGAAAGACAACACAATTTCGTCGTCGCCGGATTTGGCGACGCCCAATTCAACAAGGATTTCACCGCGTTCGGTGAATTTGAGCGCATTGCCGATCAGATTGACCAGAATCTGCCGCGTGCGGATGGGATCACCCCTAAGGCAATGCGGAACCTTCTCGGCGACAAAATAGACCAGCTCCAGCCCCTTGGCAGTGCAGCTCTCGCAGAACAGGTCGGCGACATCGGCCACCAACTCGCGCGGCTCGAAATCACTTTCAAACAGTTCCTGCCGCCCCGCCTCGATCTTCGAGAAATCCAGGACATCGCTGATAATGGAGAGCAGCGCCTGCCCCGAGCGCGACAGGTTCGTGACCAGCCTTTCCTGGCGGGGATCAAGTTCGGTCGAGGCAAGCAGGTTGGCGATTCCGATCACGCCGTTGAGCGGTGTTCTGATTTCGTGGCTCATGGTGGCCAGAAACTGCGATTTGGCGGCGTTGGCGGCTTCCGCCTCCTCGCGGGCGCGAATCAGGTCCTGCTGAATATGCTCGCGGCGCGCGATTTCGGCCAGCAGCGAAGTGGTAAGCTCGCGGCGTCCGACGAGGGAGGCGACTCCCAATGTGATGAGGCCCACGCACACCGAGACAAAACCGATCACCAGCGCCAGGGTTGTCGAGGAATAAATCGAGCCGGAAATCAGGATTCCCGCCATGGGATAGAAGATCGCGGACTCCATGGCGACGTAATGCATGCCTGCAATGGCAAGACCCATGACTGTCGCGGGCAGCAGCGTGCGCATGATGCGGTGGTCGTTGAAATGCTCAAGTCGCGCGCGTATGACAAGAGCCAGATAGGCCAATGCCACCGCCACAACCACCGACAGCGCCACGATGCGAATGTCATAACGCAGCAGCGCGGCTGGTTCCATCGCGGCCATGCCGGAATAATGCATCGCGCCGATGCCGGCGCCCATAAACAGGGCGCTGGTGAAAAGCAGTTTCTGCGATGCCTGTTTCCGGCGGCTGAGCACGAACAGCGCGACGCCGCTCGCCAATACGCCGGGCAGGATGGAGACGAGGGTGAGCAGGGGATTGTAGCCAACACCGCAGGGCAGCGAGAAGGCCAGCATGCCAATGAAATGCATCGACCAGATGCCGCCGCCCATCACAATGGCGCCGACGGAAGTCCAGATCAGGCGCACGGACCTGCGCGAAGAGGCGACAATCCGATCGGCCACCGACAGGGCCACATACATCGACAATACCGCGACGCCGACAGAGAGGGCGACAAACGGCAAGTCATAACTGCCCTTGTAAGGCGCAATGTCGAGCAGCCGCAAAAATGAGAGGATGCCTGTGTCGTTCCCCACCATGGATTTTGCTTCAGAAGCCCCACCCCATTATTCAACAGGGTAGTTAAGGTCCCGTCACGCGGTCGTGTATTTGCGGGCCATGGGATCCGGGAGAAAGCGCTAAAAACGAGGTAAGCGAATGGTAAATCGGAAAAGGCGGGTCGAAAAAGAAGCGACGCCATTCTCAAAATGCGTGTCACCGGTATCTGTTCTGTTGCGCGATGGCGATGCTTCCGAAGACAGTGAGCGACGCGGCACCGATCAAAGCCAACGCGATGACCCCGGCTCTCATGTCAAATCTCCTCCCGGGTGGCAATGATGATGCGATATTGGTCTGCCTTGAGTGTCCGCCTTGCGCCGAAAGCGGACACTCGAGGGCAGCCGTGTCGACGATCAGTGCAATTTCCGCAGCGTTCTGAAACCCGCACGAAGCTCTTCTGCGAAGAGCTTCGGCTGTTCCCAGGCAGCGAAATGACCGCCCTTTTTCACCTTGTTGTAGTGGATGAGATTGGGATAGGCCCGCTCCGCCCAGTTCCGGGGCGTCTGGTAGAGTTCGTCCGGGAAGACGCTCACGGCCGTTGGGACTTTGACGCCCTTGGGACTGAAAAAGCCGAGCTTATTCTCCCAATAGAGGCGCGCTGACGAAACCCCTGTGTTGGTTAGCCAGTACAGCGTGACATTGTCGAGGACATCGTCCGGCGTGAGGCCTTCGGTCTGCCCGTCGAACGAACGCGCGATGAGCTCCAGACTGCGCGCGTCGTGATCGAGCAGGAAGGTCGCGAGGCCGATGGGCGAGTCCGCAAACCCGGCCATTGTTTGCGGGCGCGTTCCCATCCAGAAGGCGTAATAAACATGCTTGTAGAAGAAAACGAGCTGTTCGTACGAGCTTCTCTCTTCGGCTGAGAGACCGGAGGGCGCCGGCGCGCCGGCGTGAGATGCCTGGTCGATTTCTGCAGGAATCGCGCCGGGCATGTTGGTGTGAATGCCGAGCAATTCCGGTGGCGCCTGCACGCCCATCAAATCGGTAATGACCGCGCCCCAATCGCCACCCTGCGCGACAAAGTGCTTGTAGCCAAGACGCTTCATCAGCGTGGTCCATGCCTGCGCGATCCGTTCGGGGCCCCAACCGGTCGTGGCCGGCTTGCCGGAAAACCCGTAACCGGGCATCGACGGGATCACCAGGTGGAAGGCGTCCGATGCGCTTCCGCCATGTGCGGTGGGATCGGTGAGCGGTCCGATAATCTTCAGATGTTCGATCACCGAACCGGGCCAGCCATGTGTCACGATCAGGGGCAGTGCATTTTCACGCCTGGAGCGGACATGGATGAAGTGGATATCCAGCCCGTCGATTTCGGTGATGAAGTTCGGCACGGCGTTGAGCCGCGCCTCAATTTCGCGCCAGTCATAGTCGCTCTGCCAGTAGCTCAGAACCTGCCGGATGGTCTTGAGCGGTACACCCTGCGAGTAATCGGTGACAGTTTCCTTGTCGGGTAACCGCGTCTCCGCCAGGCGCTGGCGCAAGTCGGCAAGGTCCGCTTGCGGAATATCGATATGAAACGGATGAATTGCAGTCTTGTCGGCTGCCTGCTTGCGGCCTTGTTGCGTAACATCGGTTTGCGTCGTGGGACTCATGATTGGCCTCCTTGGCTGGGGCCGAGAGCCGTCTCGGCCCATCACATGACGAATGCTGAAGTGTGCCGCCCGCGTAAGAGGCAGCGGCGGGCAATGCTAGTTGGCGCCAATCGCGAAAATCTATCGCACCGCCAAGGAACTCCGTTCAATTCTTTGTTACAGTCGGCGTTCGGATAGCAATGCACAAAACCAAGGCAATAGTTTCAGCTATCCAATCTTGATACCCGACGAAGTTGAACCCAATTTTGGCCTCGCGGGGGCGACGGACCAATGACCGCTTTGGGTCAAAAGTGAATCTTGGAAATTTGGAATTTTTTTATTTGGGAACTTGCGAAGCGGACGCCACGCTTTAAATTGCAAAGCAGACGCCCCGCTTTGGAAGTGGGACATCTGCTCGCAATTTCCATACCCTGCCGGGATCACCGGCGGGGCCGTTCCGGCATCAGGCCGGAAATTTGATACGGGATTACTCCCGTCTGGCTCATTCTAGCTTTGTGGCTGCGGGCCCATTGCAAGGCCCGTCGGCTCCGACTTTCCGGAGCCGGGCCTTATCGCCGGCGGAGTTACTTCCATGCGGAATCCTCCTGTTCGCGTTTCGACACGCGCAGCCGCCTTCGCGGATAATTCGCGGCGCGCGAGGCGCCAATTCCCTCTGGCCATCCTCGACAAGCGGCCCGATCTGAAAGTATCGGGGCGCGCACCTGGCGAACACATATCCCGGCGTCAGGCCGTTCTGCGACAGGAAATCAAACACCCGCTTTGAGGTTCCGTCAATGTGCTATTCATCCAAACCATGTGGCTGCTTTTTGCTTTTTCGGGCCCGGTATTCTGGGCAGTCTCGACCCATATCGACAAATATCTGGTCGATCGCTATTTCCGGCGCAGCGACACCACCGTACTGATGGTTTTCACCTCCGCTATCGGCATTCTGTTCCTGCCGCCGATCGCGATTTTCGATTCGGCTGTGCTGAAGCCCGGCGCTGGCGCGATCCTGGTGATGACGGTATCGGGCATTCTCTACATGGGCGCTATGCTGTTCTATCTGCGCGCCATTCAGAGAGAAGAAGCCTCCATCGTCGCGGCGCTGTTCCAGGCTTCGACCCTGTTCACGTTCCTGCTGGGCTGGCTGTTCCTGCATGAGAAACTGGGCTGGAGCCAGGGCGGCGGCTGCGCCCTGGTGGTGGCGGGCGCGCTGGTGCTTTCGCAGGGCGGAACCTTCACCCGGAAAAAATTCAAATTGCGGCTGGTATTGCTGATGCTGGCCGCCACTTTCGTGCTGGCGCTGTCCAGCGTGTTGTTTAAATTCTTCGCGGTTGAAAACGACTACTGGACCACGACCTTCTGGAATTTCCTGGGTGAGGCGTTGTTCGGTTTCGCCATCCTGCTGGCGCCGGATTACCGCCGGCAGTTCTTCCACCTCTTCCGCAAACATCCCGGGCCGGTGATCGGCGTCAATGCCGCCAATGAGCTGATCAACCTGGGGGGCGGGCTGGGCGTGCGCTATGCCATGCTGCTGGCGCCGGTGGCGGTGGTTTCGGCGATCGCGGCCACCACGACTCTTTTTGTCTTCGGTTTCGGCATTCTCCTGACGCTGTTCCTGCCCAAGCTGGGGCATGAGGACCTTTCGCGCCGCAACATGATCCGGAAAGCGCTGGGCGCCGTCCTGATCAGCGCGGGCGTGGCGCTGGTTGAAGCGCTCTGAAACGCAAGCGGCCGCCACACGGCAAGCAAAAAACGGCGGCCTTGAAGCCTCAGAATGGACCCCGGGGCATCTTGTCTTGTGGCGGGCAATTCGCGCATGGTTCACCCCAGGGGATCACACCATGAAAAGCTTTTTCCGGAACACAACTTTCGTCCTGAGCCTGCTGCTGCCCCTGATGATGCCGATACTGCCGGCGTCCGCCCAACCCTCCGACACGCCCAACAATCCTTTTGCGCGCGACCCGAACGCGCCGGCCGCAGGGCAGGCGCTGTTCGGCGCCACCTGCGCCGCCTGCCACGGCCAGGGAGCAACCGGGGGGCGGGGTCCCGATCTGACCAGCGGCCGGTTTGTGCATGGCGGCAGCGATTACGAAATCTTCCAGACCATTCGCGGCGGCGTCGCGGGTACCGAGATGCCGTCCTTCTCCAGTTTGCCCGGCGACGATGTCTGGCGGCTGGTGACCTATATAAAAAGTCTCTCAGGCCGCGGCAATTCGACCGAAGTGGCGGCCGGCGATCCAAAAGCCGGTGAAGCGCTTTTCTTCGGCGCCGGCAATTGCACAAGCTGCCATGAGGTCAATGGCCGTGGCCGCGATATGGCGTCGGACCTGTCCGCCGAGGGACAGAATGGCGTCGCCGCCATTCGCACCGGCGTCATGCATGCCGCACGCCCGCGTCCCGGTTTGCGGCCTCGCCTGCTGGATGTGACGATGAAGGACGGCCGCAAGTTCAGCGGCTTCACCCGGGCCGAGGACAGTTTCTCCCTCGATCTGGAGCAGAGTGACGGCAAGCTGGTGATGCTGGATGTCAAAGATATCGCCACCAAGACGGAAGCCGGAAGCATGACGCCCGCGAGCACGCTGTCGACGAAACAAGTTGACGACGTCACCGCCTATCTTGCGGGCCTGAAGCGGCGCGATTTCACTGAGACCAGCAAGGCCAGTCCGGCGCCGGTGCTGCCCTATGATCGGCTCCTCAATGCCAAGGCCGAGCCGCAGAACTGGGCGACCTATTGGGGCAGCTATGACGGCCATCATTTTTCCCAGCTGAACCAGATCAACCCCGCCAATGCCGGCAGCCTGACGGCGCGCTGGGCTGTGCCGCTGCTGGGCGAGTCCATCATGGAAGCGACGCCCCTTGTGGTGGATGGCGTGATGTATATGTCCGGCTCGCCCGGCGAGGTTTACGCCCTGGATGCCCGCAACGGCATTCTGCTGTGGAGCTTCAAGCGCAAGCAGGACATCAAGAACCCCTACCAGATCAATCCGTTCAATCGCGGCGTGGCGGTGCTGGACGGGCGGGTCTTTTTCGGCACGCTTGACGATAATCTGATCGCGCTGGACGCCCATACCGGCCGCGAATTGTGGGAAAAGCGCCTGGCCGACACCATGCTGGGCTATACTTTGACCGGCGCGCCTCTGGCCCTGAACGGCAAGATCATTGTCGGCGTCGCGGCGGGCGAGGCGGGCGTGCAGCCCTGGGTCGAGGCCTTCGATCCGGCCAGCGGCAACAAGCTATGGCATTTTGACATCGTGCCCCAGCCGGGCGACAAGAATTTCGGCACCTGGGCCGGCGACAGCTGGAAATATGGCGGCACGGCTTCCTGGCTTACCGGTTCTTATGACCAGGGGACCAACACCCTGATATTGGGCACCGGCAATCCCGTGCCTGACTACAATCCGGCGCTGCGCAAGGGCGACAATCTCTACAGCGATTGCATCCTTGGGCTGGATGCCGATACCGGCAAGCTCAAATGGTATTACCAGGATACGCCCAATGACGGCCATGACTGGGATTCCACCGAGGACATGGTGCTGGCCGACCAGGTGATTGACGGCCGCCCACGCAAGCTGGTGCTGCATGCCGACCGCAACGGCTTTTTCTATGTGCTGGACCGCACCACGGGCAAATTCGTTTTCGCCAAAAATTACGTGCGCCAGACCTGGAATCTGGGCTTCGACAAGGATGGCAAGCCCAAGGTCGATCCCAAATCGATCCCGAACTACACCGGGCAGGTGGTGTTCCCGGCCACCGGCGGCACCAATTTCGAGGCGCCGTCCTATGACGACAAGACAAAGATTCTTTACCTGACTTATGCCGACGGTCCTACGCTGGCGATCAGTGCTCCGGCGGTGAATGAACCGGGCAAGGAATATCTCGGCCGCGGCACCGGCACCGTGCCGCCTGGCACGCCGGCCGCAGACCAGGGCATCATGGCGATCGACACCACCACCGGCACGGTCAAGTGGAAATTTCCGCTCACGGTGGGATCCCTCAAAACCGGCGTGCTGGCCACCAGCGGCGGCGTGGTTTTCGCTTCCACCGGTGAGGCCCGCTTTATCGCGCTGGACGCCGCCACCGGAAAAGCGCTGTGGAATTTCCGCACCGGCCAGCCCATGAGCGGCTCACCCATCAGCTATGCCGTGGGCGGCCAGCAATATGTGGCTGTCGCTTCCGGCAACCTTCTGTTCAGTTTCGCTTTGCCGGAAAAACAGTGAATTCAGGAGGCAACATGTCCCGGATATTCGGATTGGCGCTGGCATCGGTATTCGTTCTGGGGGCAGGCGCCGCCACGGCCCAGGCTCTCAAGGCAAAGCTGTCGCCCGATCTTCGGATCGTCGCGGTGGATGTGGAAGGCGGCGCCGCAACCCTGTTCGTCACCCCCGAGGGCAAATCCCTGCTGATTGATTCCGGCTGGGCACCCGGCGCGGGCAGCGCCCGGCTCAATTCCAAAGGGCTGCCGGTTGCCAGCAGCGCCGACAAGATCGTGGCCGCGGCGCACGCTCTCGGCCTCAGCAAAATCGACTATTTCGTCATCACCCATTATCACGGCGATCATATTGGCGGCTTCAAGTCGCTGACCGACAAGATCGCAATCGACAATTTCATCGATCACGGCCCCAATGTGCAGCTCGATCCGCCGGGAACGGATCCCGCCCGGGCCGCGAACTCCAGCGCCGGCATGTATGCCACCTATTCGCAGATCATCGCCGGCAAGAATCATATCGTGCCCAAGACCGGCGATGCGCTGGACATCGGCTCGATGCATGTTCAGTTCATCAGCGTTGCCGCCAATGTCATCGCCAACGCCTTGCCGGGCGGCGGTGGGCCCAATCCCGATTGCGCGGGCGTGCCCACCATGGAGCGTGATGGCGGCATCGAAAATCACTATTCGGTTTCGTCCCTCATCACCTTCGGCAAGGCGCGCATTGCCGCTTTCGGCGATCTTCCCTGGAACGAGGAAATCAAGCTTCTCTGTCCTACCAACAAGATCGGCCCGATTGACCTTTATTTCGTCACCCAGCACGGCATGGACTTGTCCTCCAGCCCGCCGACCCGCGCCCTCGACCCCATTGTAAGCATCATGGCCAATGGCGACCTGAAGGGCGGCGACGAGGCGCCGATGAAAATGATCGCCAGCTATGCCCATTACGGCCAGGCTTTCTGGATGCTGCATTACACGGCGCGTTATCCGGCCCTCAATCCCGACCTCAATTTCATCGCCAATCCCGACTGGGTGCCGGACTTGAACTTCAATCTGACGGCGACGGTCACGCCTGCCGGGTTGATCACTATCACCAATGGCCGCAATCAGTTCAGCCGGACCTACAAGGCGCGCGCCGCCCAATAGGGGACAAATTCCCCGTTCGTTGGGTGGCGGCCGCCGGGTTCACGATGAGTTAACCTGTGGTGGCTAGTCTTCGCCGAAGCGCGAAATATGGTTCGCGACGTCACCGCTCCACATTCTTAAATACGCATAACCATGTCGACCCACGCCCCGCGCTTCGCAAAGCTGGCCGACCTCGCCAAGCAGACAACCAGCGAGGGCCGCAGAGAATTGCTGCGCGAGGTGACCGAGGCTATCGGCCAGACGGCTGTTCGCCCGGATGCGGATATGGCCGCCTTCGACAATCTTCTAACGGTTGTGGCGGCCGACTATTCCACACAGATTCGCGCGGACCTGGCAAAATTGATCGCCACCAATGCGCAATTCGCCTGTTCGGCGCAGCTCTTCGCGCTCGACGATATTGGCGTGGCTGAGCCGGTTTTGCGGCACTCGCCTGTGCTGACCGAGGATACGCTGCTTAAGGTCATTGCACAAAAATCCCAGGACCACATGCTGGCGGTCACTGGACGCAAGGAGATCAGCGAGCGCATTTCGCATGCCCTGGTGGAACGGGGAAATGACGACGTTGTCTCGTCGCTGTTGGCGAATGACAACGCCAAAATCGGCGCGGGAACGTTCGAAGTGGTCGCGCAGCGTGCCCAGGACAGCGTCACCTTGCAGAAGCCGTTGGTTCACCGCAAGGACGTTCCGGCAGACCTGCTGAATGACCTTTACATGAAGGTCGAAAAAAGCCTGCGGCAGGAGATACTCAGCAAGTTCAACCATCTTTCGGAAGACGAGGTCAACAAGGCTTTCCGCAAGAGCAGGGACCGCATGTCCAGGCTCTACGGTACGGCGCCCGAGGACATGAAGGCCGCCAATGAGCGGATCGATTTGCTCAGCCGGCGCGGTGAATTGGTTCCGACGGTTCTGCCCGGCCTGCTGCGCGAAGGCAAATCCGGGCGTACCGCCTTCATGGTGGCGTTCGCCCGGCTTGCGGACGTCGAGTTTGATCTGGTGCAGAAGGCCGTCGATAGTCATGATCTGGATACGGTCGCGCTGCTCTGCCGCGGTTCCGCTTTTGATCGCGGATTGTTTGTCACTCTTGCCATCAATCTGGACGGCCAGGATCGCGGCCTGGACGGGGCGAACGAGTTCCGCAAGCTGTATGAATCCGTGCCGGTATTGGCCGCCCAACGCGCCCTTCGCTTCTGGAAGGTGCGCACGGCGGCGTAGCCGGCGCGCCGGTGGACGTGGTGCACACAGCCGGCCCGCGCCGCTGTCACAATTGCCCTCAGGAAACGCTGAAAACCAAGGTTCCTGAATACTTAAATATATACTCCAAATTAAGCTCCTCAATTTATGATTAATGTCGATCTTGGGTGTTGCGTGCGCGCAGCATGGGGAGAGCGATGAAATCGAACGCAAATGCCTCGCCGAAGCCGCCTGCTGAACAGCGGGCCTACGAACGCATTGCGACCGCCCTAGTTGGAAAATTCTTTGTTCCCGCGGAAGAAGTCACCCTGGATTGCCAGGTCATCAATCTTTCGGCTGGGGGTGCGGGCGTAAAATGCGCGGAACCGCCGCCGCTTAATACCTTCGTCGTTCTCTACATTGACGGGTTTGGGCGTTTCGAGTGTGTTGCCACGCGCTTTGTCGACGGCGAACTTGGCTTGCGCTTTGTCTGCAAGGAAGCCAAACGCCAGCGCCTGCTGCGGGATCTTTCCAGCTACGTCAACAGCGGCGCCACAACGGACACAAAGCTGCGCCGGCATCCGCGAAACGCTTCCGTTTCGGTTGGCTATTTCAGCCGCCCGAGCGGAGAGTCAGTGCGCTGCGACGTGCTTGACATTTCATTGCAAGGTGTTTCGTTACGGACCGACAGCCGCCCGCCGCTTGGCGAAATCATCAATCTGGGCCGCACCTGGGGCCGCGTCATCCGCCACCATCAGGATGGCATCGCGCTTCAATTCATCGAAATCGGGCCTTCCGGCGAAAATCCTCATGGCAATTGACCGCACCGTTCGCAGCCTGACTTCCCTCAACGGCGCGTCTTCAAGCCGCGTGTTGAACCTTCTGGCGATCGGCCTGGCGCAAGCCGAAAACGAGGGTCATCGCAAGGCGCCGTTGTTCGAATCGCCGGTGATCAACAATTCGATCATCCTCAAGCATCGGCTGCGCGCCGACGAGATCGACATGTTCCCCGTGCGCCGGGTGCTGGCGACCAAAGTGATCATTCCATTCGAAAGGAAAGACCTCAGGGTCGGTGGGCAATCGCTGTTTGTCGGACAACAGGGCTTTGAGGCACTGCTGCGCGAAGTGGGCAATTATGCGGACGACTCAGGCATGAAGCGGGATTTGGATGTTCTGCGGATGATCGACAGCGTACCGTCTCTCGACCCGTTCCTGTTGCGCGAACATTTGCGCGGCAACGACATCAACCCGGATTCCACCTATTTTGAGATTTCCACGGCCGACCAGCAGCGCATGCACGACTATGCCGCGGTGGAAATCAGCCGGTTGACGGCGATGGCCAGCGGCAAGGTGGGCGGCGCGCACAGCGCCTCCACCGGAAGAATGGTCTCGGCGCTCCTGTCCAGCGAAGTCAACGAGAAGCTGGAGCCTTTGCGCGCCACGCTCAATCTCAACCCCGAGGAGTTCTGCGAAGGCGTATTCAGCTGGCGCGGCTTTATCTATTACAAATGGAGCTTGGGCGAGTTCTGGCCCAATCTCATCAGGGCTCTGAAAGACCTCAAGGCGATCCGCCCCACGGGAAAGGTCAATTCCGAACAGATCGCCTTTCTCAATGCCAGCAAGGAAGCGATCATCCGCGGGGCGCGTGACAACAGCAACGCCGTGCGCAAGGTGATCGACGTTTACGACAATGCTTATGCCAGTTTGATCGAACGCCAGGACCCCAGGACGTTTCGTGAATTCCTGCTCAGCGCGCCAACGCTGTTTCTGGAAATCGGCGAGAAAATGGGCGCCATGTCCCATGTCACCAGCTTCTGGCAGTATCGTTTTCCGCCGGGCGCGCCCAAAACCGCCGATGCCGATGAACTGACGACGATCTTCCAGGATTTTACCCGAAGCTTCGGGTTGGATGCCCTGGTCAACGCCTAATCTTTTCCCGACAGAGCGGAACGCGGGCTTTCTCCGGAGAAGGCGTCGGGAATAAATCCCGTGACATGCGCCCGAACTTCGGTTTGTCCTCAGACGCCAAACCCTAAGGCATCAGCGCCGCCACCGGCGGTGTTCATTCTGCCTCCCAATTCCATTATGTTGATGGGCTGATGGAATAAGCGCCGAGTGTGGCAGCGCTGCCATTGACTTTTTTTAACCTTCCTCGCAAGCTGAGTTAATAACAACGCCTGTTCAAAGAAACTGGCGGTCGCGGAGGAATACAAAAATCTAAACTCAGGGGGATAGCATGCATAATTTGTTGCAGAAACTCATGTTGGGCGGTTCAACGGCAGCGTTGGTCGCGGCATCCCCTCTGAGCAATGCCTGGGCCCAAGGATCTCCCGGCGATATCGAGCAGGTGGTGGTTTCCGCCTCACGCATTTCGATTGCGGGCTATGCGCAACCAACTCCGGTCACCATCGTTGGCGCCGCCCAGCTGGAAGCCTCGGCCAAATCGGACATCGGCGACTCCATTCGCGAACTTCCCTCAGTCGGCGCATCGTCCTCGCCCACCAACGGCGCCGGCAATGGCGGTCTCTCGGGTGGTACGGGCGGTGTCTCGACCGTCAATTTGCGCAATCTGGGCATCACCCGGACGCTGATCCTGTTCGACGGTCAGCGCGTGGTGCAATCCAACACGTCCGGCGGCGTCGATCTGGGCACTGTCCCGACCAGCCTTCTGACCCGCGTCGACATCGTGACCGGCGGCGCCTCGGCCGCTTGGGGCTCCGACGCTGTCGCCGGTGTCGTCAACTTGGTCATCAACAAGAATTTCGACGGCCTGACGGGAAATATCGAAGCCAGTGACACCTACAACGACACCTATCGCACCTACAAATTCCAGGGCAATTACGGCACCGACATTTTCGGCGGCCGCGGCCATATGATCCTGAGCGCGGAATACAAGATGACGCCGTCGGCCGCGATCCAGGTCCAGGAAAAGTGGTACAATGACATTTATCTGGTCAACAATCCGGCCTTCAACGCCGTCACCAATCCCGGCGTTCCCAAACTGCTTCATGAGCCCAATGTCGGCTTCTCGGGAGCGAGCGCGGGCGGCCTGATTGTTTCCAACCCGACCGGCACGGTTGCCGGAACCGCCAACGTGCTGCGCGGCATCAACTTTGTCGGTGTCAACGGAACACCCACCAGCTTCAATTTCGGCAATATCTCGGGTGGTCTGGCCTGGGGCGGCGACGCCAATCTCTATAACAGCGAAAACTGGGATTATATCCTCGCCGTTCCGCAGCGGGTCTTCACTTTATTCAATTATGACAGCTATAAGATCAGCGACACACTCAAGCTGGGCGTCCAGCTCAACTACGGCAGCACCTTCAATGCCGGTGCCGCCAAGACCTCGATCAACCAGGGCCTGGTCGTCAAATCCGACAACGCCTTTATTCCTGCCGCGGTGCGCGCCACCATGACCGCGGACGGCATTACTTCGTTCACCATGGGCACGCTGAACAGCAACAACTATGACGTCCACAGTCTCGATGGCCCGAATTTCATCAACAATGCCACCCACAACATGGCGCCTTCGGTGGAGTTCAGCTATCGCCAGTTGATGCGCGGCGTCATCACCCTGGATGGCACCGTCGGCAATGATTGGGGCTGGGACGCCTATTACCAGCACGGCAGTGTGCGCTATCGCGCCGTCACGCCGTCCAATCCGTTGGCGGGCAACCTGCTGCTGGCAGAGGACTCCGTGACGGTCACCGCCGCCAACCGCGGCACCTCGAACCTGGCGATCGGCAGCATCGCCTGCCGCGATACGCTGGCCAATCCCAACGACGGTTGCAAGCCCATGAACGCCTTCGGCGAGGGCGTCGCTTCACAGGCTTCGATCGACTATGTCAACGGCTACCGTTCCGGCATTGGTCCCTATGGCGGGTTGGATACGGAACTCATCATCCTCACTGAAGATGTGCTCGCCGGCTCGGCACAGGGCACGTTGCCCTGGCAGTTGCCGGCCGGTCCTGTCGCCGTCGCTTTCGGCGCCGAATACCGCAAGGAAGGCGGCGTCACGGTCGCCGATCCGCGCGGCGCGCTCACTTCCTGGACAAATGCCAATTTCACCAACTTCCCGTCCTCGTCCTACAATGTGATGGAGGGCTTCGCGGAAATAAGCGGGTCGATCCTTAAGAACGATGTTGTTCAGTCGCTGGATTTTGACATGGCGGGCCGCATGACCAGCTATTCAACCAGCGGATTGGTTGAAACCTGGAAACTGGGCCTGACCAGCCAAGTCAATGACGATATTAAACTGCGCACCACCTGGTCCACTGACATCCGCGCCCCCAACCTGCAGGAATTGTTCGCGCCCCACGCCCTCAACCAGGGTTCGGCGATCGACCCCAAGACCGGCAAGAGCGTGAAGACTTTCTCCGATGCCACGGGCAACGTTAACCTGGTGCCGGAAGTTGCCCTCACCATCTCGGGTGGCGTTGTCCTGACGCCGCATTGGGTCCCTGGTCTGCAAATGTCGGCCGACTGGTATTCGATCAATATCCACGGCGCGATCGTCACGCCCAGCACAACCCAGATCCTGCAGCAATGTGCCTTGGGCGTCGCCCTGTATTGCGCCAAGGAAGTATTCGATGGCCAGGACTATCCCGGCGCTCTCGGCCACATCGTAGGCAGCCCGATCAATGCCGCTTCCCAATCCACTTCGGGCATGGATTTCCAGGTCGACTATCCGATGGATCTGTTCACCGGCACCCTGAACTGGCACCTGGTCGGCAACTATACCGACGAGACCACACGTCAGTTTTTAGGGCTCCAGGTCGACCAGGCCGGCAGCCTTGGTCCCGACTCCTCCATCACCGGTGTGCCGAAGGTGAAGGTCGAGGCTTCGGCGGGTTATGTCGACGGTCCGATGTCGCTCACGATACAAGGCCGCTTCATCGGGCAGGCCAAGCTCAACAATCCCTGGGTGTCGGGCGTCGATGTGGACAACAATCAGCTTCCTCCCGTCGGCTATCTCGATTTGCGCGGTTCCTACAAATGGAACGAACATCTGCAAATCTATGGCGCGATCGACAATAGCTTGGACACGCCGCCACCTGCGGTGGTCCAGTCCAACGGGGTCAACAGTTTCGCCAACCCCAACACCCGCGCCGATATCTACGACGCGCTGGGCCGGGTGTTCCGTGCTGGTCTCCGCTTTACCTACTGAGACAGACGAAAGATTTGCGATACTGCCTCCGGCGCGCCCGGGGGCAGTATTGTTTTGGGCTGGCAACAAAAGGGTCATTGCCGGCGGAAATCGGCGCCCGAAAAAATTGCCGCACCGACAAAGCGTCCACAGATGATTGGAGGTGAGTCGGGGCATAAAGGCGCGCCTTCAGCCCCCGCTCTGCGCACGCTGGTTGTGGGGATTCCGCCATGGGATTTTTGATGGGGGCTACAAGCTCTTGGGAAGGCTCAAAAATCTGATATCTTGTCAAAGCTTGGGAAATAATCCCTCCCGATCCCTGCCGGGACGGGCAGCGCAGTTGCAGCATAAACCCCGATTTTTCCGCCATTTTCGCCCGTTTTTTTGACTTCAGTCCCCCCGGAATGATACCTGTAGCGATATTCATAACAATAAGTGTCCGGCAAAAGCTGGACCGATGCCTGGGAGCGTT
>Ga0210402_10002582_pt1 | contig 17531 bp, 14 predicted proteins | sample IncBWC7MmetaG_FD_161055 | JGI IMG/M metagenome (GOLD analysis project Ga0210402, IMG submission 161055) | Forest soil microbial communities from Barre Woods Harvard Forest LTER site, Petersham, Massachusetts, United States - Inc-BW-C-7-M | ecosystem: Environmental > Terrestrial > Soil >... | reverse complement strand
CCGGCGACCATGCGCAGCGTCGTGGATTTGCCGCAACCCGAAGGGCCGACCAGGACGACGAATTCGTTGTCCTCGATGTGGAGATTGATGCTGCGCACCGCTTCGACATTGTCGAAGCGCTTGGTCACGTTGCGCAACACGACTTCGGCCATCTTGCCCAGCCCTCTCGTTCAGCCCTTTGTCGCACCCGCCGTGAGGCCGGCGATATAGTAGTCCATGAGGAATGCGTAGATCACGAGCGGCGGCGCCGCGGCGACAAGCGCGCCAGCCATGAGCATGCCCCAGGCGTAGACGTCGCCGCGGATCAGGGTCGTGACGGTACCGACGGTGAGCACCTGCTGTTCCGCGGAATAGAGGAACGCCATCGGGTAGACGAACGCCGCCCAGGACACGGTGAAGGCGAAGATCGTCGCGGCGATGATGCCGGGCAGCGCCACCGGAATGAAGATCTTGGTGAGCATCTGCATGTGGCCCGCGCCGTCGATCAGCGCCGCCTCGTCGAGCTCCTTGGGGATCGACTGGAAATAGCCGATCATGATCCACGTGCAAAACGGCACCGTTAGCGTCGGATAGACCACCACCAGGCCCCAATAGGAGTTGAGCAGGCCCAGGGCCTTAACGATCTGGAACAGCGGGATGAACAACAGCGTGTCGGGCACGAGGTAGGTGAGAAAAATGCCCGTGGCGAGGATGCTCGAGCCCCAGAATTTCATGCGGCCCAGCGAAAACGCGCCCAGAACGCTGACGACCATGGTTATCACGACGACGCACGTCGTCACGACGGCAGTATTCCTGAAAAAGATCAGAAAATCGGTTTTCGTCAGCAGAATGCGAAATTGATCCAGCGTGATCCCGTCGGCGACGATCCATGGATTGGTCGCCATGTGCGCCATCTCCGCGTCGCCCTTCAGCGCGGTGACGACCATGTAGTACGGCGGAATCAGAAAAAAGATCGCAAACACGACCAGGAAGACATAGGACGTGATCAGCGCCCAGCGCCGGTTGCGGCTGAGGCTGGCCCGGAGACCGAAAGTGCCGGCGGTGCGCAGGGGCAGGGCGGCCGTGCTCATCAGATCTCCCGGCCGCGTTTGCGTACGCCGTGCAGAATGAAGACCGCCGCGACGGCAAGGATCGGGAGCATGAACAGCGAAGTGGCGGCGCCGAGCGGCAGGTCGCCGGAACGGATGCCGAGCATGAACGCGTAGGTCGCGAACACATGCGTCATGTTGCGCGGTCCGCCCCCGGTCATGATCTGCACGATGTCGAAATTGGCGAAGGTGACGATGAGCGAGAACAGCACGGTGATGGCGATGACGTTATGCATCATCGGCAGCGTGACGTGGCGGAATTTCTGCCAAGCGCTGGCGCCGTCTATCGCCGCCGCCTCATAGAGCTGCTCCGGCACCGATTTGAGCGCCGCAAGATACATGATCAGGAAGAACGGCGCACCGTACCAGACGTTGACGAGAATGACCGAAAAGCGCGCCCAGTAGGGTTCGCTGAGCCAGGGAATCGAATCGAAACCGAGCTCGGTGATGACCCAGTTGATGGCTGAGTGGGTGGGATCGAACAGCCACCACCAGCCTAGCGACGACAGCGCCAGCGGAATGACCCAGGGCACCAGAAGCATGCCGCGCCACTTGCGCTGGCCCTTGCTCGGCAGATTGTTGATCAGGTGTGCGGTGATCAGGCCGATCAGCGCCTTGAACAAGACGGCGAAGCAGGCGAAGATCGCGGTCTGCTCCGCGACCATCCAGAACACGTCGCGCGAGAGGAGGAAGCGGAAATTGGCGAGGCCGATGAAGCGCGTCTGCGACTTGTTCAGCATCGACAAGTAGATGGAGTAGCAGGCCGGATAGGCAACGAGCCCGGTGATGATCGCAAGCAGCGGCGCGCACATCGCAAAGGCGACAACCGAGCGCCGATGCAGAAACTTGCGTAACCCTCCCTTGGCCAGCGGCCGCGGATTTGTTTGCTGCAGTCCGGGAAGATAGGTGTGAACGGCTTCGGTCATGGCTACCCTGTCAGCCCTCGGGATCGTCCTCTGGTCGGCTTATCTTTTTTCACTCCCGCCGCGGCACACCACGGAGCCAAGGAATCACGCCCCGGCACCTGGAATATCGAGCGCTCGCCGGCCCGCTTGCTGCGCGCCATATCGTCGATCAGACGCGAAGCGTCCCTTCGAGTTCCCTTTCCGCCCATTTGATCACATCGTCGAGCTTCTCGCGGCCTTGGGTAAACTTGGCCACCATGACGGTGTTGATCGCCTGGTTGTAGATCTGTGCGCCGACCTCGGTGCGCGCCGGGCGCCCGGCGATCGAAGTCTGCTCGTCGCCCCGCGGCGGATAGCCGTAGACGGTGCCGACCGGCGGCTCGACGACCTTCCACGTGTCGAAGTCGTACATGCTCTTGAAGGCGGGCAGATCGTAGCCCATTGAGGCTTCCACCAGCTTGCCGACCGCAGGTTTCTGGGAGAGATGGAGCAGCAGATCCTTTGCGGCGGTCTTGTTCTTCGAGAAACCCCACAACCCGTAGAAGAACGGAAGCTGGCCAACGAATCGGCCCTTCGGACCCTTCGGCATCGGGTGCGTCCAGCAGGTCTCCGCCACTTTGGGACTGTCGCGCCTGGCCACGGCCCAGGCGCTCGGCGGGTTCATGATGCCCGCTCCCTTCCCGGAAATGAGCCAGCGGTTGTTGCCGGCGTCGTCCCAGGCGTAGACCTCGGGCGGATTCACCGCCATGAGCTTCTTGAGGAATTCCAGGGCGGCGCGGGTCTCGTCGGAGTTGACCTTGATGTTGTCCTTGTCGTCGACCAGCACGACGCCATAAGAGTTGAACAACGCCGCAACCCAGTCGACCGCGTCGCTGGTCTGACCCATCGGCAGGCCGACCGGATAGCCGGCCTTGAAAAGCTTTTCCGCGGCGGCGAGATACGCATCCCACGTCCAGGTGTCGAGCTTGGCCTGGTCCCACTTGGTCTCATCGACCGGAAAGATGTCGCGCAGATCGATGCCGGCGTGGGTTTTGTAGAGGTCCAACCGCGAGCAGCAGGGCTTCACCTGGCTTCCCCGCGTGGCCGACACGCCTCGCCACGTGCCCTTGATCTTGCCGAGATATTCGAACACCGGACTGATTGGCCCGTACTGCTTGATGAGCTCGCCGGAAATATCGTCGAGCGGCTCGAGCGTTTCAGCGTGGATGCGGACGTTCCAATCGCGGTGGGTCATGATGTCGTGGCCGGTGCCGGCCTGCGCCTCGGCGGCCGCGGTCAACTTGTCCTTCTCGCCTTGCGAGGTGATAAAGTCGATCTTCACCTCGACGCTGTTCTTAGCGCCCCACTCGTTGCAAAGCGCCGTCAGCGCATTGTTGGCATTCGGGACCCAATGGTCCCAGACGCCCAGTGCCAATGTCCCGGCAGCGTAACTGTGCCTGACATGCGGCGCGGCAATAGCGGCGACCGAGCCGAGGGCTACGGACTTGAGAACGCTGCGGCGGGTGGGGCGCGGACGCGCGAAGGGTGAATGGGCCATGTTTTCCTCCTTGCTTGCGCCGCGTTTCTCTGCGGTTGTTTTGGCGGTCGAAAGCATACTCTCATCGCCGCGCACCGGCTAGTGCCGCGCGCAAAAGCGTTCCCCTCCACACCGTTGATGTGAAACGGGCTCGCCGCCGGTTCGGTCGGGGACTCGACCCAGTCGTCCACGCCGGATCAAGCGGTCTGTTCGATGCCTTTGCGCCGTTTGTGCTCGATCCGCCGGGCGTGAAGGATGGGCTCGGTGTAGCCGTTCGGCTGGGCCGCGCCCTTGAACACGAGGTCGCAGGCCGCCGCGAACGCGATGGACGCGGCAAAGTCCGGCGCCATCGGCAAATATCGCGGATCGCCGGCATTCTGCCGGTCAACCACCGCCGCCATCCGTTTCATGGTGTCCATCACCTGACGCTCCGAGGTAATGCCGTGGCGGAGCCAATTGGCGATGTGCTGGCTCGAAATGCGTAAGGTCGCACGGTCCTCCATGAGGGCGACATTGTTGATATCCGGGACCTTCGAGCAGCCGATTCCCTGCTCGATCCAGCGCACGACATAGCCGAGGATGCCTTGGGCATTGTTGTCGAGTTCCTGCTGGATTTCCTCGGGCGACCAGTTCACGCCGTGGCCGACCGGCACGGTCAAAATGTCATCCAGGGGGGCGCGCGCGCGGGACGCGAGCTGGCGTTGCTGCGAAGCGACATCGACCCGGTGATAGTGTGTCGCGTGCAGCGCCGCAGCGGTGGGGGAGGGGACCCAGGCGGTATTGGCGGCGGCCTTGGGATGGCCGATCTTCTGCTCGAGCATCGCCGCCATCAGATCGGGCATCGCCCACATGCCTTTCCCGATCTGGGCGTGACCGGGCAGTCCGCAGGCCAGGCCGATATCGACGTTCCAGTCCTCGTAGGCGTTGAGCCAGGGTTGCCCGCGCATGTCGGCCTTGCGGACCATCGGCCCCGCCTCCATGGCGGTGTGGATCTCATCGCCGGTGCGGTCGAGGAAGCCGGTGTTGATGAAGAAGACCCGCGATTTGACCGCGCGGATGCATTCCTTGAGGTTGACGGTCGTCCGCCGTTCTTCATCCATGAGGCCGAGCTTGATCGTATCGCGGCGCAGACCGAGCATGTCCTCGACCGCGGCAAAGAGGTCATTGGCGAACGCCACCTCCTGCGGGCCGTGCATCTTCGGTTTGACGATGTAGATCGAGCCGGTGCGGCTGTTGCGCGCCGCGCCGCCCCGTTTGAGGTCATGGAGCGCGATGAGGCTGGTGATCGCGGCATCGAGGATGCCTTCGGGGACGGCGCGCCCGTCGCGGTCGAGAACGCCCGCGTCGGTCATCAGGTGGCCGACGTTGCGCACCAGCATCAAGCTGCGGCCCGGGAGCATCAGCCTGCTCCCGTCGGGCCGGGTGTAGACGTGGTCCTCGGCCAGACGACGCGTGACGCTCCTGCCTTGCTTCTGAAAGTTCTCGACGAGCGTTCCTTGGCAGAGACCGAGCCAATTGCGATAGGCCGCCACCTTGTCGAACGGATCAACCGCGGCGATCGAGTCCTCGAGATCCATGATGGTGGTGAGCGCCGCCTCGAGAACGACATCGGCAACGCCGGCGTCATCGGTGCGGCCGACCGGATGCGCGCGGTCGATGACGATCTCGATGTGGAGCCCGTTGTTGGCGAGGAGAATGCACTCCGGCGCGTCCGCGGCGCCGCGATAGCCGCGGAACTTCGCCGGCTCAGCAAGTGCGACCGTGGCGCCATCACCGAGGCTGGCAGCCAGCCTTCCATCTTTTACCGAATAGGCCTCCACGCCGGCATGCGAGCCGGAGGCGAGCGGCACGACATCATCCAGGAAGCGGCGCGTCCAGGCCATGACTTGCCTGCCGCGTTCGGCGTCGTAGCCTTCGCCGGCGGCTACGCCGTCTCTGGGAATGGCGTCAGAGCCGTAGAGCGCGTCGTAGAGCGACCCCCATCGCGCGTTCGCGGCATTGAGCGCATAGCGCGCATTGCTGATCGGCACCACGAGTTGTGGTCCCGACACGGCAGCAATTTCCGGGTCCACATTGGCGGTGTCGATCTGGAAGGGCGGCCCTTCGGGGACCAGATAGCCGATCTCCTCCAGGAACGCCCTGTCGGCGGCCGCGTCGGACGCACGCCCCCGCCGGCTTCCGTGCCACTCGTCGATCTTTGCCTGCAGCTCGTCCCGGCGCTGTAACAGCGCGCGGTTCAAGGGGGCGAAGCGCCGAACGATTCGATCCAGCCCCTGCCAGAACGCGGCCGCGTCGACACCGGTGCGGGGAAGGGCTTCATTGACGATGAAGTTGTGCAGCACCTCGGCAATGCTTAGGCCGTCAACAGATACGCGGTTGGATTCGGACATCTGAACGCTTTCATCGAATGGCCCCGTGCACGGCAAGCTGCCTGGGCGCCTAGATTAGCGGCTTTCCGCAACAACTACACGGCAGCGCCCGGACTAGGCGCAGGAACGACGAAGGCTGCGTCCGCCCTTGTGCGCGCACCGGGCATTTTACGCCGTCAGCCAACCCGAGGCGTGTCGCCGGCGAGCACGGTCTGCATCCACGGGCGGTCGATGTTCTGCCCGCTGAGGATCACGGCGACCCGCCGGCCCTGCAGCCGTTCGCGCTCCTTGATCACCGCCGCCAGCGCTGCGGCCCCGGCGCCCTCGGCGCAGCTGTGCGTGGCGCTGTAGACGATGCGGATCGCCTCGGCGATCTCGTCGTCGGACACCTCGACGATCCGGTCCGCGCCGCGCCGGATGATCTCCAGCGCGGTCACGTCGGGAGCGCGCACTGCCATGCCGTCAGCAAAGGTGAACGCCGAGTTGGTCGCGACGACGCGTCCCGCGGCGAGGGAGCGGCTATAGGTGTTCGCGCGCTCGGCGACCACGCCGACGACCGCCGTACTCAGTCCCAGCGCATCACGCGCGCCAATCACGCCGCAGATTCCGGAGCCAAGCCCGATCGGCACATAGACGGTATCGAGATCGGACACCGCGGTGAACAACTCGTACGCGTAGGTCGCGACCCCGATGACGAAATCGCGGTGGAACGAGGGGGCGAATTCGAGCCCGCGCTCATCGGCGATTCGCTCCGCCTGCTCCTTTGCGTCGTCGAAGTCGCGGCCGTGCTCGATCAGATCGGCGCCGAGCAAGCGCATGGCCGCATTCTTCTCGCTGGAATTGCCGTGCGGCACCACAATGGTCACGGCAATGCCGGCGCGCGCGCCGGCGAAGGCCAACGATTGGCCGTGGTTGCCGCGCGTCGCGGTGACGATTCCCCGCACCTGCGGCCGGTCGCGCTTGAGCCGGTCGAAATAGACGATGCCGCCGCGCACCTTGAAGGCGCCGATGGGCGTGTGGTTCTCATGCTTAACCACGACCTCCACGCCGGTCTGCGCCTTGAGCAGCGGCCAGGCATATTGCGGCGTCGGCGGCACACTCGTGCGTACCAGCGGAATGATTTCTTCAAGCTCGGCCAGGCTGAACATGCAGAACGTATCTCCTTCTGCGCCAAACCGAATTGCGAGCGGCTAATCCTTGACCGCGCAATCGCGAAGGATCTCCGGCTTGAACGCAAGGCCGTGGCCCGGCCGTTCCGGTGCCGTGATCATGCCCTTCACCACCGGCACCGGATCGATCCAAAGGTCGTCCGACAGACCCATGTCCTCGATCCACAGCCCGTTCGGAATCGAGGCGAGCAGTTGAACGTTCAATTCCGGGAACAGGTGCGGCGCGATCGTCATGCCCCAGGTGTCGGCAATGGCGGCGATCTTGCGCAGGTCGGTCAGGCCGCCGCGCATCGGATCGGGCTGCAGAATCGGCAAGCGCGGATTTTCGAAGAAAGGCTTGAGGTCGAAGCGGGTGAAATGCGTCTCCCCGCCGACGACGCGGAGGTCGAGCGCTTCGGCGATGCGAAGGTAGCCGGCGAAATCATCGGGCACCACCGGCTCCTCGAGCCAATAGACGTCATACTCCTCAAATTTCCGCCCCATCTGGATGGCGACGTCGGCGGTCCAACCCATGTTCACGTCGATCATGATGTCGATGTTGGGGCCGAGCGCCTCGCGCATGCGCCTGACGTTGGCGAGGTCGGTGTGCAGATCGCCGATGTGGGCAACCTGCATTTTGATTGCCTTGTAGCCCCGGTCCTTGAAGTGCAAGGCCTTGGCGATCATGCCGTCGCCGCCGCTGCCGCGGAAACAGCCGCTGCCATAGGCCGGCAGTTGCGCGCGGCAATGGCCCCACACCCGATGCAGCGGCAGCTTCGCCCGCTTGCCGAGCGCATCCCATAACGCGATGTCGAGGAGCGACATCGCCATGGCGGCGATGCCGCCACGGCCGTAGGTGACGCTGGCGCGCCACAGATCCTGCCAGATCGCTTCGACCGCGGTCGCGTCCTTGCCCAAGACGCGCGGGACAATCGTTTCCTCCAGACACGCGGTGATTGTCTTCATCGTCGGCGCGAACAGGAAGAGGTAACCCATCCCGGCGATCCCGTCCGAGGTCTCGAGATCGAGCACCAGGAGGTCGCGCATGTCACCAAAGGGGTGACCGCGTAGCCATTGCGTCTGCGGCCACGGCACGCGCAGTATCGTCGTCGTGATGGCCTTGATGGTTGCGTCGGGCATGAGCGGGGTCTTGCTCCGGATCGGGCCTTACTGGCGACGCTTTCTTACGATGCAACAGGTGCGAAGGGAATGCCGGATGGACGCCGTGACGGCGCGGCGCGACCGGCGGCGGTAGAATTCGGCGAAGCCGCGACCGCGCGGCGAAGGTACAGGCGGGGCTGCCTTTGGTCACAAAGGCGCCGACCCAAAATGGGACTCCAGTGTTCGTTTTCCCCATGGCGGCTGGGTTGAGGGGAATATCGGCCAAATTCCACGGAATTCGGTGTCAGATACCGGCGGTGCCCGATGCGCTCAAGATAGGGCGCCCGATGCGCTCAAGATAGAATGAAAGAAAGAGTTGAGGGCCCCTCATGAGCGTGATCGTCAGCCAGGGAATTTCGCGCCGTACAAGGTCGTCCGGCCACACCGATTCCGGCGACGTCGTCGTCAGCGGCGGCTCGATGTTTGTGCTTTCGGCAGGAGTCGCAAGCGCGACAACTGTCAGTTCCGGCGGCTTTCTGACGATCAACAAAGGCGGATCGGGAAGCGGTTCGCACTTGTCAGGGGGCAACGAGACAATTTCCGGCACTGAGACTGGCGGCTTCATCGAAAGCGGCGGCTCGCAGCGGGTCCCGGCCCCGGGCAAGGCCATCAGCACCACGGTCGACAGCTCCGGGACTTTGACAGTTCTCTCCGGCGGGACGGCAAGTGCTGCAATGTCAACAACGGCGGCAACATGCTTGTTGCCAAAGGCGGCGTCGTCGCCGGCGTGACGATCAACGCCGGCGCCGTGGTCAGTAACGCGGGGATCGTCAAAGCCAACTCCGCGCTGAGTGCGGTAATCGGCGGCATGGTCACCAACGCCAACACTATCGAAGCGCTGGGCAGCGGCGCGGTTGTCAAGATTTTCGGCAGCATAACCGACACTGGCACCGTCTTGGCGAGCGGCAACGGCGCGCACGTTGAACTCGACGGCGGCGCCGCGATTTTGGGCGGCAAGCTGCAAACCCTGGCGGGGGTGAGATCGATGCCAACAACGGTGTGCTCAGTGGTGTCACGATAGCGTCGGGTTCGATCGTTGACATCAACTACAACGGCACGCTCGCGCTTTCCGGCCGCGTCGCCAATAGCGGCCTGATCTCGGCGTTGGGGAGCCCCAGTTTTGCGACGCTCGCGATCTCCGGCGCGGTGGTGCTCAGCGGCGGCGGCAAGGTATCGCTGCCACCGAGCGGGAACAATCAGATTGTTGCTGCCCCCGGCGGCGGGACCTTGAGCAACATCAACAACACGATCGCCGGCGCCGGCTTCATCGGCGGCGGCGGTCTGGCATTGGTCAACAGCGGCATCATCAACGCCAACGCCGTTTCGACGCTTTTTCTCAATGCAAACACGATCAATGCCAGCAAGCTCGAGGCAACGGCGAGCGGCGGCACGCTCCTCCTACTAGGCGCCAACATCAGCAATACCGGCTCTGGCACTATTTTAGCCTCGGCAGCGGCGCGCACGTTGTCCTTAACGGTGCCGTGATCTCGGGCGGCAAGCCGCAAACCCTGGCGGGCGGTGAGATCGACGTCATCAACGGTCTGCTCAGCGGTGCGACAATAGCATCGGGCTCGATCGTTGCCATCAACGGCACGCTTGCGCTTTCCGGCCGCATCGCCAATAGCGATCTGATCTCGGCGTTTGGGAGCCCCAGTTTTGCGACGCTCGCGATCTCCGGCGCGGTGGTGCTCAGCGGCGGCGGCAAGGTATCGCTGTCACCGAGCGGGAACAATCAGATTGTTGCTGCCCCCGCCTTTTTCTCAATGCAAACACGATCAATGCCGGCAAGCTCGAGGCAACGGCGAGCGGCGGCACGCTCATGCTAGGCGGCAACATCAGCAATACCGGCACGGGCACTATTTTAGCCTCGGGCAGCGGCGCGCACGTTGTACTTACCGGTGCCTTTGCGGCGGCACGGTGTCGGTCACTGGCACCGTCCACAATTCCGGCACCCTGTTCGCGAGTGGCTCCAACAGTGTGGTCCTGATCACCAGCGGCGCCGTGGTCACGGGCGGCGTTGCCGAGATCGGCGACGGCACCGTCTTTGTCGCGGCGTCGAGCAGCGAAAACGTCTCGTTCCTGGCCAACGGGAGCGGCGGGCTGGTCTTGAACGGGCTGGGCAACGCCTATGCGGGCAGGGTGTCCGGATTCGGCGTCGGCAGTTCTGCGCACTCGGACCACGATCAGTTCATCGACTTCGACGCTGTCAACTTTGCTGGCGCAACGTTCACCTACACCTCGGCAAATCCGTCCAATACCAGTGGCACGCTCACCGTCGTCAATGGCGGCAATTCGGCGAGCGTGCTTCTCGTCGGCAACTACAGTGCAGGGAATTTCACGAGCGCCAACGACGGCGGTGGCCACATCAGGATTAAGGATCCCGGGGCGGCGCCGCCAAGCGTCGATCTCGGCTCCTGATAAACTACATGGCCGCGAGCTTCGCAACGACAGCGGGCGGCCACGGCGGCGCCGTGGTCACCGATGCACGGAAGCCGCCAATACGCCGCTGTTGGCGCATCCCCACACGCGATGACGCACGAGCTGGGCCGGGATACGCCGATCCTCAGTCCAGAAGTTTGACCAGCGTCAGATATCCGTGACCTCGTGGATAGCCCTCGACGCGGCCAATTACGTCGAAGCCGAGCTTCCGGTAAAAGCCTGGCGCCTGAAAACTATGAGTCTCGAGCACGATCTGCCGGCAGTTTCGTGCTCTCGCTTCCACTTCGACGGCGCGCATCAACCGCGTGCCTTGGCCTTGTTTGCGCAGGCTTTCGGCAACGAAGAGATAGCGGACGTAGCAGGTGCTGCCCCACACCCAGCCGTAGAGACCTCCTGTGCGCGAGCCGTCGCTCCCGCGGAGGAAGATGCCGATGAAACTCCCGTCGGTTATGCCGGTCGTCTGGATGTTGAAATCAATGAGGCCGTCTTCAAGGAAGCGGATGTCCTCGAGGCCTGGCTCGGTCTCAACGACCAAGCGGCCGTCGGCCGCCGAGTTGTCGGAAGGACCCGCTGCCACGGATGGCAATATACCTCAATGCGGTGCTGCCTGTCACGAATGCCGTGAAGGGATCGAGGAGGGACGGCTTGCGTGCTCACGTTGCCGTCACCTCGCCAGCTTGCATCAGCCGAACGAGGCCGTCGGGCGTCGCGAGGGGCGGCGCCCACCCGAGCCCGAGCAAGGCCTCGGGATCGGCGACGAGCGAACCGGAGAGCCGCCGGTAGATTTCGTCTCGGCCGCTGGCGCGAAGCAAAACCCCGAGCAGCGTTGTCGGAAAGGGAAAAACGTTCGGCCGGCGCCCCAGTCCGCGGCGCATGGCCGCGATCATTTCCGCGACCGTCAGCGCCTGCGGGTCGGCGGCGATGAAGGCGCGGCGCAGCGTGCCCGGGGCAGCGAGCATGGTTTCGATTGCCGCCGCCAGATTTTCCACGGCGAGGAGCGAGCGGCGCGCCCCGAGGCCGCCGATGGGCAGCGGCAAGGGCGAGCGTGCGAGCCGCATCAGTTGCGCCATGTTGCCTTTGACACCCGGCCCGTAGACCAGCGTGGCCCGCAGCGCCACCCAGTCGATGTCGAGTTCCGCGAGGCCGCGTTCGGCCGCGAGCTTGGATCTTCCATAAGCATCGGTCGGCGCCGGTTCGATCGCCTCCGTCATCACCGTGTCGGCCGTCGGTCCGCATTGGGCGCGGATCGAGGAAAGAAAGATGAAACGCCTGGCGCCGGTGCGCCGCGCGGCGCGGGCGAGGCCGATCGTCGCCTCGGTGTTGATGACGCGGTAGTCGTCCTCGGGAATGCCGGACATCGCGTGAGCGAGCCCGGCTGAGTGGATGACGGCGTCCACGCCCTCGAGCGCCGCCGCCATGTTTCGCGGCCGGGCGAGATCGCCGATCACGGCGCTTGCCGCCGCGATCGGCACCGCAGCCGGACGGCGCAGCAGCACGCGCAGACGGTGGCCGCGCTTGGGCAATTCCTGCAGCAGGTGCTGACCGATGAAGCCGGTAGCACCGGTGAGGGCGAGCAGCATGCGGAAGCCTTCTTTATTCGCCAACCCCTCTTGGCACGACTGAGCCTGCCAACTGGAGTCTTTCGAACGGCGCGGCACTGCCGTCTTGGCTGCAATTCGACGCCTCAAGGCAGACCTTCATCGGGATGGTTCCGAACAACGCCGACGGCTTTAGTATCGTGGTGTCGGCGACCAATGCCAGCGGGCTTACCACCTCGGAGACCTTCGCGGTGCAGACCCCGGCGCCTTCGCCCCCCATGGTGACCAATCAGACTGGAACGCAATGTTGCGGGGCTGGCGAGGTGAACTTCACTCTCGCCGCCGACACCTTCACCGATCCGAGCGGGGGGACCCTGGCCTACGCGGCAACCCTTTCCAATGAGGCGCCGTTGCCGTCTTGGTTGAATTTCGGTCCAACTACTGAGACGTTCTGCGGGCTCATGCCGGACGGCACGAAGGCGCTGGCCAGATCTTGCGGCGACGGCGTGAGTGTCAACGACCCGATGTTCGAGCTTGTGCCGGACGTCATCCCGGCGATCGCCTGGCCGAACTGACTTGCCGCTTATCAAACGTTCGGACGAGCTGAGCGAATGCTCGTTGATTGCGGTCACTTCGTCGAACCTTGTCATGCCCGCACACACATAGGGCAACAGCCAATGGCCCAAGGCGGCGTCTTAGAGGTACCGACCCTGGGGATGCGGTATTCAACCCGTCTTAGTTACAACGGGTCGCAAGCGTCGCGAGCGAGACTAGAGGTTTGGTGCAGCGGCACCTCGCGAAACGATTTTGTCGGATCCGCCGGGCAAGACAGTTTCTACCACCACCCTTCGCCGCCGCCCGTCCTCTTGTTCAAACTCAATCTCCTCCCCCTCTTCAGCGCCGCAGACGGCAATTCCAAGGGCCGACGCGGTTGAAACAACACCATTTCCAAGATCGTCAGGACCGTCCGCCAATTGGACGGAAAGACGGCGCTGATCGTCGCCAAACAGCAAGACAACTTTGTCGCCAACAGCGATGCCATTGACTTCGGAAGGCCCGGCCGGAGCAGTCGTTGGCGACGAATCGCGTTGCAAAACGCCCGCATCGTCATCCGCCGCTGTGCGAGCTATGACGCGATGTTCGGTAAAGCGCGCCGCGGCGTCCATGTGCTCAGCATTTTGCACTGGTTCGACGCCTAGGCGTGAGAGAGTATCCAACAAATCCGCCGTGACCAGGTCGGCGTCGCGATAAAAGCTGGAGGCAAAGCAGCGCCAAAACTGCCAGCCAGCCCTCTCCAGCACACGCTGACGATGCATATCCTCGCGCCACTGCTCTGGCCCATGGAAGCGATCACCGTCGCATTCAATTGCCAGTCGACGGCCGTTAACTCCTTCCACCACCAGATCGATGCGAAAGCCAAACGGCCCCACCTGCGGCCGCACGCGGTAGCCGCGATCCAGGAGCCTCTGCATCACATCCCGCTCGAAACGCGATTCGCATGCGTCGAGACCTTGGCTCGTCACGTCTGTTGCAAGTTGCATGGGCTCTTCAAAGTGAGCGATGAGGCGCGCTTTGAGATCGCTGGGGTTCAAGTCCTCTCGCCGAAGCGAACGAACCAGCACAACCCGGTCACGAGCACGCGACACCGCGACGTTGAAGCGTTGCTCATAGCGCAGTGTGGTAAGGGCGGTACGGTTCGCCGAATCTGCGACCATGGATAGAAAAATCACATCGCGTTCGGTGCCCTGGAAGGTTGCACTATCGCCACAGAGGATGGCATGGCGCTGCATCAATTCCTCGCCGATGGCATCCGAAAGCCTAGCGCGAATGTACTCAGCCTGCTCGGAGCCGATAAGCGAGACGACGCCAATCGAGCGAGGGTGCGCAGCCTCCTGGGTAAAGGTCTTGATCTCGTCTAGGATAACCTCGGCCTCGGCTCGATTTATCTTGCGGCGCTTCTCGCGCTTGCCGTTAGGCACATAGATGTCTACGAGCGGTGGGTCCAAGCGTTCTTGGGTTGTTGGGATGCGCAGGGGCACCAGTCTTTCCCGATAAAACTGCGAAGAGAAGCGGATGATCGGCTCGACGCAGCGGAAGTGCTCCTTGAGCATCAGCCGATCACTTGGAAACACCGCACGCATCAGATCATATATGCTCTCGCCTGGCTCGAGGAGGTTCCTGAAAGGAAGATCTTCGAGATATCGGCGCCGCAGCTGCGCAATTCTCTCTTGGGTCACGAAGGGTGCGGTCGGGCTAACTTGGCGGTCATCTCCGACAACGAGAAGCTTTCGACCGCGCAACAATGCCGGCAATTCGGTGACGTCGGACTGTGACGCTTCGTCGATAATGACAAGGTCGAAGACACCCAACTCCGCAGGCAGCTGCTCTGCGACCCGCCACGTCGGCATGATCCAGCAAGGAACGGCGCTGTAACAGCGGGCCATAGCCTCGCGCGCCACGCTGCGATGCATGCCTGCGGTTTTCCCGGTTCCCTTCCCGATCTTTGCAAGCGCACGAACAAATTCGACCAAAGCCGACTTCACAGCCGGTGACAAGCGGCGGTCGAGTTCAAAAAAGATACGTTCACGCACGACATCGGTAAACAAATTGCGGCATCGCGCGTCGGATTCGTCACGTTCGCGAACGAGCGCCGTGAGCTTTTCGCGTGCGTCGATCGATGCGAGCTTCTCGTTCGCGGCTGCATGGTCCCAAGCGTCACGCCAATCGCTTGGCAGCACCGGGTCAACGTTGACGCAGGGCTCGGTGCGCGCCCGCTTAGCCCAAACCGGAGCACCGGCGTTGGCAATGAGGTTGGTCACGGTGATGATTGTGGCGTAGGCGCTCGCCCGCGACTTGATGGCCGCCAATCGCTGCAGTGCGCTCCGCCATGTGGAGTCGATGCGCTCGCCGGCAACCTCCGCATTGCCAACGAATTGCTCCAGAAATTGCTTGATCAGCGCGGAGGTTCGATCTGATCCGCTTAGAAACCGATCGATTACTTTGCGGATTTGCTCGCGGGCGGCGCTGAGGCGCATGGCGGTAGCGGCAGCCCCGATTTGGTTGGCAAGGGAGTGGCACCGGTCGGGATCATCGCTGAGGGTCTCGAGGTTTAGAGCACCGCCGGTGATTATGGCAAGTAACTCTCGCTGCGCGAAGACATGATCGGCCGCCTGGATGGCCTCGCGCGCGACATCAATCGCGTGGTTCGCATTTGCGCTTGGAGGAGCTCCACTTTCGGTCGCGAACCTCTCCCAGCGGACCGTGAACTCATGGCGGCGAGCGGCATGCGCCACCACGGCAGCGACATGGCGCCAGGCGTTGATATCGCCCTCGCGCATCGAAGTGCCGTCGAGTTTGATGTTGGCGACGAGGGTCTTTGCCGCTGCTTTCCCTGTCGAGAATAGTGGCCAAAGTCGCTCGCCCGCGGCAGCGCGATTGATTGCTTCGCGCGCCTCACCGTTCTCCAAAAGTCCAGGCGGCAATTCGACCGATCGCCTCGCGAGCGCGGGCCGGTCGGCATCGAGAGAAGCCCATTCCTTCAAGCGCTCGCGCAGCATCGCCAGGGATGACGAAGACTCGCCTTTGATCGCAGCACGTCTAAATGGTTCGATCCATGCCGCATCCAACCTGGTTGGGTGTGTCGCGGCGAGGGCATGAAGCATCTCGGCTAGACTTGAAGCTCGCTCCACCTCGTCGCTGGGAATTCTAAGTGCCGCGATAGGCTGATCGGAGGCGTTTTCGTGAAGCTGGCTTGCACGAACGAGGTCTTCATGCCAACGGCGCACCACCTCGACGCTCGGCAAATTGGCGGGTAGGGGCAGGTCAGCAAAGAGATGGTCAAGGAATTCGCCGACTCGACGCCGGGCATCGGCGAGAGCTGCGATGTCTTGTTCGCTAAAAGCCGTTTCCGCCGCGAAGTTCTTGGGTCGATCAGTGAACCAGGCGAAAGTATCCCGCTGAGCGACGACGCGGTGGGCAAGCTCGACGGCTGTTTCGCCGTGCGGTCCTATATTCGACAGGTGGGGGACTGCAATGGCGTCGAGTTCTTGGTCAATTGCTGCAATGCGTTTGCGCAGCCCATCGATCTCTGCCTCCAAGCGGCGGATAGCACGGCCCCTTTTCTCCGACGACGTTCCTTCGACGACTGCCTCGATTTCCCGGATCGCGCGTTCGAGCTGCCGTAAGCCTTGGCGCTCGTTGGACAGGACGGCAATGGCAAGTGGCTGTATTTCCTTTGGCAGTTGGTCTTTTAGAACAGCGAGAGCGGCTTCGCCGCGCGACACGACAAGCACCCGCTCGCCCGTCGCCATGGCATGGCAAATCAGGTTGGCAATGGTATGCGTTTTGCCGGTGCCGGGTGGTCCTTGGACAACAAATCCATCTGTTTGTTTGAGGCGCCGAACCAGTTCGATTTGATCGTCGTTATAAGGTTTTGGAAAAAATACATCGAACGGTGCTTCATCCTGCGATTGTAAAATAATGCCTGTCGTTACGCCGATTCGCTCCGAAGGGGTCCACGCGCCTACCGGTGCAATATTCGAAGGTTCGGTGACCAGTCTTTCCGCAAGACCGCTAATCGGGCGGCCGCTATCCTCAAGCACGCCACGGAGGCGCTCGATGTCCTGGAGCACGACGTGCTGCGAACGCGGCCTGGCGAACAGTACCCACTGATCGGTAATGGTCAGCCGGTCAGGCTCGAACTCGACCTTCGCACCCTCCTCACTCCGCAGGTAGCGTCCGCTGCTGCCCAGCTGCGCGGCAGCGGCGATCAGGAGAGGCGCGAAGCTGTCACGTGCGAACGGAGATAGAGCTTGGGCGTCGCCAGATTTCTTCAACTCGGTGCGAATGAGATCGGAAAGCTCCTCTAGTCGTGCTCCTTCGCAGCCGAGCTCCTCATACGGTTTCAGGTCGAAGGTTGGATCGTTACCAGTTGGACGGACCCGGATGAGACCTCCGCGAGTGTCGTCGAGTTCGAGATCTGAGCGGATTTCAAGCAGCGGCCGATTGACGACTCGTCCGTCCTTTTGCCAGTGAACTAGTCCGATTCCCCAAATCAATTCGATCGGACTTTCGTAACCGCCAACCTCGAGCATCTGGAGCAGCTTGTAGAGCTGCTGATAAATAGCGATCGTATCGCGCCTCCGCAGCTCCTCGGTCGCCCACCTCGACCATGCGCCTGCCACCCAATTTGTGACCGTGTTACCGATTTCGGGCCGATGCTCGAGACGCAGCGTCAACTCGAAGCAGGGGGGAGCCTCCGCTGGGTCGTCGCGCTTGCGCGATGTTTCGACCACGTCCTCCGACCGCACCTCGCCGTTTGCCAGCGCGAGGTCGCGCTCGGCAGCGTTTGCGGTGACCAACCGCCGC
>Ga0210402_10002581_pt1 | contig 17532 bp, 13 predicted proteins | sample IncBWC7MmetaG_FD_161055 | JGI IMG/M metagenome (GOLD analysis project Ga0210402, IMG submission 161055) | Forest soil microbial communities from Barre Woods Harvard Forest LTER site, Petersham, Massachusetts, United States - Inc-BW-C-7-M | ecosystem: Environmental > Terrestrial > Soil >... | reverse complement strand
TGTATGCCGGGTCTGGTCATGCGCTGCGCCGCAGCTCGGCTGTGCCGTCATCGGGTGCGGTGGCCGTGCTCACGGTGGCCAGTTCCGGCGCCTGGGCGGTGACTGGACGGCGCATTTCAGCGACTCGCCACCACCAGCTGACCTTCTTCTCGATGTAGTAATCGGCGCTGTAGCGCGACGGGCCGGCGTAATAGCTCAGCGCCAGCAGGGCGGCGAACACCACGGCGTAGATGATGGCGGTGCCGATGTCGGAGGCGCCGGAGGTGTAGGGGCCGCCGAATCCCTCGGCGGTGGCCCAGATCAGCAGGCTGAACATGATCGCGGCGCTGTAGGTGATCTTACGGGCGAACCCGGCGATCAGCGCGAGCGCGATCAGCGTCTCCGCGATCGCGACCAGGTAGGCGAAGAACGTCACCCGTGGGTGCTGGAAGTTGATCCAAAAGTCAAACCACAGCTTGAGCCAGCCCGGCTGGCCTTGCGCCTCGCCCATGATGGCGCCATGTAGTCGGCCCGGAACCCGGGCAGCCACTTCAGGACCGCGTCGATCAGCCAGATGATCCCGAAGCTGACCCGCAGGGCGTCTTTCGGCCACGCCGGCGTGCACCGTCCAGTGGCCGGCTGTGTCTGTGCCATCTCAACCACTCCTTGCTGTGACGGCTACTTTGTTAGTGCCGCTTACCGCCACTGTGTGCCCGCCATTCCCCTGGGGGCAGGGTCATTGGCCGCCGCACGGCCGGGCCCACGGTCACCTGCTGACGGGACCGATGGCACTACCCCCCATGGGTATGCCAGCCGATCCTGAATGTGTGGAGGCGGCCCGGATAGCCCGGGCCCCAGGCAAGGAGATGGTCGTCATGATGTTTTGGTACGGCGGCGGCTGGGCGTGGTGGCAGGCCGGCCTGATGTGGGTCGGCATGATCGCGTTCTGGGGCCTGCTGATCTGGGCCATCTACGCTCTGGTCACCGGCGCCACCCGGCGGTCCGGCCCGGACAGCCGGGGCGAGGAACCCCGCGGCGACGACGCGCGGCGCATCCTGGACGAGCGGCTGGCCCGCGGCGAGATCGACACCGACGAGTACCGGCGACTGCGTGATGTCCTGGCATCCGGCGAAGGCCGCAGCCCTGCTGGCAGCGGAAGCGGTCGATGACGGCTGCCGCCGGCCGCGACGCTGGTCCGCAGGCCGTCGAGTGCAGCCCGCCGACGCGTAACGGTGGCACCCGGCGGACCGCCCGCGGCTACGCCTCCGGCAAGCAGGACTACCTGCGGCGGCTGCGCAAGATCGAGGGCCAGGTCCGTGGCCTGCAAAAGATGATCGAAGCCGACACCTGGTGCCCCGACGTCGTCACCCAGGTCGCCTCGGCCACCCGGGCCCTGCAAGAGATAGCGGTCGGGCTGCTCAGCGACCACCTGCGCCACTGGGTCACCCAAGCCGTGCATTCCTCCCCACCCGAGGGCGACCAGGCTCTGGCCGAGGCCACCGGCGCGATCCGCCAGGTGGTCAGGCTCTAGCGCCGCGGCCGGATACGGACGTGACGGGGCATGCGGGCAGATGTCACTACCCCTGGGGGGTATACATTGGAGTATGGCGGGAGACGTTGAGGGGAGGTCGTCATGAACGTGGCTGACATCAGCGTCCTGCTTGCCGCCGTGCTGGCCATCGGGGGTCTGGGGTGGTTCTTCTTCGGGCCCCGGCGGGCGCGCTCCGCGCAGCTGGAGGGCGGGGTACAGCGGGTAGTGGTGACGGTCAAGGGCGGGTACAGCCCCGATGTGATCAAGGCGCGCCAGGGCGTGCCGCTGGAGATGGTGTTCGACCGGCAGGAATCGGGCGACTGCACCTCCCGGGTGCTCTTCCCCGACCTTGCGGTGAGCGCCGCCTTGCCGGCCTACCAGCAGACCACGGTGCGGTTGATCCCGGCCAGCGCAGGCACGTTCGGTTTCGCGTGCGGGATGAACATGGTGCACGGCACGCTCGTCGTCGAGCCAGCGGGTGGACCGGAGCTGGACCGGCGTGACCCGCAGCCAGCAGCCACCGCGGAAGCCGCGGCCGGGCCGCCCGCCGGTGACATTCAGGCAGTGGCGGAACAGGACACAGAGGCGGCCGAGCGCCGGGCGGAGATCGCGGACCTGGCCCGCCGGGTGATCGTGGGCGCGGTACTGACCGCGCCGGTGCTGTTCGCGGTCATGGCGCACGAGGTGTTCGGGGCCGCCTGGGTGCCTGGGGTGCTGCTAAACCACTGGCTGCAGTTGGCGCTGATCACCCCGGTGATGTTCTATACCGGCTGGCCGGTCCATCGCACCGGCTGGCTTGCGCTGTCGCACCGGTCGGCGGACATGAACAGCCTGATCACGCTGGGCACCACCGCCGCCTACGGCTACAGCCTGCTGGTCACGGTCGCGCCCGGGCTGTTCCCGGCCGATGGGCAGCAGGTGTACTTCGAGGCAGTCGGGGTGATCTTGACGCTGATACTGCTCGGCCGGCTGATCGAGACCCGCGCCAAGGCCGGCACCGGACAGGCCATCCGCGAGCTGCTCGGGCTGCAGGCCCGCACCGCCCGGGTGGTCCGCAGCGGCACCGAAACCGAGATCCCCGTCGAAGAAGTGCTGGTCGGCGACGAGGTCGTGATCCGGCCCGGGGAAAAGATCCCGGTAGACGCGGTCGTGCTGTCCGGGTCGACGGCGGTGGATGAGTCGATGGTGACCGGCGAGCCGATGCCGGCCACCAAACGGGCCGACGACGCGGTGATCGGCGCCACGATCAACACCACAGGGTCACTGCGGGTGCGCGCGGAGAAGGTCGGCGCCGACACCATGCTGGCCCAGATCATCAAGCTGGTGCAGCAGGCGCAGGCGTCCAAGGCCCCGATACAGCGGCTCGCCGACGCCGTGTCCGGCTACTTCGTGCCCGCGGTCATCGCCATCGCCATCGCCACGTTCACCATCTGGTTCACCGCCGGGCCTGCCCCGGCGTTCACGCTGGCCCTCGTGGCGGCGGTGTCGGTGCTGATCATCGCCTGCCCCTGCGCGCTCGGCCTGGCCACTCCGCTGTCGATCATGGTCGGTACCGGGAAGGGCGCCCAAGCGGGGATCTTGATCCGCACGGCCGAGGCGCTGGAAACCGTGCACAAGCTGGACACGATCGTGCTGGACAAAACCGGCACCATCACCGAGGGCGGGCCCGCCCTGACCGACGTGCGGCCCGCCGGTGCGTGGGGCCAGGATGAGCTGCTGGCCCTGGTGGCGGCGGCCGAGGCCGACAGTGAGCACCCGCTCGGCGCCGCGATCGTGGCCGGCGCCCGCGGGCGTGGCCTGGTCCTTCCCACCGCGGGCGGCTTCGGTTCGGTGACCGGCAAGGGTATCCAGGCCACCGTAGACGGGCACGCCGTCCTGGCCGGTAACAGCCGGCTCCTCACCGGTGCCGGGATCAGCACAGCCGCGCTCGACCCGGCCGCGGCCGAGCTGTCAGCCCAGGGCAAGACCCCGGTGCTGGCCGCCATCGACGGCGTGCCCGCCGGTGTGCTGGCCGTCGCCGACCCGGTGAAAGATGACTCAGCCGCCGCGATCGCCGCGCTGCGCCGCCTGGGCATCGAGGTGGTCATGCTCACCGGCGACAGCGCCCGCACCGCGCAGGCGATCGCTGCCCAGGTGGGCGTCGGCTGGGTGGTGGCCGAGGTGCTGCCCGACCATAAGGCCGACCAGATCCGACGGCTGCAGGCCGAGGGCCGCACGGTCGGCATGGTAGGCGACGGGATCAACGATGCCCCCGCGCTGGCCGCCGCCGACGTCGGCCTGGCCATCGGAACCGGCACCGACGTGGCGATCGAGGCCGCCGACATCACCCTGATCTCAGGGTCGCTGGCCGGGGTGGTGACCGCAATTGAGCTGTCGCGGGCCACCATGCGCAACATCCGCCAGAACCTGTTCTTCGCTCTGGCCTACAACGCCATCGGCATCCCGCTCGCCGCCGGGGTTCTCTATCCGTTCCTCGGCATCCGGCTGTCTCCGATCATCGCCGCAGCCGCGATGGCGCTGTCGTCGCTGTCGGTGGTCACCAACGCCAACCGGCTCCGCCGCTGCCATCCCGCTCCCCTACCGCCAGCGGGTCAGTTCCACATCGAGCCCCTCGTCGAAACCCCTGCCGCCCAGCCCAGCCCGGGGGTGCTGACCACCGACCCGGTATGCGGGATGCGCGTGGACCCGGTCACCTCCACGTGGCGTAGCACTGGCGACAGCATCGTCCACTTCTGCTCTGGACACTGCGCCGCCACATTCGACGCCGACCCAGCGCGTTACAGCTCCCGTGCGATTCACTGACCGACGTGTCTGAGCTGCGCGTCTAGCAACTCCGCTGGACGGTTAGCGCCTTGATGATGGCCCCCCATTCATAGGCGATCTCATATGGCCAGCGGTAGGCATGTATCGGTCCGGTCATCACATAGACCTTGCCGTTGAAGCACCGCTCGAACCGGAGCCGGGCACGCGAGTCCTGGGGCGTGATGGTGACCAGGACAATGGAGTGCCAGTGGTACTTCGCCGCCAAGCGGCCAGCAGATTCTGCCTCTCCCTGGGTAGTGGCCGGATTTGGAGCGAAGCAGATCAGCTTCACCCCCGGCACCGGCGGCGCGCAGTCGGAGTCCGGGACGATGGACGATGATCCCAGGGAGACGGCTAGGTACGGCGCCCGGTGCTGGTAGGCGAGGCTGAGTGCCTCACCGTAGCGGTCGCCCCGGCCGTTCAGCATGATGATGGCGTCCACATGGGCAGGCATTCCCCGGGCAGGGAACATGAACAGACGGCCAGTGGCGGCGCAGAATACGACAAGAACCACAGCCAGGGCCGCCAGGAGGAACCGGCGGCGCCTGAGGCCCTTGTTCCGCGGCACCGGGGTGTTTCCAGTGGGCTGTTCGGCAGCCTCGTTTGTGAGCACGACCATCCAACAGGAGTGAGAATCAAGATCATTGCGAGGGACCAGAATATGTTTCCTGGCCGTCGGTCCTACCGTGAGTCAGCCGCTGGCGACCGCTCACCCTCACTCTGCTGAGGCGCCCCTATCGCCGATCCGCAGGTCGGAACCCTACACCTAAGAGCCTTAGTTGCCTCCCGCATCAGGCGGCTGCTGAATGAGGTAGAAGCCCGACCACGACCAGCACACGGGCCTCGGGACTGCTGCGCGGCACCCGCAACATCCTTCGCCGAGGGACGCCAGCGCCGCGGCGCCCACACCGGCACCAGCATGGGAAGTCCATGTGCAGGCCCCGCAGGTCGGCGCCGCCGGACAACAGTGCACACAGCGACCATTACCCTACGGGGGTATAGCCTGGGTGGGCTTGGCGCTCGAAGGATCTTTCCCTGCTGCTGGGCACCCGCGGGGCTCGGCCAGGACCAGCAACCACACACACAGCAGGGCCTGCGATGGTAGATCACGCTCCTAAGGAGCAGGCCACCGTGGTACTTGACGTGCGTGGGCTGCGGTGGGCGTCGGAGCAGAACGTAGTCGCGGCTGTGCTGGGCCGTCGGCCAGGTGTGCTGGCGGTGGAGGTCAACGCGGTGTCCCAGACCGCCACTGTGACGTTCGACCCCTCGCGGACCTCGGTGGCTGAACTGCGCGGCTGGGTGATCGAATGCGGCTATCACTGCGCGGGCCAGTCGGTACCAGCCCACATCTGCGACCCCATGGCCGAACCAGACCCGCCCGGCGGAGGGCGGGCTGCGGCGGTGGCCATCGCGGGGTCCCCCGCTACCGCGGAGCACGTAGCCCACCCCGGGCACGACGGGTCTGCGGAGCCGGGAACCAAGGAAGCCGGAGCGCGCACTCCGCACGAGATGATGGGCCACGGCGGCGCGGCCGGCATGTCGATGGACGCGATGGTCCGCGACATGCGCAACCGGTTCCTGGTGGCTGCCGTCTTCTCCGTCCCAATCTTGCTGTGGTCGCCGATCGGCCGCCAGGTGCTGGGCTTCACGGTGACCGCGCCGTTTGGGCTGCGCGATGACGTGTGGCTGCTGCTGCTCAGCCTGCCGGTGATCTTCTACTCGTCGTGGATCTTCTTCGACGGCGCGTTCCGCGCACTGCGGGCCAAGACCCTGGACATGATGGTGCTGGTCGCGGTCGCGGTCGGCGCCGGGTGGCTGTACTCGCTGGCGGTGACACTGACCGGCGGCGGCGATACGTTCTATGAGGCCGCCACGGTGCTGGCCGCGTTCGTGCTGCTGGGTCACTGGTTCGAGATGCGGGCCCGGGGCGGCGCCAACGACGCCATCCGAGCCCTGCTGGATCTCGCGCCGCCGCAGGCGACCGTCATCCGGGACGGCGAACCCGTTGAGATCCCCACCGCGCAGGTGGTGGCCGGGGATCTGCTACTGGTCCGGCCCGGCGACAAGATCGCCACCGACGGGGTAGTCGAGGAAGGTCATAGCGAGGTCGACGAGTCGGCCGTCACCGGGGAAAGCCTGCCGGTGTCGAAATCTCCGGACTCGCCGGTAACTGGCGCGACCATCAACAAGAACGGCACGCTGCGGGTCCGCGCGACCAAGGTCGGCTCGGACACCGCCCTCGCCCAGATCGTCAAGCTGGTCCAGGAGGCGCAGAACTCCAAGGCGCCGGGCCAGCGGCTGGCCGACCGGGCCGCGTTCTGGCTGGTGCTCGTCGCGCTGATCGGCGGAACGGCCACACTGGCCGCCTGGCTGCTGGCCGGGCGGACGTTCGCCGAGGCGATGCTGTTCGCCATCACTGTGGTGGTGATCACCTGCCCGGACGCGCTCGGGCTGGCCACCCCGACGGCGATCATGGTCGGCAGCGGCCTAGGGGCCAAGCGGGGGATCTTGTTCAAGAACGCGATGGCGCTGGAGACCTCCGCCCGCATCGACACCGTGGTCATGGACAAGACCGGGACGCTGACCAAGGGCGAGCCCGAGGTCACCGACTTCATCACCGGCGGCATGGCCAAGGAAGAGGTTCTCCGGCTGGTGGCGGCCATCGAACGAGAATCCGAACACCCGCTCGCCCAGGCCGTGGTCAGCTATGCAGAAGCGAACGGGGTCGGCCAGGCGAAGGCTGAAGGCTTTGAGAACATCCCCGGCTACGGGGCGATCGGCCACGTCGACGGTCGGGCAGTGGCCGTCGGGAACACCCGGCTGCTACACGAGGAAGGCGCAGACCCCGGCCGGCTCGCCGGCCTGCGGGACGAGCTCACCACCACCGGGCGGACAGTGGTCTGGGCCGTCATCGACGGCCGCGCCGTGGCCCTGATCGGCATCGCCGACGCGCCTCGCCCCACCTCGGCCGCTGCCGTGGCCGCGCTTAAGGACGGCGGAGCCGAGGTGGTGATGCTCACCGGCGACAACCAGGCAACGGCACAACGGATCGCAGCCCAGCTCGGCGTGTATAGGGTGATCGCCGAAGTGCTCCCCGGCGACAAGGCCGCCCAGGTCGCCAGTCTGCAAGAGGGCGGGAAGAAAGTAGCCATGGTCGGCGACGGGGTCAACGACGCTCCCGCCCTGGCCCAGGCCGACCTGGGCATCGCCATCGGCACCGGCACCGACGTCGCGGTCGAAACCGCCGACATAGTGCTCATGCGCTCCGACCCGCTCGACGTACCAGCCGCGCTGGCCATCGGCCGCGGCACCCTGCGCAAGATGCGGCAGAACCTGGGCTGGGCCATCGGCTACAACACCCTCGCGCTGCCCATCGCCGCCGGCGTCTTCGAACCCGTCATCGGGCTGGTCCTGCGTCCCGAGATCGCTGCCCTGTCCATGTCCGGCTCCAGCTTCCTGGTCGCCGTAAACGCACTGCTGCTGAAGAGGCTCAAGCTCCCGGCCAGCATCAGCCCAGAACAGGCACTCACAGCCAGCGCGGGAAACGCAGGTGAGCCAGCTGGCCCACCATAGAGGTGGTCCTCCCGCGCAGGGCCATCAGTTCAGTATTCAGGTGAGGTGTACCCATCGCGATTTCGATGGCCTGCGCTTGGTGTCGACCACGTTGAGCATCCACCAGCCGGGCGGCGCCAGGTTGGGCTCGCCGGGGATGGTGATCCGGACCGCGCACGGCCCGCGGACGGTGAAGGCGAGATCGACGATGCGCTGCTCGGTGTCGCAGGAATGGGTGGTGGCCATCGGGCGGATGAGCTGTACCCATTGCAGGCTTCCGGCGTTCGGTGTCCGCAGTTCGTAGTGGCCGCCGTAGCTGATCTCGGTGGGGGCGTCCTCGATGAAGGGCCGCTGGCCTTGGAACAGGTAGGGCGGGTGGAAGATCTCGATCCGTAGTTCGTCGTCGCCCCGGTTCGGGTTCGAGCCCGCGGTCGCGACCCGGCCATCGGGCAGCAGCAGGGCAACCGAGTGATAGAACCTTGGCACCGTGGCGGTCGCGGCGGCCGACCACATACCGGTCTGCGGGTCATAGATCTCGGCCTCGAGCACGGGCCCGGACTCGGGGCTCGATCCGCCGCCGCTGACGAAGACGGTGCGATCGGGAAGCAGCACGGCGTTGAGCCGGGTCCGGCCGTGGATCATGGGGCTGGTGGAGGTGTAGGCGGGGTTCGCCGCGGTGAGGTCGACGATGTCGGCGTTGGCGATCGCCCCGGCACCGCCCCATCCACCCATCACCATCACCCGCTGCTCCTGCGCGGGCGGCAGCAGCACGCTCGCGGCCTGGTCGCGGTTGACGGCCAGGCTCAGGCCTGGGACCGAAGTGGCAGCGCCGGTGCCGAGGTCAAGGAGCTGGCCGCCCATCGCAGTGTTGCCGAGTGAGGCGCCAGTGAAGAACAGGCGGCCGTCGCGCAGCAGGAACAGGTGCGGGTAGAGCGGCCAGCCGGGTGTGCGCAGATGCGGTGTCGCGGTCCAGGCACCGGTGCCCTCGTCGAAGACCTCGGGCACGGTGTTCAGGCCGGTCCCGGCCTGGTTGGTGCCGGAGAAAGCGATGACCGTGCCGTCGCCAAGCGATACCAGGGTGGGGTACCACCGCCCGTCGGCCATGTCGGCGGTGCTGGCCCAGCTCTCGGTGGTGGGGCTGAACAGCGCCGCCTCCGGCGCGCCTTCCCACGGGCTGTCGTAGTTCTTGGTGCCGCCCGCCGCGAGCAGGCCGCCGCTCGGCAGTGTTGCCTGACCCGCGCAGAACACGTCGTAGGAGATCGGCACCGCCGTAAAGCTGCCCTCCTCGTAGCCCCACAGCACCGACCCGTAGGTGTGGGTGTCGTGGCGCGGCGGGTAGTTGCCGGAGCCGGAGAAGATCAGCACCTTGCCGGTGTGCAGCAGGGCGAAATGCACCGCCAGGGTCACCGAGTCGCAGGGGAGCATCTCCCACGCGCCCTTGGCCGCGGCCTCGGCGAGGACATCGTCGACGCTCGCCATGCCGGGCCCCATGCCGGGCATGGGCATACCGGCCATTCCCCCGCCGCCCATCCCGGGCATGCCCGGCATCTCCGGGTTCTGCTGGGCGGTGGCACACGGCAGCGTGCCGTCCACGGCCGGGCAGCAATTGCCGTCGTCGTACGGGAGCTCGATCTCGAGCGACGTCAGGACCTGCTCGGTCACCCAGATCCGCTCCCGGGACCGGACCAGCCCGGCCAGGCCCAGCATCATGTGCTCCTCCAGGTGACAGTGGAACAAGAAGTCACCGCGGATGGGGACCTGGCATGCGCCTCTCGGCTTGCGGCCGCGCTCCTGCAGTTCCTCCAGCTCGGGGGGGAGCCACAGCGCGCGCGGGACCTCGGTGTCGATGGTGAACGACTCCACCGGGCTGAGCGGATGCACGTCGATCGCGCCGCCGGGGGGCGCGGGCAGCTGCCAGCGGGCCGAGTGCGGGTGGAAGTTGTGCCAGGTGTCGCCGACATCCAGGTTGAGCAGGTACCAGCGCAGCCGCTGGCCCGGCTCGGCCACGATGGTCGGGGTGTTGCCCACATAGCTGCGCCCGTTAAGGCAGAACGACGCTGCGCCGCCACCGCCGGCGAACACGATGTGCTCGTGCTGGCCACTGTTAAACCAGGTCACCGTCCCGCCCGGCGCCACCGTCTGGACCTGCGGCGAGAAGAAGTTGTCCCCGATAGTCACGGTGGCCGTCGCTGGGGCGCCGTTCTGCACGGTGATCGTGCCGGCCATCGTCACGCCGTGGATCTTGCAGTGATAGGGGTAGCTCTGCTCGACGGTGCCGAAGGTATGCGAGTAGCTCGCGCCGTTGCCCAGCGTCGGGCTCTCGAAGCCGTCCAGAGCCACATCGCCGGCCAGCTGGTGGATGAACATCGGGATCTCGTGATCGGCGCGCGGCGCCTCCGGGTCCCGCACGATCAGGGCGCCGAACAGGCCGCGGTTGATCCACCGCTGCACCGTCTGGTGGTGGTCGTGAAACGCCCACACCCCGACCGTTTCCCCGGTTGCCCGGAACCGGTACGTCCAGCTGCTGCCGGGATGGATGTCATCGCTGCGCGTGCCGTCCTTGGCCTGCACGCCCAGCGGCCACGCGCCGTCGGAGTCGATCCCATAACGCAGCCCATGCAGGTGCAGGCTGTGGCAGTCGACGGTGTCGGCGTTGTGGACGTGGATGGCAACCGTGTCGCCCACGTCGGCGAACAGCACCGAGCCGGGCACCCGCCGGTCCCAGGGCGGCTCGTTCACATCCGCCGCCACCAGCGGATCGGTAACCGGCACTGTGTACGCGGCATCGTGGTAACGGCGGTACACCAGCGCGTCGAACGTCGTACCGAAAATCTCCTCCGGCGTGACCCGGCCGATCTCATGACCGGAACCCCTCATGCAGTCGCGGCCATAGTGCCGGGCACACCTGATCGGCGCCAGCGGGCTATACGCTAGTACCGGTTCGATCTGCAGAAAAAAATCACGGTGCGCCATGGCGTCCCCTTCCGCCAAGGACTTTCCCCGCTTCCGGATGCTCCGCCGTTCCGCAAGCGCTGTCAATAACCAGGCTGACAAGCGTCATGCTCATCAGAGTCGGCTGGCTCGGCGTTTCCCGATCCAGTAGCCCAACCGGCTGGCATGTCTTGTGCCCACGTCGCCCCCGGGTGGCAACTCAAAGTCGAGACTCAGCCTCTGTTGCGTTTCCCCCGGGGGCCTCTCGCGCACTAGCCCAGAGCTTGACCATTGCGGAGTCCAGCGATCTCACGCGGCAGGACAAATCTCGGCAGGGCACGGCGTGCGGCTGCGGCCATGGCTGGCTCCCTAGCGGCAATGGCCGGGAGTTCTTCCTGAGCTGGGATGGGCCCCATTGGCAGTTTGACCTCATCGGCGGGATCGGTGTCGTAGCTGTAGCCAAGGCTGTGATGGTCAAGGACGTCTACCGGGCGGGAATCGCCCTCCCATGGTGGCGGGGCGCCGTCGGCGTGGAAGATCATGGGGTCGTAGAGGTTGTGGCCCTGCGGGCCCTCGGTGAGCGGTAGGTAGGGAGACTGATCCTGGTGCTGCCGGATCCAGTCGGACCACAACCGGTCAATGTTGGCGTGGTGCAGCCAGAAGACGGGGTCGTTGGGCGACGACATGGCCAGCATCGTGCCACCCACCCAGCGGTGGACCAGGTTGTGCAGGACGATCTCCAGCCGAATGCGGAAACCCGTCCACTGGGTGGGGTCGTTTGGGTCGCGCATCATGTCTTCCCAGGGGGCGGAGTCATAAGGTGTGTTCCCGAGCGCTGATGTGACCATATTCGTTGTGGGCAACGACCGCGCATCCGGGGCCTTGCCCATAAAGCGCATGAGGAAGGACACATCGCTCGCCGGATCGTCCAATACGACAAGCGGCCACGCACCATGCGCTTTTGAGAACGAGCCGTCCGGCACAAGGCCGTCTTGCTGGCCGTTGCCACCGAGGAACTTGGGGTTCCAGATGGGAGAGGTCGAGTCATGGTCGACGGTCCAGTTCCAGTAAGGCAACGTAACTCCGGGGTTGACCTGCTGAAGTTCAGCCTCGAAGTGATGGAGGAGCACGCGGTGCCATGGCCCGAAGGCTGAGGCCATGTGCCCCCAGCTCTGGCCGGGTGGTGACGCCTCCATGACAGCCATGGCGTTCAAATGAACTTCCACGAAGTCGTCATACCGGTGCCGTGTCTGGTCGGCTGGATGCAGCAAACTTGGTTGTGATTTGAGCTCAAGGACCGCAGCGACAAATGCCGCCTGCTCAGCCTCAGTAAGTAAGCTGGCGGATTTCCTGATATTCATGCCGTTCCCCCGATTTTGCTGCTCCGATAGGGCTAACCCTAGTCGAACACTACATTAGCCCGTAATTCTGCAGGTCGATTGACACCATCGCCCGCCGCGTTGGTGTCATGTTCCTTGCCCGGCTGTGGCACGCCCGGCCGGGGATCCTGTCCCGGGCTGGTCGTGGGGCCGGCATACGGCGAGTACGAAGTTGGGGCCGAGCTGTGCGAGTGCCTGGTCTTCGGCGGCGATGCATTGCTGGACTAGCTGCGCCGTGGCGGGATCATCGGCGATGAAGTTGTGGGCAATGTCTTGCAGCGTCAAGGGCAGGATGCGGCCGTAGGAGTGTTCCTCCTCGAGGGTGAAGTGGCGGCGCAGCGAGGGCATCAGGGCGGCGGACTCGGCCGCCTCGGCCGGGTCGTCCAGCCGCATCGAGAGCAGGCTCGGGCGCAGCACCCGGCGTTTGATGCGGCCGTCGTTCTGCACGCGCCGCTCGGGCGGAAGTTCGGCGAGCAGCGCGTTCGCGGCACGCATCTGCGTCTTGGCCCACTGGTACTTCGACGGGCCCACATAGTCATCGAAGATCAGCAGGCCGCCGGGGCGAAGCGCCCGGGCAATCAGCTCCATCGTGTGCTCGACGTGACGGAAGTGGTGCAGCGCCTGCATGATAAGGACGACGTCGAACTGCCCCGCTTCTTCGCGCAGCACCTGCCGGGCATCGGCGACCCGGTAGCTGAGCACATCCTCTAGGCTGGCGGTTTTCGCTAGCTGGTTGGCGCGCTCGATCTGCTCGGGGGAGATGTCTATCCCGGTGATGTTCTCGAACACGCCCAGCCGGGCCCAGTCGATCTCCCAGACACCAGTTCCGCAGCCCGGCGACAGCGCGCGCAGCCCTGGCCGGTCAGCCAGCCAGGCGCGGGCCACGTGCTCGGGGAATGGGACCTCTTTGCCGTCAGTCCCGACGGTGAGCCAGCGGCGCCGTACAGCGGGAATCTCATCCCACTGGACCTTTTCCTGCGAAGGATCGGCCTCGGCCCAGCGCGTCAGGACCCGATCCTGGCCGCGGACCCGCAACTTCTCGGCGATCCGCCTCATTTGCCCGTGACGCAGCTTGCGGTACAACCGCCCCGCATCATCGCGGTTGACCAGATTACCCAGCACGTGATCCGCTCCTATCCACGCTCTTGCCAGATGAGGATTTCCAGCAGGCCCGGCCGGTACCCAGCAACCCTTCCGCTACGCGGCCCATCTCCATGCGCACGCTGGCGGTGCACCGTTGGCCCAGAAAACCTAAGGCGCTTAGGTTATAGCACTCAGGCCCCAGCGCAGGGCGCTCATGGCCATATTCACCAGGCGCCGCTCCGGTGCCTCGGTGCCTGGCGCGTGCCGGGTGGCCGCGGCGGCTCGGACGTGATCTGTCCCTAGGCCGACCGCGGCCGCAGCCGGTCTTTCACGCGCTGGCCGAACCTGCGCGCCTGGCCGGCCAGGTAGGCGCTGCGGGAGGGCCGCCATCCCCGGTACGGGGTCTGGTCCAGGCTGGCGAACCACTCGTCGCGGAACGGGTGCGTGCACTCGTAGCTCCACGCCTTCACCGCGGTGGTGTAGTGCACGATCCACGGGTCCTTGATCAGCTCGGCGAGCTGTTCCTCGTCAAAGGGCAGGGCCCCTTGGTGTTGCGGCTGGAAGTGCTCGGTCTGGACGTTCCAGCGCGGGTCGACCTGGCCGATCCGGCCGGGCAGGACGGCGTTGATGGCCTCCTGGTCGACCAGGAACTGATGACGCCCGTCGGTGAGGTATTCCACGGCCTCCCCGGTGATGTCCTCCTCCCGCCAGGCGGTGAGATTCAGCAGCAGCACGCCGGAGTTGAAGTTGATGTCGTCGGCGCGGCGCCCGTACCGGGACCAGTAGGGCACGCCGTAGAGCGAGGAAACATAGGGCGAGCCTGCGTCGGCGACGCCGAGGGCAGCGAACTTGCCGATCGGCGAGTCGAACAGCTCGCCGATGCAGCGCCGGGCGATGAGGTCGGAGTCGAGGTACAGGGCCCGGTCTATGCCGGATGGCAGCACTGAGGGGATGAACAGCCGGGCGTAGGCGGCCCGGGAGATGCCGGGCACCACCTCGGGAAGGTGTGCGACCTTCTCCCCGAGCGTCGTCACCCAGTGGAGCTGGACATCGGGGTGGGCCGCCGCGGAGGCGATCTCTTCCCGGTTCTGCGGGGTGATCCCCATGTCGCACAGGTACATGTCCATCCCGCGCCCGGGCCTGAGCTGGGAGACGATCGACCGGACCGTCGCGGCCAGCGGCCGGCTGAAGCGGTCATCGGCTGCCAGAACAGTAGCTATCCGGCCGTAGGTCATGCGTGCCATCCCCCTTGGCATCGATCAGGCAGCTGGCGGCCGCCGGCTGCCCCTCGGTCAGTAATCCCCCGCTTGTCGGCCAAATGCGTCTGGCGTGTCGGTCGGTAGGCCTGGCACACCGGGTCAGCATCCCTTGGAACACCGGACCAGGTCTTCCAGAAGGTCTGCAGATCAAGGGGAAGGACCAGCTGGACCCACCCCTATGCGTCAGACTCATTGACCTAAGGTGGTTAGGTTATAGCACTTGAGCCCCAGCGCAGGGCGCTCATGGCCATATTCACCAGTCGCCGCTTGTGAAGAAGGCTTCCGCGCTTTGCGCCTTGGCACAGAAGGCCAAGCGAGGTGGCTGGTGTGATCCAGCCTCAAGGAACGCCGCAGCGTGGCGGCCAGTCGGGCGGTAGCATCCCCTGGACTGTGAGGCCTGTGAGCCGGGAGCCCGGCCACAGGGCCCGCATGGCCAACTCGGCGGCTCCAGCGTGGCAACCGCAGGTCTGTGAAGGCAGGGAGGGGCGGGGTGCGGACTTTCGGCGACCTTGAGGGCGCCATCATGGACCGGATCTGGTCGGCGGGGCAGCCGCTCCTGGTGCGGGATGTGCAGCAGGCGCTGACCCCGGAGCGTGCCTACAACACGGTGCTGACGGTCGTCGACATCCTCTACCGCAAGGGCTGGCTGGTGCGGGAGAAGGACGGCCGGGCTTACCGGTACCGGGCCGTGGTGACCCGGGAGGACTACACCGCTGGCCTGATGCGTGATGTGCTGGCCGCCAGCCCGGACCCTGCCGCCACGCTGCGGCGGTTTGCTGAACGGATTGGCCCGGACGAAGCGGAGCAGCTGCGCGAGGCCCTCGAACAGGCACAGCAGGCCGGAGACCGCCAGTGATCGCGGCGGTGAGCCTGCTCGCCTACACCGGGCTGCTGCTGACCGCCGGGGCCTCACAGCTGGTGCGGGCGGGGTGGACGGATCGCGCACCCCGGCTCGCGATCGCCGCCTGGCTTGCGCTGACCAGCTCCGCCATCGGCTCGGTGATTCTGGGTGGGCTGGCGCTGGTGGTGCCGACCGCAGGGGTCAGCTACCACCTGGCCGGCCTGCTGGCCGCCTGCGCTCATGACGTGCGGGCACGCTATGGCCACCCGGGCGGCGCAGCGCTGGCCGCCGCCGGGGTGGTGCTGACGTTCGTCGTGGCCGCCCGGGTGGGCTGGTGTACGGCCCGCATGCTGGTCACCGCGCGACGGGACGGCCAGCGGCATTGCCAGCAGCTCCAGGCCGTTGGCCGTGCGGACCGGCGGCTGGGTGCGGTGGTGGTCGATTACGGCGAGCCTGCCGCGTACTGCCTGTCCGGAGCCCGCCAGCCGATCGTTTTGACCACTGCGGCCATCGAAGCCCTGGACGACGTGCAGCTCACTGCTGTGCTGGCGCACGAGCGGGCTCACCAGCGGGGTCACCATCACCTGGTGGTACGGGTTGCTGGGTCCCTGGCTGCGGCATTTCCCTTTGTTCCGGCGTTCCGTCACGGTCACGACCGGGTTGTGCATCTGGTCGAGTTGCTGGCCGATGACGTGGCCGCCAAAACAGCTTCCCGGCTGAAGGCGGCCGAGGCGCTGCTGGCTCTGAGCGCACCCGCTCTGGCCGCCCCCTTGGCGCTGGGCGCGGGCGGATCCGCCACCGGAGCCCGCATCAGGCGCCTCCTCCGCGCATCCGCGCCACTGAGCCGCCCCCGCGCGACGGCAGGCATGGTCACCCTCGTCGCCGCGCTCGCCTTTCCGTTCCTGGCGCTCAGCGGCCCAGCCCTGACGCTCATCGGCTCGCACTGCCCGGACGCCTCTGCGGCCTCCCCCGCGAAGCATCCGGCGCTGGGATCATCGGCCTGATATCTGCCCCATCCAGGACCTGCCCACGTAGCACCTAAGATCCTTAGGTGTAGGCTGCTGCGCTGCGGGCCCCGGTCGCCTAGACCGATGACTGGAAACCGGGAGATAGTGCGCCATGGGCCGGAACGCGGCGTTAGCGAGGGCCAAGCGGATAGTGCCGCCGGGGGCACAGAGGTCCGTGGAGAGGGCTGTCAGTGGTTACAGCTGGGCGCCGCGACGTACTGCTGGGGGGTGTACGCCCGCCGAGGCGAGTCATGAAGACAACGGCTTGGCTGGTTCTAGCGAGCGAGTACGGCGTGATGACGGCGGCGCTCGGGCAGAGGTTGCGGCTGGCCGTGCCGCACCGGGCAGAGGGGATCCCGGCAGAGCCGGCCCTGGCCATGCGGCGGCTCCGTACGTTCCAGTTGGGCTGAGCGACGGTGGCAACTGTGGGGCTGGCCGCGGGTGTCACCGACCGCATCCTGTCGCTGCCGGGGTGGCTGGTTCTCGTGCTGGTGTTCGCCTTCCCGGCGCTGGAGGCGTCGGCGTTCCTGGGATTCGTCTTCCCCGGCGAGATCGCGGTCATCTTGGGGGGAGTCGCGGCATCGCGGGGAATGGTCCCGCTGTGGGCGGTGATCGCGGCCGCGGTCTCGGGCGCGATCATCGGGGATTCCATCGGCTACCTGATCGGACGCCGCTGGGGGACCCATCTGCTGCAGGGCACCGTTGGCCGGCTGCCGGTGATCCGCACCCACCTGGACAAGAACCTGGACTCGGCGCGGGCTTACGTTCAGCGGCGCCAGGGCAGCGCGGTATTCTTCGGGCGTTTCACCGCGGCGCTGCGGGCACTGGTGCCCGGCCTGGCCGGCCTCTCGGACGTGCACTACCCGACCTTCCTGGCCTACAACGTCGCCGGCGGCACACTCTGGGGCGCGGGATTCGCCGTCCTCGGCTACGTGGCCGGCGCGAGCTACCACCGGGTGGAGAAGATCGCTGGCCAAGCGGGACTGATCCTGCTCGGCGTCATCGTGGCCGGCCTGATCACCTCCCGGCTCGTCCGGCGCTTCGCGGCCCGCTCACCGGGCCTGAAAGCCGTCGGTGACCGGCTGGCCGCGACACCTCCGCTCGCCTGGGTCAGGCGCCGGTTCCCCGCGCAGGTGGCCTGGGGCCGGCGCCGTCTGGACGCCCACAG
>Ga0210402_10002580_pt1 | contig 17532 bp, 24 predicted proteins | sample IncBWC7MmetaG_FD_161055 | JGI IMG/M metagenome (GOLD analysis project Ga0210402, IMG submission 161055) | Forest soil microbial communities from Barre Woods Harvard Forest LTER site, Petersham, Massachusetts, United States - Inc-BW-C-7-M | ecosystem: Environmental > Terrestrial > Soil >... | reverse complement strand
CAGGACTATCCTCCTTGCCATGACCGACATCGTAAAGCCGTCCCTGGCTGTCCAAGGTGGGCAAGACCTCCACTCTCGTCCGGACGCCTTCTGAGTCCCCCCCACCCCCGCCGCCCGCCTTCCGAGATTCTACGTCGTACTCTCGTTCCAGCGCCTCGGCATCAAGTGCACCCATCAGCTTTGCACGTAATACTTTGGCTTGCAATCTATTTAGTGACGAGGGGGACAGACCTCTGGATCGGGAGGCAGCTGCTACTGGAGGTGTCATTACCGACGGAATGGGTGTATGTGACTGAGCAAGAGGCGATGCAGCTTGGGATGGGAGTCGAAGTGAGTCAAAACGTCGATTAGCAGGCGGAGGAATACCCGATGGTGGGGAGGGTGTTGACGGTGTACTGTCCCCAATGCCACCCGGTCGACGGAAAGATGAGCTACGGCTGGAGGTACCACTAGCACCGATGTCGGTGAACATGAACCGCTTCTCGCCGTCAGACTCTCTTCCCTTGTTTTTATGATCTGTACCCCGTCCTCGGTCAGCTCTCCTGCCTTCCCTTTCGTCGAGAATCCGTCGTTCCTCTCTTGCCTCTTCGAATGCCTGGATGGATCCAAATCGGTCTAATGCAACCTTTTCGACAGACAGTCCTTCTTCTTCCGCAGTTTCGTAAACTCGTCTCAGACGCATCATACGCCATTGAGAACCTGGACCACCGGGGACGATGGCTTTGGAAGGTGGCGGAGGTGCATCGATGTCCATGGGTTTGCCCTCTTTAACATCGACATTAAGTTCTTTGGAGCTGATCGCTGGCTGAAAAAAAACATGAATAAGAAAGTATGATATATGTGGAAGGTTGAACGAAACATACCTTGTCAGGATCTGGTCGGTCTGGTCGGGAGCTTTTCTGCTTGATGTCGGTACCAAGGCTAGAGAAGAAATCGACGCCGCCACCAAGGGTACGTAGACCGTCCGATGGTTCCCCGTAGTCGTCTGTTAAAGATTCGTCGCCAGATGGCCGATGGGTACTTGGGCTCTTCCCAGGGATGGTGGGAGAAGAATGGGGGAGCAACATCCAATCATCGCGTTTCAATTTGGTTTCTGTAGTTGATGTCGGGGGCAGGGCGGGTCCGGAAGGGTCCGAAATGGCTGAAGAAGTTATCTTCAAACTCTCTGCGGTGGGAATAGTAGTAGCCAAAGGCTATCGCAAAGGCTGAGAGGATACGAGAATTGTCTGTTTGAGAGACGACTTACCCAGTCACCATCCATGTCGATGTTCTTTTCGACCCACATATCATCGTCGTTTGGGTCATCGTCCACAATTTGGAGCTTAGAGTCCCTTGCCTTGTGTTTGTGTTTTCGGCCGCCAGTGCTGTCATCATACTTTGAACGCTTTTTCGCTTTACGTTCGGGATCCCTTTCACGCGAACGTTTACGTCTGGGAGAATGCCTGGCGTCGTCCCCTCCCATGACAGGCGCGTCCACACCACTGGGGAATAATGATAACTTCAAACCCTAACCTCGAATTCTGGCTCAGAAGACATTTATTATTACATAACACAATAATTCAGCTCTTCCATCGTGAGCTTTAACTTGAAGTGGTGTGAATTGTTCCGAAGCAATGCGTATACATCTTACCATGCGATCTTCGTGTTTTTCAGCTGCCCTACAGTCTGACTTGAGTCTGACAATGACAATGGACGCACTTTCAAGATTCACACAATCAATTACTGTTTAAAATGACCCTTCGGAGCTTGTTCGGAGCTCGTTCGGAATCCTTCATCGTTGGTCGTATAAAATGTCAAGCACTGCGTTTTCTCAGTGTTGGATGGAATGACACCCATTAAAATCGGCAAATATACATTTTGACAACATTTTGATAGCGGCAGAACACGATAAGTATGTACTGAGAGTAAAGCTTGAGTCCTACATCAATGAATACAACAAATAAAAGATCGCATACCACTAGTCATCCTTCCAATTTCACGATTTCCACCCTCATCCTCTCCTTTAACCCCCCAGGTGTTCCCCGACCCGCGACATCTAACGTTGAGAACATCCCTTTTGTCAGAAACGACGGATTCAGCGCTATCGTGGTGTAAACCGCCTGGTGTATTTGAGCATTAAGATATCAATCAATAAGAAGAAAAGGGGCGCGTCGAACAGTTAAACAGACCTTTGAGAAATGCTTCAGACGACTTGGCACGAGTAATACGTCTGGCGCGTAATCGTTTTCACCATCATCGCCCATCTTGAGGTCATGGGCATGTGAGACGTCTAGGTTGACTTGGTGTGATACATCCAGGGGAACGGGGAAGATTGGATAAAAACTGGACTCTCATCCATTAGCTCTTACATCACCCCACAAAAACAAACCGACAGCCCACCTTCGTTGTTGTAAAAGATGTCGACATAAATTGGCCATTGAATCTGTACCAGTATCATCTATGGACGAAGGAAGGACGGAATCGACCTCTTCCCCCCGTTTAAGGAACTCTTCTTTCCGTAAATGGAATAGAACGTCGACGCTGCAAGCAGCAAAAGTCACGTCGTTTATCGAGAAGCGGGCGGGGTTGGGCAAGAGGTGGATGCGCTGTTAACGATAAACCAACAAACAAATGAGTTTCTGTTAGCGACTTGTAGGACGGGGAAGCCACGAGAGGACAGAGATGGACACGTACGGGATCACTCCCAGAAACCGCCGGCCCAAGCTCACACTGTGGAAACACAGCATGGTGGCTGATGAGATCGCGGACGCTCGGGATGAGGAGGACGATGCTCCCCGGCGACGAGTCTAGGAATGCGCGCAACGGTTGTATGAAGTGAGTGCGGAAGAGTGCGGTGGGGTTGGAGTCGATGTCGCCGGATTTAATGCATGGGTGGGCGCTGTCGATGAAAGGGCCGATCTGTGGTTTGAGGAGGGGGGTAAGAAGTAGGACAAAATGGAGAAATGGAAATAGAGTTGGGGAAGAACAAAGTCGGTGAGGAACTGACAAGGAGAACCACGGTTGGTTTCGTGGATTTGATACTTTGAAGGAGGTTTCTCCATGGTTTGAAGTTGAGGTCTGCGTCAGGCGTGTATGGCCCGCTTGCGATGCACATTGAAAAGGGCAATTCTCCTATTGTTGGTTCTGCCTTGGTATTGGTTAATCCGACGGAGGTTGGGGATGGTTTGAGGGGTGGCATCTACGCAGAATTCAGGAGTAAGAATGGAACAGAAAGTGGAAGGAAAATAAAATAATGAATTGAGTACTAACAGCCAAAACTTCCGTGACCAAAAACCGCCCCCCACCTCCATTCTTACCCCTCAACGCAACTATTGCCCCAGGGAATAATCCCACTCCCGCGGCGCCCTTAGCCCCACCCCGGATTTTAAGCGCAGGGTCAAAGCGGAGGGGCACGCGCGAGCCAGAGCCGAGCATGCGAGAGGACTCGAGAGTTAAGGTCGCTTCAGTGAGTTTTGGGGTGGAGGCGGAAGAGGTAGAGTCGGACTCGGAGTCGTGCGTTATACGGCCGATGATTGTTATTTCTTCCTATGGTGGTTGTGAGTTAAGAATGGGAGACGAGGAGAGGGGAAGGACAGGATAGTACGTCTGTGGAAGCTGAAGGGTCCCCAAGTTCGGCGATGTGGTAGTGTTCACGAATCAGTTCGCCGAACTCGTCTATTCTGTCGTCCAGAGCTGAGTCATAGGTTTGGTAAGCGAGTGCGTAAAAATATGGTGACGTTATAGTGCACCTTCGCTCCGTTCTGAAACTTTCTCGTACATGTACCTGTCTGGAGGACAGGCCTTAGTATTCAGAATATTAGCAAGAAGACGAGAGACAGACTCACAAGCGCGTTTCTTCCGAGACGGCTCATCGTTCTTGGGCCCCTTGAACACAACTTTACTGGGTCCAGCAACGACTCCACTCCCAAACACCTTACCCCCACTAAACCCGCCCATCCTTGGTTCAACCTTCACCTGAGTTTTCGCGGAAGTCCCAGTATTCCGACTCATAAACGGAACGCGATCCCGATTCACACTAGCAACCCCCGTCATCGTCCCAGTCCCACCTAACCTTGGCTGTACCTTCTTGGTAGTCTCCTTGTTGAAGTCCCTCTGCACTTGTGCCTTGAGCGCAGTCACAGAGTCCATGGTGAACTGGGACTCGGTGAACTCGGAACGAACAGAGGAGGGTTTGAAGTTGAGTGCTTCCCATTTGTAGAGCAGGTTTTCGGGGGTGATGTTGTAGATTTTGCAGATTGAAATGCCTGGAATTGAGACGCGTCAGCCTGAGTGGGAACGCGTGAATAATGGAAAGTGCACATTCTGCGAGGAGCTTGTCATCTGACGCGACGATGTCTCCAAATCGTTCTGCGACTTCTTGGCTGAGTTTTGCAGGCGCCATTTAGCTTGAGATTGATCCTTAATATCGAGCTACAACTTGAATTTGAAGACGCGAATCAGCATCACAAACGCGTGACCACGCGTGACCAGCCTGAAACGGAAGCTGTTGAATGGCCACAAAATATATATTGGCCGCAAATGCGCGCCCACCAACGTTGACACTGTACACGACTACTCCAAAGAATCAAGACGATATGGTAATACACAAACAGATTCAAGAGATGACGTGGACATATGGTAGCGGCCATTTGGACGGGATTTAATGTCTGAGAATCTGATGTAAGGTTGGAGTGGAGACGGTAACGGATTGGGGTCAGGCTCGGGAAATAAGGTGGTCGGATGGAAGAGTAGGTGAACCACGATTCGTAGATTACGGTGTGATTTATGCATACATGAAAAGATGATGAAAGCAGAGGCAACGGGCAATTTGGCAAGCTCCAAGGTCGGTTACTTCGTGCGAATTAATTGGTGTCGACTGGGACATGGTCATTGTTCCCTAGTACTACCTTATTCATGGGACTTGTCGGGTTGGTGGGTGAAATGGAGAGGCTTTGGTGGCCATTTGAGGTCGATGATGCATGTGGGATACTGATAGACAGAGTCAGTAACCTTGACTGTGCAGAAAGGATGAAGAGACAGTGACTTTTGGGGATTGGGGATCGCAGTGCCGACAGCATTCTGAGGTGCCACGCCTGCTTTGGAGAGTGCATAATCGCCCGAGTCAAAATATTTGCGATCCTATTATGGTCATATGAGTCAGACGGGAAAACAATGGGCGGTGTGGACCGACCTTTTGCATCTTGGTGAGGACATTCTTGTGTGAAGGGAGCTTGCCATACAGACGGAAGAGCTTCTGCTCCTCCTCCGACAACTTCTGTAGAGCGGATCACGATATCAGTATCAGTGTCGAATCGATGAAGAGCGGCGTAATGACTGGTGGCCATTGTGCGTAGCTAGGAGGTGGACATATGCACTCACGCTGATGTCGATCTTGTTACGCTTGGCCGGGAGCATGACGGCTGATAGCTATAAAGAGGCTGACGAGATGGGAGGAGGAGCGGAAGGTAGGCTTTGCGGGCAATGACAAGACTACGGATGCTGAGAAGTTGTAACTAGCAACTCCAATTTCAATCTATTTTGACCTAGACAGTCTGCCGGAGTTGAATCTGAGTTCAAAACTTTCCATAAAGGCGGAGACTGTTAGGCCATGATCCGGTCAGGATGGATGTGTTATTGAATGGACAAGGTATGACTCTTTTGTTGGCCGTAATCAGAATTTCTAGGCAACAAGTGTGCATTTTATAGGCAAACCGTTCCTCTTTGCCCTAAGAATCTCCATCTGCTTCTTCGAAATCCACCAAAAGTAACCCATCGTCCTCCTCCCATTCCTCGTTCCCTCCAATGATACGCGTGTATGCCTCTTGCTTCGTATCGATCCAATGTAGAGTACCTTCCACATCAACATCTAATCTCAGGTTTGGTTTTCCACGTACATCCTCGTCCGGTTGATGCTGATGATCGACTCGCACATTGAGAGGACATGTGTCCGGCAGGGCATGGGTCTGGTGAGAATTGTTTCGTCTCGAGCAGATAACTGCTTCAGGGATCACACCTGCTTCGAAGTCCAGTAAGTCCGAGTCTGAGTCTGTGTCTGAGTTGTCGACGCTGCGGTCCGAGTCCATGTCACATGATATCTTGAAACCGTATTGTGAAGCTTCCCAGAGGTTTGGTACGTGTTGGTTTGCATTTTGATATGGTGACGGATATTCGTCGGCATTCATCTGAACATCCAAGGATGCCGGTCGGAATAGGTGATGCGAATAGCCTGAATTTCTTTCCCGTTCTTGAAGTATCGGTCCTTGAGCAATCGTCGTATCATTGGCGGCACCTAGTATTGCCGGCGAACGCGAAGCACGATGATGACTAGCTATCACCTGAGATCCCGATTCAAGCCCTGGTGTTCGTCCTTCCCCATACGAGTGTCGATCCTGGGCCTGTGAATTTTCGGTGTCGGGTGACTGCCCAACATCTGCGTGATCGTGGTATTCATTTTGTAACTTTTGATCGGTGCCTTGTTCCATGTCTATATCTGTGTGTAAACCCTGCAGGCGTTGGTAGTCAGGTCGAAAAGGTGTGTTGAGCTTGAGTTTGTTGGGGAAAGGCGTTGGTGTGGGGTTTTTGAGGCATGCCTGAGGGGATAGAGATATAGGATTGAAATAGTGATCATCAACACATATTGGATTAGGATTCAGATCGGTCCAGACCAGGTGGACCAAATCTTCTTCTTGATACTCGTGGTCTGGTTCTTCAGCGGAGTCCAAGTCGTCGAAGTCGAGCTCCATAGACAAAGAAGGTTTCAAGAACGGGAACGAGGATGGCAGGAGCGGCAAGATAGAATGGAAGTTGGCAGGAATCACGGGTATGGGGTCGTTCCACACGAAGGACTCGTCGAATTGTTGGGAGGAGTCGGGGATCGAGGGCAGATCTTGAGAAAGGCCCTCGTCGTCGGCTAAGTTGGATGAGGAGCTTTTGTGTCCGATTGAGCCCTGTATAACGTGGGGTGTCACGAGGGTATCAGTATTGATGTCGGCTTGGTTCCGATACTAGGAGCGTGTCGATCACAACGATGGATGGACATGAAGTGGGAGGGAAATGAAGAGAGAGGGGGCCACACAGACCTTGAATGCAGGCCGCCGAACACCGTTTCGATAAATGAATTCCATAGATAGACACAGAGCTTCTCCATCGGTTAATTTGGGTCCCTTAGCTTCGCACTGTGAAGAGGAGGCATCGTGAATCGATTCGAGGTAGGTTGAGAGAGATGATGAGGATGCGGAGAAGGCAGAGGTGTGATAGCATTGGATTATCTAACCAGGATCGCGACGATCCGCATTCAGTTGGAGGAAACGGTAATCCATGAGAAGGGAAGAGTACCTTGATGAGGCGCTTACATTTGGCGCGGAAGAAAGGATTTTGAGAACGTTCTATCATGTTGAAGATTGACCGTCCAATTATGGGGAAGAAGGGGGTCTCGGTGTCGAGTTTCTGGAAGAACATGTCACCACCGGGACATTCGGTCAGCCACCATCGCCGCAGTTTAGACGGTAGAAAACAGGGGATCTGTGTACCTTGCACCAAGGGCCGAATATTAGAGGATAGCGTCTATAAGGTTTTGGAAATAAATTTCGATGGCGAAATGAAAAAGGAGTATATATATATGCGTACCTGACTAGTTGCCAGGTTACGAAGCGTTCGACGACGTTGTTGAGGAGTGTTTTGGATGGGAGGTGGAGGTGGACAGAGAAGGGGTGAGACAGAATGCTGGTGGGTGTCTGAAACAGAGTCTTGGGAGTAGACTTGGATTTGGTGGGGTGACGTCTGGTCTGCCAGGTGTAGTTCAGGTCAATTGAGAGGAGGATCACGTGCGGAGGTAATATCCTGAGACTGGCAGGAAGACAGTGGGAGTGAGATAGGGTTACTGTGGAGGTGGGTTAAATAAAATTGAGAGGGAGTAAGGTAGAAGAACTTTTTGGGAGACCGTCATCGTCACCTAGGTAGATGTCCGAAACGGTATTCAGCCCTAGCTCAATCGCATTCTGGGATATGCTCGACGCGTTTTCATCAAGATTGTTGAAAGTATTGAGTAATTCTTACCGTTCGAAGATAATGTACGAGATGATGAGCGACTGCAGATTTTACGATATCCTCAAAGGATACTTTAACGCCATCAAGGACTCCAGAGATAGTCAATATGAGGTTTGAGGTTAGCAAAACATCGACGTCGTCTGGAATGCGCGTTTGTTTTAGATTGTACAGTTTGTCCGATGAATCCCCAGCGACGAAGCGGTGTCTGGCATTGAGAACGAGGCTGCAGTCGTCGGAGACGGCTCGCACTTTGGACGAATAAGTAAATGTGGGCATTGGCGGCGGACGAGGAAGGGTTGGCAAGCCCGCATTTGGAAAATAAATAAAGAACTCGAAACAATCACAGCCCCCCGCTGACGCTGTCCAAACGCTGCCACATTCCAGTCTGATTCTGTCTGTTACTCCTCACTCCCGACGACGTCCCCCCAATCAAACCCCGTCTTTCAGCGGGTACTCCAATCACCAATAGACGGTCATGGTACCCCTTTTTCTCCTCAGGTTGCCCTGTCAACCTTGGACTAATTACTCGCTGTAATCTAGGGTCACGAGCTTGACCAGAAGATCCAAGATGTTTACAAGCATATCCAGACCGAACGCAAAATCCTGGAAGCATCCCAGCGTTTGCGTAGGACCACGGACAATCAAGATGTTCTGAAACGCAACGAGGCCAAAATCAGGGAGACTGAACGCTCCTTATCCTACTTTGAAGATACCCTTCGCGAACTCCAGGCTCGAAAACTGCAGCAATCGCAGCATGACGACCCACGATCGGCCAGTTCTGCATTGCCTCAGGTTGGTTTAACTTCCAATCCCAGAGTTTACAGTAATCCGATAGTGATCTCACGTAGGTCCCCCAAAAGGAATATGACCCTTCTGGTCGTGGCGGTCGCCCTCAGCCTCCAGAGATGGGTCCCGGCCGCAAGTCTTTTGGGGATTTTGGAGGCGTGCCTAAATCCAAGGCATATACCAATCTGGACTTGATCAAGGCTGACATGCCTCACACACCGACCAAGATCTCGAAAATGCTTCATCAGCTCGAATTCAAGCTGCAGGTCGAAATGCAGTACAAGAAAGGCATTGACAAGATGGCCAAACTCTATCAGGCCGATGGCGATAAGAAATCACGAGCGGATGCCGAAAGCAAAAAGGTGGAAAGCGAGAAGAAAATTCAACTTCTTCAAACTGCTCTCAAGCGATACAGGAACTTGCATATATTAGATGATGTTGCTGGGGAGGAGGAAGATGGTGGGTTGCATTTCCAAACAAATCTTAATTTGTATCTAAAATTTTTCAAGATGGACCGGGCACCGATGGCGAACGCAAGGATAACTTGCGCTCCAAGCCGTTAACGGGAACACTGCAAGTCACTGTCAAAGGTGCGCGTGAGCTAGACCACGCTCCTATCGTCACGTCGGGAAGATCGCGCTCCGCATCTAAGCAAATCAGTGAGACCCACGTTTCCATCAAAGTAGAAGGGACACAACTTGCAAGATCCCACCCTTCACGTACCGATCGCTGGAACGAAGACTTTGAAATCACAGTTGACAAAGCCAACGAAGTCGAAATCGTGGTGTACGACAAGCAAGTTGGGGAACCATACCCTATTCCGATAGGACTACTGTGGATTCGAATTAGTGACCTAGTCGAGGCGCTGCGGCGGCAGAAGGTGGTTATGGAGAGCGGACAGTGGATCACTGCTGATGCCATGCCCGGCCACAGTCCGACGGGTATAGCCATGCAATTGAATTCTGGTGATATGATTGCTCCACTCGGTTTTGGTGGAGGTGCCACTCCTGGTTCTGCGATGGGCCTTGGAGGTCAGCCAGTGGAGGGCATCGACGCCTGGTTCGCCGTCGAGCCTGCAGGTGCGATTGCACTTCATCTCAACTTCAGTAAGAATTCCAAATTACCTTGTACATTGCGGGCCACATAAGGGCTTACCTCTCATAGTCAAGGAGAACGTACGCAAGCGGCCTATGGATGCCCCACTTGGCGGTCTTGGTCGTCAGGGTGCCGTCCGGAAGCGCAAGGGCGAAGTACACGAAATGAACGGGCACAAATTTCTGCAACGGCAATTCTATCAACTCATGTTATGCGCATTCTGCAACGACTTTTTGCTCAATGCCCTCGGATATCAATGTGAGGACTGCCGATATACCTGCCACAAGAAATGTTACGAGAAGGTTGTCACCAAATGTATCTCGAAATCTAATACGGGAGTGAGTGTCTTTTGTGTTCTTCATTCACATCTTGTTTACTCACCCCAACAGGAGGGCGACGAAGAGAAAATTAATCATCGTATTCCTCATCGATTCGAACCTCTCACCAATATCGGTGCCAATTGGTGTTGCCATTGTGGTTACATGCTTCCTCTTGGCCGCAAGAATGCGCGAAAATGCTCAGAGTGTGACATCACCTGTCACGCGAATTGTGCACATCTCGTTCCGGATTTCTGCGGTATGTCGATGGAGACTGCGAACCAACTACTCCGGGACTGGCGCGATATCAATAAGGCGCGTGGGGGCAAGGCTGGTGTGCTTTCTCGTCCCCCCGGCCCTTCTCATCCGGCGGGTCGGTACACACATAGCCCCAGCCCCTCTCTCGATGGCCAACTCGGTGGTGCTATGGGGCGTCTAGCTGTCACAGGCGGACCTGAACCTGCTCTCCCTGTCGTTGATGCATATAGCCGTCGACAACAAACGCAAAGTCCGACGCAAGACAAATTAGCGCCCGATCCTCGCTACCAGCAGCAAGCACCTTACGTTCCACAGCAACCTCCTCTAGGTGCTCGGCCTCCCCCAGGAGCCCGGATTCCGATACCCCCGGGATATCCACAGGAACATGTAAAGCCAGGGCGTCCGCCGCCAGGTGCATATGATCCAGCGGCTCAAGATGGATATACACCTGTTGGCTATCCGGTAACTGACTTATTCACTGCATCAGAATTGAACCATTGACCTGGTTCCTTCGACAACAGGGACCCAGAACATCCCAACCCTCGCCCGGCCCTATCAAACAACACGGGTCACCTGTTTCTCCAGTTTCACAAAGACCGCCTGAGCGGGCAGGCTCAGTTCCGACCCCTCAGCCACAACTACCATTGCAGCAACGTCCGCAGCAGCCCGTCCGGCAACAGACACGCAAGAGGAAGGTCGGCCTTGACGACTTCAACTTTTTGGCGGTTCTTGGCAAAGGCAACTTTGGTAAGGTCATGTTGGCTGAGGAGAAGAAGACAAACGGTCTGTACGCCATCAAAGTGTTAAAGAAAGAATTTATCATTGACAATGATGAGGTTGAGAGGTATGTCCCATATGGTCGTGGACTGTAGACTAAAGTTTCCTGACACTTATTCTAGCACTCGCTCAGAAAAGCGAGTCTTCTTGGCGGCTGCAAGGGAGCGACATCCTTTCCTACTCGGGCTGCATTCGTGTTTCCAAACCGAAACCCGCGTTTATTTCGTCATGGAGTATGTGAGCGGAGGAGATCTCATGTTGCACATTCAGCGGAAACAGTTCTCACTCCGACAAGCCAAGTTTTATGCATCGGAGGTACTGCTTGCCCTGGAATACTTCCACGCCAACGGGATTATATACCGGTGAGTTGAATTGAGAACATTAGCTGTACGTTTCTAATTTCCGGCGTGAACAGTGACCTGAAGCTTGACAACATTTTGTTGACGTTGGATGGTCATGTCAAAGTTGCTGACTACGGTTTGTGCAAAGAAGAAATGTGGTACGGTCAGACCACTAGTACATTCTGCGGTACTCCCGAGTTCATGGCTCCCGAGGTAATATTAAATGTTATGCTTCTTGTGGCGTCCCCAAATGACCTTTATTTCAGATCTTGCTGGAGCAGCGTTACGGCCGTGCTGTTGATTGGTGGGCATTTGGCGTCCTGACTTACGAAATGCTACTGGGACAGTCCCCATTTCGCGGTGATGATGAAGACGAAATTTTCGACGCTATTCTTGAGGATGAGCCTCTGTATCCCATTACCATGCCCAGGGATGCTGTCTCCATTCTGCAGAAGGTAACGCATCCCTCATATATCCGAGAGCTTCTTACCCATGTTTCCAATTGTAGCTTTTGACGCGTGATCCTACTCGTCGTCTGGGTTCAGGGAAAGAAGACGCCGAGGAAATCAAACGACAACCGTTTTTCAAAGATGTGAGCTTTGATGACGTGTTAAATAAACGTATTCCCCCTCCCTACTTCCCGACGATTGTGCGTATCAATATTGTTATTCATGTATGTCTACTAAAAGTATCTGCAGAACGGCAGTGCCGATACGAGCAATTTCGACGAAGAGTTCACCCGAGAGCAGCCAACTTTGACTCCTGTACACGGTCAACTGTCGTCTCGTGATCAAGCTGAATTCAATGGATTCTCCTGGGTAAGTCATTCATTGATTTGAGTATCAGATATGTCTTGACTAGTTTTGTTACAGGTGGCCCACTGGGCAGATGTATGAAAGAAGTCATCCTGTTGTGTTTTTACACCAATTCGTACTTTAGTTGTTGTTGACTGTACTTGGATACCTGTGTTCCTAAATGAGAATGACATATTCCGCACGTTTTTCACATCTCTCTGTTCTGCTTCACCGATACAACATGTCCACCTGTTCCAGGTAACCCTGGTGCTTGCTCCTCAGTTGTCGTATCACCTGGCTCCGGCCCGCTCATTAACTGATAAAACCGGTGCCACAGAGCAGCAATCGTATCATATTCTTTGGTCATTCCTAAGACCTCTTCAAGCTTTCGGTTCAACACGTTTGTAGATGAAAGAAGTTCTTCAAAACCCTGCAGTGAAGAAATTGTTAGGGCCACAAGGAATCGAGGCACTTAAATAGAAATTCACAGATGTAACCTCCCGGGAGAGCTTGTCGCGTTCTCTTTCGAAGAACGATAGATCCTCGTCGACTTGGGACATGTTGAACGTTCGAGGAAGAGTGAAAATTTAAATACTGTACATCTACCACAACCACAACAAACAAATAGTGCACACGCTCAAGGCCTAAGTAAAACCGACGTCCTAATCGTACACCGTAAGACCGGGACTTGAAAAAAAAAATACAGTCCAATCTGAAGAACTGTCTCAAGTTGCCAACTACAAGAACCCGCTCTCTTGTAGCAACCGGGCCATCTTCTCATCCTCTCGCTCCCTAGGCTCTCGTTCGAGACTGAGTGTCCAGAAGTGTTCACTGGACGCTCGTGTGTCACTAAATTGGTTCAGAGATTCCTCGATGTAGGAAAGCACCAAAGGGATTGGTTGAAAGTTAAAAGGTTGTGCCTGCCAACGCTTGATGTCGTTGATAACTTCCGAAGCTTTTTGACGTTTCCGAAAGTTCACGAGATTACCAGATAGGTTATCGGGGTTGCCATCCTGGATGAATTGCAGCGTTGAGAGGAAAACACCTGGGGAAGCGAAGTGTCAGTGAAGCTGAAACAGCAAAGAACATCCAATTACCAATGAACGGCACACAGGGTGGGGTTACAGATGCCATCATCGACCGGTACTTGTTGAAGTTTTTGTTGCTATCGATGGTCATCTCGCATTCCGCAAACTGCGCCATGAATCTTTGATTGACCTGTTCCCACGTTCGCTTTAACCGGCGAATAGGAGGAGTGTTCAATCCTGAGGTGATGGCAATCATAGAGGAGAAGTTGTTCAATATTCGACAACGCTAGAAAGAATTTTAGCGGAGATATGCGATGATGTAAGAGAATAAGACTCACGTCAGCTACACTGATAAAGTGCTTCACGGCAGCTGCCCGCCTGCGAGAGTCTTCCCTACTGAGAACAGATTCTGCAACCCAATCCGCAATCTAATGGAAATGAGTGTGAGCGAAAGGTGGGATTTGAACGGCAACAAGAAGCCATACCCGATTGCTCGTCTGGATGACGATGGTAATATTATCAATATTTTCCATTTTCTGCTCCCGCGCTCGTTGAAGACACTCCATGGGTCTAATCCTTTGGTACAGCTGGCTTTCCATTATTGTGAGCTGTCTTGCCATTTCAAGAGGCTCAATGTCAAGAAGCTTGAGCTTCTTCGATGTCTTTGGTATAATTGGTTGGGGAGGGGGGCCTTGACCGGTATTTGTTATCATCTTGATCATGGCATCGCCTCCTTTTTGCTGTATCGGCGAGGAGCGTGAGGTGGGGCTTTGGAGAGTAAACAACGAAAAGAACTGACGGCGCGTTCAATCAAGATCATTAATTGTTTCGCAGCTGGAAAGCGAGACACGTCCTCGGTGGTAATGAAGTCCTTCATACGATCAAGAATGTAGAGATCTTCTTTTTCCAGTACATCCTCATCCCAAACCATGGATTTAAATGTATTAAGGACTCTGTGAAGGTAAAGGAAACTTGATTAATTAATTAAACCATAAGATGTGGCAATGGATTGCGGACCGTATTTGAATAACATGTTGTTTGAGCTTCACCCATTCATCATGCTCAGTAGAGCTCAATTTAGGAGGAGGTTGAATCCAGAAGCGTTGCACGAGAAGATCGAACAATTCGTCCAGTGTGGTGAATGATTTAAAAGTCATCAAGAAAGCTTTGATAAACGTTTGATCTAATTTAAGAGATGATCAGAACCAAAGATTCCAGAGCTGAAGCTGGAAGGTTTATTACCTCCATGCTCATGCGCTGTGAGCCGCTCTACCAAGGCTGGTACAGTTCCTCCTCGCACAGAGCCATCTGGATCCATCAAGATTTCCGTCTGACTGTAGTTTGGACGCAGATACCATGGTTGCAAGTCGGCATTGATAGCGTTACGATAATGCAGAGGAGCTTCATCGCCTAGGATCTTCCTTAGTTTATCGGCTCCCGCTGCTCGAGGAGGTGACCTCGATGATGTTGCTGGTGATATTCAGAGTCAGTGAGGAGACTACGTGAAGGTAATAAACTCACGGTCATCATCAAACAGCGGGCTCGACTGGGCTTCTGGTATATCAGGTTGCATGTCCGGTGATTCCGGTGCAACCATGGTCTCGTCCGTTGTTGATTCAAAATCGCTCGCACCTGAAGGGCCTGCACCATTGAAGGTAGGTTCTGAGCCGTTTGCCAGGGTTCGGTGTAAGGTGGCATCGTAGGCTGGATCTCCCACACCTTGTCCCTTGCTGCCCTGTCTGCTGAAGGCGACTTCCATATCAACCAGATCCTCACCTTGGACGTCATAAGTTCCCAAGAAACTTGACATTGGACGCATGACACCACCAAATTGAGTGTCGATTACGCTGAGGCGAGACATTCGCCACTCGATGGAACCATTGTAATCACCTTGCGCCATGTCTGCTTGGTCGTGTCCAACCGACAGCAACGCCTCCATGGTTTTCTGCACAACCACGAGGTTTGATTTCAATGAAGTCGAAATGACATCAATGTAGTCATACGCGGTGTCCCTGTCTTGTCGAGATTGTCCAGGTTCCAACTCACGCACTGACTGAATTGTGAGGAGGAGCGCAATGCTGTCATCGAATAGTGATTGCAATACAGCCTCGAGAGTCCGCACGAGCACCCTAGCTTTGTCGACAGTTTGAGAATAAAGGTCATTTGGTACATGATCCGATTCTTGGCGGATCCCGTCGATATCGACATGCCGCGCAACATGAATATTCGCAATAAACGTAAGGAGCGAGGACATCTGAGTGATTAGGTCTCGACCCTGCGCGCGAACTTGGTCGACTGCTTGTACGAGAGAAAATTATAGTGTTAAGGCAGGTGTGTACAGAGAGTGGTCGTCACAGTGATCTCTCACCTGAGTTATCATCCGAATTTCTGATAGCGAGACCCAAGGAGATGAATCTGTCTTCCAGTTGAGACAAATATGATCCCAACTCAGTAACGACCTCGGTCCCTAATGTCCCTCTGGGCGCCTCATCTTCATCATCAAGGGATACCCATCCGAAGCCCTTCCAGCCCCCTGCAGCACCCGCCCCGACTAGTCCCAACCCGACGTTTGCGGTCATGAAAACGCCACGTAAACGTTTAGGTGGTTTTGTCTCCGGGCCTTCTGGCAGTGAATGCTGAGATCGCTGCACCTCCAGCACAAAAGCAGCCACTGCTCGCTCGAGCTCTTCAGCGTCCACTTCAATGCGATTCAGCGTATCTGAAATGGACGAGCCCGAATCATACTGCATCGCCCGCGCGGAGAGGACGAGCCTGGAAAGTGTCGCAGTGACCTTTCGCTGTGCAGGCTTGAGCGGCGACTGTGATAGAACATTCGTTTTGGTATCTCGCGCATCTCGGGGAATGAAGTTGTTGGGAATTTGACCCGTAGGGGAAGCAGAGACATATAAAAGGTTACGGACAGCGAGAACAACGCCATAGATCAGCTCATCCATTTTCTGATCTTCTTCAGGTCGGCGTGTCAAACCATTTACCTGTATATTCTCCACCACGGCCCTAATTGCGTCCCGAACAATTGCTGATAAATCCGTCACAGGTTCAGGTAGAGGAGGTGATAGTGCTTGCTGTAACGACTGAGCTATTCGTTCAGCAGATGTCAGTTCCATGACAATCTTTTCATCATACACGGGCTTGGGAGGGGATTCTCGCCTAGAGCGAGCACGATCATCGGGCTGGCGGCGCGTGGAACGCCCCGGATCGAGTGGCTGAATGTCCGAGTCATCAGAATAGACGCTAAGGCGAGCTGTATCATTGGGTTGTCGGGATTGTGGTCCAGAACGCAGCCGTGATGAGGTGTCCTGATTACCTGGGGTTAGATTTTTCGTCGGGATACTACGCTCTCGAGCTTGAGTGCCTTCGGGTCGTGTCCATTGGACCTGCCCATCGAGTTTGTTGAAATAATAGTACGACATTCCATCGTCTGCGAGTTTTCTGATCCAAGGCTCAGGGGTGTTGGAGCGACGGCGTACGCCAAAGCCGGCAGGAGTGCCCATATCCTGGCTGCTCCTAGAGCCTTCAACAACGTCATTTAGCCCAAGTCCAAGGCCCGCACTGGTGCCCGAACGCGAGCTTGACTGAGAAGTCAATCCCGCGAGATCAGTGTCGGAGGTTTCGTCGTCAGCTTCCTGCGGCATGTCTCGAGAATGCTGGCCAGTTTGTGTGTTAACATAGTATATCTGTAAAGATGGTATTAGAATGACGGGAAAAAGTACGCCACAGACCCTGACCTGTCCGTCCGACGTCACTTGTGGCATCCAAAAGTCGCTCGATTGAGTGGGACCGTCAAGTGTAGCATTGGCAAGCTTAACTAGACCGTTTCGAGAGTCCACCTCATTCTCAAGCCACTCCTCATTCTCCGCTTGCGACCCCCTCATCATCGCATGTGACATATCGACGATGGTGTCGTTTGGGCCTTCTGTGTTCGACATTTCCGAGCCTGAGAAGGCCAATTCCGCCTCCTCATCTGAGATGACAATGACATAGTTGGAAGGAAACCATCCGCGCTCGTCCCCTAGTAACCCATCCCACCAGCCCGATGGCTGTTGGGTTAGGACCTCTATAATATCGTTGCGTCGAAATGATAGCGCAGAGG
>Ga0210402_10002579_pt1 | contig 17536 bp, 21 predicted proteins | sample IncBWC7MmetaG_FD_161055 | JGI IMG/M metagenome (GOLD analysis project Ga0210402, IMG submission 161055) | Forest soil microbial communities from Barre Woods Harvard Forest LTER site, Petersham, Massachusetts, United States - Inc-BW-C-7-M | ecosystem: Environmental > Terrestrial > Soil >... | reverse complement strand
GGGCAGCCGAAAGCACCCTCCTATCTTCGTCTTCTTTCTTAAAAATCTGGAACACAGTCATCCCAAGTCCGCTATCCACAATATTTGTCCGCAGAACAGAGACCGCACGACTTAATGCCCGAACACACTGACATGCGGCGTACCGAATTCCAACGTGCCGATGCGACATTGATACGTGGATAGTGGGGAGTAAATGTAGGTGATCCGTTACCTCGCGACGGATGTCGTTATCGAAGAGAGATATAGCAGCGATGGCTGTTAGTGCTGCCTAGGTAGATCATCTCAGGAACAAGGTATGAATGTATTGAAAAGGGGATACCTACTTCCCGGAGACAGGACACGCTCTCGGATTCATCTTCGTCCCATTCGGTATGATTTTCGAGCGGGGTGATGGACTGGACCAGGTTTGCTAACTTTTCCAACGATCCCCGTAAGAAAGCGGTGTGGCATAGGGTAGCGTCGTCAGTAACAAGATGGTCTATATCATGATCATGAGGATGTCGAGCGACAATATATATATATATATTCGGCGCACATAGTATGAAGCAAGCCTTAGTGCGAGTTTGAGGCGAATCAGTAGTGGCAATCATGCGGTTTACAACGCTCAGTACGGTTAGCGCGGAAGCATCATCACTCGGTATGGAATGGCTGGTGCCGCTGGCTCGGATGATATATGTAGCACTAGGAGTCTGATCAATTGGTGTGTTCGCGAGAGTTGTACCAAAATAGTACCATAAGCATGCCGCCAGCTGGACATCCGTTGAACGGGATTTCGATAGCGAAAGCACAGATGATAGAGGTGAGGGCACTAATAAGGGTTAGTTACAATTGCGGGCATCAGCTTCTAACTTACTGTCACGATCAATGGTTGATTTAGCCAGAACCCGAGCTACACTTGAGTTGTCTTTAGCCAAGGAAGAAAGAGCGGAAAGCGCAGCCTCTTGAAGCTAAATCACTCCGAATAAGGATTGGCCAGATCAGACGTAATGAACTTTCGATACCTTGCCATCCCTACTTCGGAGCAATGCAGTCAGATTTCTGGCAACCCATCCGCCTTGTCTGCTGGGCGCATTCGAATGGGTTGCAGGTTTTTCCCACCCACGTTTACCCTTGATCTCCTTGAGGCGATCCGCGGCTGGAAGCCATGAAGCAATGGCCTCACGGTGTGCTTCACTTCGAACAGCTGAAGCAAGCAATTGTGCTATCGATGTGCTGGTTTGGGGAGAGGTATCCACTAGTAACGGAAGATAAATATCCAGAGAATCAATCTAGCAAGAAATTAGATCCGTCATTCATCGAAGTGAATGGGGTTGGACTGACGTGAAGGAGATAGTCCAGTGCGCATTTCGCTTCGCTCCGAATAGCGGAAGTGTCCGCACGTAAACCCCATTGTGACGGTCCAACTGCATCGGAAATAGCAACAGTTAATGCCCGAAGTGCACGGGCGAAGGCTGACCTCAAAGTCGTTGCGTCGGAGGGTTGAAATTTAGATATCGCATAGAGGAAAGCTCGAGGGGCATCTGCTCTCAGTAAACTTGCAAGAGCTTCTTCAGATCCTAATAAATAAGAGAACCGTGAGTACAAGGTGGCGTACCGACGGGCTGTAGAGACCGTAGGAAAGAGATGATATGACATGAGCGGCTTCAATGCGGATGTCATCCTGCGATCCTTGGGGCTCCTCCGAGAGGAGTGGCGGGTGATTCAAACACTCGACAAGCCTTGAGATAAGTCAGTATAGCAGCGCAAAGCCCTGACTTCAGATGGGGAAGAGTAGTACTCACCTTCTAACGAATACTTCATCGTGGGCAAGTGTGACCTTTGCCGATGGATTTCCAATCACAGAGTTCTTAACTCTCTTCAAATTCGAAAGATTGACCGCTCGTATTGTCATTTTCTCCGGGGTGTAGATCGGTTTCAAGCTCAAGAAGAAATAATACCGTGACCGTGACTGCCAGGTGGGAGTAGGGAAACGTGGGAATCTTGGAAGTTGATGATGATGGCTCCAGATTCGGATTAATCATCCTAGATAGTACGGATTCGGCGCTTTTTGTTTAACCAACCACCACTGGCATTTACACTTCTAGGAATATGTCTGAAACCTCCAAAATCCCTCAAGAAGAACACCCAAATGCCGCTCAACTTCAGTCTGCAACAAAAGGATTCGATCATCTGTTTTCGAATGAAATCGTAGAAGCGCGAGTGGCCTTCACCGCTGAGGAGTCGCCTTTTCATCTGTTAGGTCTGGGCGTATGCACATTCCTTGAAGCAGCTTTAGGGATGGAAGTACGTACTAATTCCTGCTGCTTGATTTTGTTTGACCATTACGTGACTCAGTCAGCGATGATGACTGAAGCCACGCGCTGCCTCACCCTTTCCGAGGCCGGCGCTAGAAAACAACAGAAGTATGCGAAAGGCAGCGCTACCCAGAGATTTCCACCTGGTGTTGAGTGGGAGATCCTCAATGCAGATGCAGTAGTCTTGTTAGGTTTAACCCATGCGCTGAGGTCTGTCCATTTCTTTGTTGCGTGTCACACTCACATAACATTATCGCAGTGAGTCGTATATGGGGTATTTTCAATGCATGTAATTATCAAGTCCAATTAATCTTCTGTTATCGTTTTTCATGGCCTTCCAGGTACTCGTTAAACAGGCAAGACGTTACTATCCTGGCCCCAACTTGATCTTCAACTAACCTCCATCACATCGAAGTGCCCATTCAAAGTTTACAAAGCCAGAACCTTTAATTCTCTCCTTGGTGAATTATCTAATACATAGAAAACAGATTGTACAAAACGGTATTCCCGACTGGTCTGAACAACTATAGGACACCAGCCGCATCCCCTGCCGTTTCCCGTAAATCATCAAATCCCAGTTTAAATTCAATCTCTTTGTCTCTAGCACCTATTTCGTCAAAGTCTTCTATTTTTGGACGGTGGAGCGGCTCTACATTGACCGTTCCTCCCCCAACCCCAGCTGGGCCCCCTGACCATACAGTAGTCACATCCCATGGGCCTGTTGAAGAGTTAATTGTAGCCGGTACAGCCTTTGGTACGCCTGAACTTTGAAATACCGATGCTATTCCTTATCATTGCGTACATAGGGTTCGGACTGTTTAATCTCGTTTTCTCGCTTCTGCCTAAAAAGATCCAGTGCGTCCCTTGAAAATTTTATGAGTCAATCTCTCATGAGAAGTATAGGAGCGTAGTTGGTTTCTTTGGGTTCAAACACGACCGGAAGCTCGCTCTTCAAGCTCTTGCTGTGTCAGCCGCCATGAAAGATGTACACTCGGTATTTGCTGGGTTGGTAGCTTGCACCCTTCTACCCCTCCTTACTCGTGGCTCATGGTCGCCTAGTCTCGTCCTGATGACCTACTACGGTGTTGTACTATTGCTGTCCGGATATCAAGCAGACGAATCGCATATACTCAAACAATACAAGGCCATGGTCGACAGGTTCAGCTTTTTTTCCGCTTCAGGTGCAATAACTGAACTTTATTGTCCACCAGCATCGAATCTCGGTATCCTATGGGTGCTCTCTGGATTTTGAACCGTGTCAGCGGTCTTCTCACTGCTTACCTATTTATCCTCACCTTTCCCTCCATTCCAGGCGAAGATCCTACGTATGTCCCACGATGCGGACAGTGCCATCCGTGTTTTAAGAGATGGACTTAAACATGAACGCCCTCATACTTTTGCTCAAGCTGACACTCTGGTGAATTATATGTATCATTGATGGGCACTTTTAACAGTTATCGCAGCTTGTCTTCGAGTTGGCGTGGACCCTTCTTTCACAGGGACGATACCAGGAATCAGCGGAAATGTTTACGAAAATGACAGAACTTAATAACTGGTACCATACCGGCAATAGGAGTTTGTCGTAATACTGAAATAACGGGGCTTTATAGGAGTCACGCCACATATTATTATATCGCTGCTGGTATGCAGACACAGAATATATATATTTCCATTCCGTCGCTGACATTTATTATAGGTTGTTACATTGCCTTGCAAAATTACACCAAAGCAAAAGAACTATTCGATACTATTCCCAATTTGATCGATAGGAGGAAGATCAACGGCAAGGAATTGCCAACTGAGGTTCTCATCAAAAAGAAACGTGAGGCTTGATTTCAATTTCGAATATTTGGTATATATCCTTACATAGCAGCAACAAGTCGAATTTTATAGAGAAAAACAGAGACGGAGAGGGGGCGTCGAAGCTGAATATGTGGAAGCCATCAAGATCAGCCCAGCGAATGGTGTGTTTTTTCATGTTCTCTCTGCATGTGCATCACTTATATCTGCCATCTCCAGAGATTGCCATATGTAAGTCTTAGCTTTTATTACAAGATATAATAGTGATCCTGCACAATTTGACAGTCTGGAACACCTACACACGCGTCGAAAAATCCGTTGCAGAATCTCATATCAAACAATGGGCCGCCCTTTCACCTCCGGTTACCATTCAGAGCCCTTATATCAACCCAGCCGCCGACGCACCGACTGGTCCCGTCGACCTGGACACGTCTGATGAACTCGCATTGCGCTCGCTACTCCTAGGAATTGTCCATCGTAGCATAGGCGATTACGAGCCATCCCGTGCCTTCCTGACCGACGCTCATAAGCGGCTCCCCGAGATCAAGGTTAGCACCTGGATAGGTGGCGTTGCATTATTCGAGCTTGCAGTTCTAGACTTGAAGGAAACAGATGCTGCAGAGAAGCTCTCTGTATCTGACGTTGATGGGCTGACATCCCTCGACCAGACAAGGTCAGCATGGGTGCGCGCGTTGAAGAGCGCTAGTGATAAACTGGATCAAGCCATGGCTTTGGATTCGAATTCGACCGATCTGTCGTCGAGGTTGGACAGCCGTATTACTATGCTGCGGGATGAAATTGGGACGAAGAGGGAGACACTTGGGCTCGTTTAGATTTCCGCCTGCTTCAATTGGACCTGGCTCGACAATACAAGGTGTAGGTTTAGTGTTCCAGAAGTGTATTCTCCATACTACTACAATAATACAGCTCGCCATTTAACCTTTGCATGATAAGAACATGGGTGCAGCCATGGCTAACAGAGAATATTAATAATGTGGGGCAGAAACGACCTGATATTTCGCATCATGCACACCATCTAGTACTTGCGGAATATAGTTATCTACATTGAATCTATGTTCTTTGACTTGTCCTTGACATCAAATGACATATCCATGTGATACGTACACCTACTCAAGGGGTATGCACCGGAAGAACCTGAGACACAGGGTTGGAGGGGGGGGGCGGTCAACGAAGGCTTACCAAAATTTTCTGACCTCCAAAAAATGTGGGGGTACAAGGTATTTTAGACATTTGGGGGCAATTTTGGGTCACTTTTACACCTGGTAAAAGGTTTTAATGCCTTCTTAGTTTCATTCTACTATGTTTAGTCCACTTTTATGACAATTCTGGGAGTTATTTGATTGTATTACCTTATTTGGAATGTCTCCATGAAATTTCCGACAAGGAAATATTCTTTCCAGACAAATATAAGATGTTATTTTCCTCTGGGGATACAGCTGGGAGGAAAGTGAATAGTATCTTAGGTCAAGAAATCATGTTGCAGCTCGAAAATTGCCTTTTATGGATGTCCGGGAACAGCCGGAAGGGGGGGGTGGTCTGGAAGTGCTTATTTGAATTTTTCGACCCTGTGTAGGAGACTTTTGTCCTGCATACCCCTTGCACCTACTTGTTTTGATTTTATTGTGACAGTCTGACATCAGAAAAACCTTTACAAGTCCCTATGTTTACATAAGACTCAATTCTTATAAGAGGCTTTTGGAGTGTCACATACACAGCTTTTGGCATAGTTTTTTTTTTCCACCAGAATGGAGGTGTCATAAACTGTGGGAACAATCTATTGTGACTGTTGTAATTGGAGTCATAATTATATCTCTGATGATTTGTTGATAGTGCTTTATGAGTTGTAATCAGAGTTGATATGTTTCTAATGACTTGTTAACTGTCCTTTACAGATTGTCAGCCAACACACAGTTTTTGAGCATTTCAGGAAGGTCTTCACTGTTTTTTCATTCTCTGCACAGCTTGGAATAGTGATAGTGAGATCTTGTTGTGTTGTGATATAATAGCATACTACTGTTGAAGTTGTCTATACATCTAGGCTCGTTCCCAGCTGGCTTGACATCATCCATCAAAAATGTTTTTTGTTTCACAGAACTCAACACATTTGTCAAGCTGGCTGGACCCTCTCAGTTTCATTCTTGGTGATCAAAATACCCCCTGCCAAATGTAAGGTGCTGACTTTGATGGAAAACAGCCCAAAGTTGCAAAAAAAGTGCTCTAAGTTACTATATAGAATATGGATTTTGAAGTACCTATGACATAATGAGACTAAGTTGATTTTTGGCTAAAATTCCTGAATGACATCTTGTCATTGGGTGGTCTGTGTGGATATAGTGGCCATGAAATTGAATCTTGGGATTTCTGTTGAATTTTTTTTTGCTCATTCAATGTGCCATTGTTCAAAATCCATTTTATATATACCCAATTTTTGCACTTTTTTTTATACATTTTTTGAACTCTCAGCATTGAAGTCCACACCTCATGTTTGGAAAATTTGGATCACCAAAAATGGGCCTGAGAGAGTCTAGTCCACTTGCAAGCTCACATCCATCAAATGAATCAATATCAATCTGCTTAATTTGGTCATCTTAGTAAGCCAGTGCTTGCAAGTGGACTAGTTTACAAGTCTACTATACATCATCTATGTTGTCTATGATCATTCCAATATTCATCATGGCAAGTTCTTTTCTTGCTTGTATAACAAGTGTGTCCTCCTATTTGTAACCTCTTTTCTCTTTAGCCTGAGTCTGAGTAAGGATTTTGCAGCCTGGGGATTTATCATGTTTTGGGTTCATGAATTGATGTTCCCTGTCCATTGTGTATTCAGATGTCTGTATGCTTGTAATATTAATATATGGAGCACTTACAAGGCTGAATCCTCTATCAATCAAGGCAAGTGATTGAAGAATTAAAGTCATCTTGTATTGACCACCTTTGATGGGCATGACAACAAATGATTCAATAATATCACTGACACTATTTGAGTAGATTGGTAACTTTGTATCTGTATTTGGTGATGGGCAATCTCTGCCGATGTGACATTGTTTGTGTTTGTTGTAGCCACCACTAAACAACTGACCCAACTTCTGTGATGTGTTTTGTGGCTTCCATACAACACTTTGCAAAAAATTTTGAGTGTAGAAGTTGTTCAAAATAAAAAAATAAAGGGTTTCTCCAAGACGGATTTTCCATTTTTTTTCCTTACTGTTGTATAATGGATCTGACTGGACACAACATTGAAGTTAGCTAATCTGGGCTTGTATTTGTGTTTGGTGCACAAAATCTCCCACATGAAGGTTTACAATACAGATTTCAAAGTTCCACATGGCACTTGTATTAGCACTTGCATTTTTCATTGTCCTTTTTGAATTCTCAAGTTCACACAATATAACTTCTACTGGAAACACTGCTCTTGTGCGCTCCATTTCACATATGCTTCACCTGCACTGGTCCAGGGGGTGGGCAGATGGAGGGTAGTCAACCTGGTCAACAATGATGGTGGGTTCGGTCCTGCTGTATGACCTCGACTCGCTGTTCCTGTGCTCTCACCATCTGTAGATGGTACTCAGTTGCAATGCTTGCATGCAATCCACCCAAAACGAGCCTGAGTAACAATTTAGAACGTGTAGTGCTGGTTCAGGCTCTACCCTCTCTACACCCTCGCAGGGATAGCCATCATCTCTAGTACAGACCTCACCGAGCTCCTAGGCTCTGCCATTGTGCTCTGCCTGCTCTTCCCTGAGCTACAACTCTGGCATGGCATGAGTGTGAGGCATGTTATAGCCTTTGCACTGGCATCCCATCATTAAACTTCTTAAAAGGGTCCAAATGATGATGCACACTCAAATCACCTGCTTATCAATGCTTGTTTAGATCTCAGGCAGCGGAGATGATATGGGATGATATAGTCTCTAATTATAATTGATATCGGACAGGTTCATCGTCGTATTCTAGATGGAAGGCATTGGCACAGTATGTTCCAACTAATGCAGTCCAACATAAAATAAGTACTGGCAATCTCAGCCCAGGTGGACAAACAGATGACCAAGATTTTGTCGAAGCTCCAGAACTCATCAGCTCCACTCCAAGCCCTTCCAGACCCTACTTGCCTCCCATAGGGTTCTCAACCTTGATGCCCTCCTCTCCCTTCCACTTCCATGGCACAACCATATTCAGAACACCAGCAGCCTGAGTGCTCCAGGCTTCAACACAAATGGAGGGTCCTGGACAGCCTGTGCCGCAGCTGAACCTCCCAGCTTCAAGTTTCCATTGACGCTGATACCTATCAACATGCCCATTTAGTCTACATGCTCAGCATGTGGCTTTACACCCAAGATTTTCTCCCATTGAGCCATGACAGTTTTGAACACCTTCACTACTTCCACATCTATCCCTGGGTTGGAGCACCCACCACTGTGGGGAGGACCTGACGCCAACTTGGGCAGAGAAGTAAAAAGTGGATAATGTCCAGGAAGGCTGGGGCTGTTCTGTTGCTGAAGGTGGTGGTTGGAATCGGAGAAGAAAGTGGATTGTAGCTTTAGGAATTACAAATGACATTGTGGGGATGATTTGTTCTACATATACTATCACAAACCCACATGAGCACAATATCATGTACCAAACAGCAAACTGTTGTGTATTCAATTGCAAAAGTATTATTTGTGTGAAGGTGGACTCTGAGTCTGACTTTGGCTGCTGCGTTTGGCACTGTAACGGTGCCCCCTCCTACCATGGCTCAGAGAGGTGTCAGCACCTTGGTACCACTTGACACAATTCGAGCTGCCTATTTTGAGCTTGGCCGCATAGTCTATGTTTCTCTCCAGACGCAGATGGGAGATGCTGCCCGACTTGGTCAGACTCGGCGAGAATGTGTACAGCTTCTCGCAATGGCTCAACAGGTGAGTCTGCTCAGGCCCCTTCCACTCAGCAACCATTCAGAATTCCTTGTTGAAATTTATTAGCACACGCGTATCATTCCACCAGATGAGCATGCAGTCATCAAAGACAGCCTGCAGGACATGATCACCTGCCTTGACAAAGCAGGCACCATATCATCTGACCCTCCTGATGCCGTTCCCCTCCCCACATCAACCCTATTGCATACCTCTGAACCTGGTCGGCCTCAGATACATATTGATGCCAATCTCCTTGCCACAGCACTTGAGTATCGTGGCCCAACGCAACTTGCCTCTATTTTTAATTGCCACCCCCGCACCATCTGCCGCCGCGCTCTCGAGCTGGGGCTTGTCCAATCTGCAGAACCTGTTTATGTTGACTACGAGCATGAGGATGGTTCAATATCGCGCATCTACCGCTCTTCCTCAGGAGCTCTTTCTGACATATCTGATGACGAACTTGATTCTCTCATGGCCTATATTCTTGAGGCCTTCCCCACCTTTGGCCGCCGCATGATCGACGGTCATCTTAAACATATGGGGCACCATATACCTCGGTCCCGATTGCAGGCATCATACACCAGGGTACATGGATCGCCCACAGGAGCTTTTGGTCCTCACCGCATCCAACGACGAGTGTATAGTGTTCCAGGTCCTAACTCTCTTTGGCATCACGACGGCCAGCATGGTACTTTTATTTTTCAGCTTCTCCGACTCATTTATTAAATTTTATTCATCATAGGCCTCATCAAGTGGAAAATCATCTTTCATTGTTTCATCGATGGTTATTCCCGATTAGTCACTGGTATCAGAGCCAGCAACAACAACCGTTCAGACACTGTTCTCCACGTCTTCACCAATGCCATTGCTATCCACGGCACTCCAAGCTGCACCCGTGGCGATCACGGAACTGAAAATGTAGAAGTGGCTGCCTATATGGAAGCCCTTCGGGGTATTAATCATGGGTCATACATATGGGGCCGGTATGTACCTCTAACTGTTCCTTAACTCTGCCTATACTCATCTCTAAATAGCAGTGTACACAATGTGCGCATTGAGCACTTGTGGCGAGATCTCACCATGGGTTTTGGCTCAAAGTGGAAGCTCTTTTTCCAAGACCTTGAAGTATCGGAGCGCCTGGATTGGAACCTCCCAGCTCACATTTGGCTCATTCACTACCTCTTCCTTGATGCCATCAACATGGATGCCTTTCATTGGGCAGAGGCATGGAATCACCATTCCATTGCAATACGTGGCCAGCGACAAAGCAGTCCCAAAGAGATGTTTTTTTTCGGTACGCTCGAAAATGGAGTGCATGGTCTGGAACCACCCCCCGAAGATGCTTTTGACCCAGCCTCTTATGGTATTGACTGGGAAGATTACGACAATGATATCATTCGCAACCACCATGACACCGAAAATCTTCCTCACGCAGTTGATACCAACCCCTTTCGAGCGCACTACCCTCTCCATTTTTCCCATGTAGAAGTTGAGGAACCCAACTGCCCTTTTACTCTTCAGCAACTCGATGCCCTTAATGATAATCTTCAGCAGCTTCCTTTTTGGGGATTTGATGATATGAACTCCAGGCGACTTCTGTGGATGCACGCCCTTGATATCTGTGAACGTATCATGGATCCTGCCTGATGCAAACTGAATGAGAATAGTGTATATTCATTTCAGGAAGGTGAGCGTTGCTAAAATGGTGAGTTCTCTGCCCTCTCTCATTTGATAAGGAATGCTGACAAGGGAGTTTGTGCTTAGGTCTGCTATTTACGAGCGCAGGTGCATATAAAGGATGCAGGAAGCATGCATGTGTCACTTGTGGTGCGGCAAGAAGCTGCCCTGGCATTTACCGCTCAATCCCTGGACCGAGCTCTTTGTTCTCCATATTCTCAATAGTTAGTCTCAATCTAGAATCTTAGATGTCTTTGCATTCAGAAGTGAAGATCAGTTTGGGAATCAGACTCAGGTTCTTCAAAGGAGTTTTTGGGTATAAAATGGCTCGAGAGCAAACTCCCTGTACTAGTTATGTCTACTAAACCGCAATCCGTTAATACGGCGAGTACTATGAGTTCTGCAAGTGCCGATACTTGCACAACCAAAGTGACGGACTCCCAGATGGAGAATGGTAGCTTTCAAGTTCTTTAATTGCGGCGGGCCTGTTGCCAACTTCACTGCAGTGTCTTTAGATGTGGAGAGGACAAATGACCCTGTTGTGTGCGTGCAAGAGGAGAGCAGTGGCATGGCAGTCGATACACACCCTGTGTAGTATGAACATTGAATCTTGCTGAAATCATGCAAATTTGGCTAATACTTGTCAATCAGCCAAGATACGTGTACGTGCTCAATCCCAAACCATCGTATAGAGGCAATGTGGGCCAAGGCACAAGGGACATTGTAACAATAAAGAACACATGCAGATTCATCAATTTACGGTACTTGAACTGCTGTGCATGGCAGGAACAAGTCCTCCTGTTCCTCTGCTTATGTGATGTACTACATGACAGCCGTACATCTGTAGCGAGAGCGTAAGAACATGACCTTCCATAGTGTTGGCGAGGACAGTCTTTTGTACTTGTGTTCCGTGTTCGAAACAACTTTTGAATAACCTGAAGATGTTGCGAGAGTTGAGTTTCGGGGACAATCGATTCACAAAGGTGATCTCAAACTCACATAATTACCAAAAATGTCTTGGATTAGTTGTAATGTATTGTCCGGAACAATCTCATCAAGGACGATCTGTTTCTCCTCGCTTGTAGCACTTTCTAGCTTCTGCTGGATGAAGCGAGATCCGTGTTGGTCTCCACTAAACTTAACGCTGTAGCCAAATATGTCCTACGATCATATCCGTCTGTCAGAGGATGTCACTGTACGGGAATATGCGAGACTCACTCGTAATTCCCACTTACGAGCCTTGTTAGCACGGAATTCGTCCAGTAAAGGACTTCGGAGCACCATAGAACGCTCAGTTCCATCATTGCGGTGACCAGGGCGCATCCCTTGCTGATAAGCATGCATCGCTTGCGGATTGTGACTGTACATGGTACTTCCAGGTAGCATCACTGGTATTTGGGATCCATAGTCAATAGCAGCGGCGAAAGCCTGATGTGGCGATGGTGTAGACCGCATGGACGGGTACATGAGATTCTGAGGGGCAATTTGCTGCTGAATATTGTACTGTACAAAAGAACGGTTAAATTCAAGGATGTACCAAGAGAAATTCTCCGACACACCTGAAGTTCACGCTTCTTGTCGGCCAGAGTCGCAGGATTGGACGTACCCACCGGCAGCTGAGTCGTCATCATTGGAGAATGGGTCGGCGGGTACATCATGGCCTGATGCAAGGCGTAATAGAACTGTGAACCCGGAGGACGTGACGCTGCGCCATAGTCATAAAAGAGCCCAGGTTGCTGGCGATGCATGTCCGCGACGGAACTGGGATGCAGGCCGGTTCTGTTGTGTGCTGTAATCATCCTCTACAGCCATGCCGCGAAGAGCAAGAGAGAGATCGTTATCGACAATCGAAGATTCATAACCTCTACCGGAGTTGTAAGCACCCGCCCCAAAAGACTTTGTTGGTGTGACCGACAATGTGTACCGGGAAGCGCTAGAATCTTTTCCAAGGCCAATATCGTATCTCTGAGGGGAGAATTGTCCAGGTTTAGGTCCTGCCGATTGGTTATCCTAACAGTGATAATATGGTGTAAAACGTTAGAATTATAAATCTACATCATTCCACGTACAATTCTAGGCCCCGAAAAAGCTGCTGCTTGAGCTGCAGTAGTTTGCCTTTGTCTCGCGTGATGCAAGTTCAGCGGGGTATGGGATTCCTGTGGAGGGAAATGCTTAACCAATGCCATGATGAATTGACACAAGACCAACCAATTGCGAAAAATCCTGTTTCTGAGGCTCCCGTGGACGTCATCTCAGGTCCCGCTCGCCGGCCTTAACGCAGTCGTCCACCCTTCCCCCAAGTTGCCACGATAATTAGTGTCACTTTGGGAGGGCGGCAAGCCTGTGACACTGGCGGCTGCTGATATAGACGCATTGCGATTTGATGAAGGAGTAGCAGAGCCCAAAACCTAAAACCCAAATCAATAATTCTGAGGGGTAGGGCACTCGTTTGAGCAAGGTCATGATTCCTCAATAAAGGCACCCAATACATCTCTAAAATTCGAAATAAAAAGTTAGTCCAGCAAAGCAACAACATACGTTGCAAAGTATCATTTACACAACTTAGTGGCACCCACAACCGCCGTCCAGTCTCCAATTCCTGTCGCGCTCAGCAGCTTTGTGGGAGGTTGGAGCGCTCGAACTGTGAAATAATCAATGTCAGCCAGTGTCCTAAGATCATGGTACTAGTAAGATGGCTAACTATATCCGGGTCAGCCCGCATGCTCAGCCAAAACCCCGCATACGGCATGGGATGTAGATGTTGTCGAGGTAGCCCACACTGGCAAGGTCTGAAGTGACAAGTATAGCCATGGGAGGTGGTGAGTTATGGTTACCAGTCAATTTGTTGTTTGTTCTAACAGTTACCCGAATCCCGGCTCAAAAAACAAGGGTTACATTTCTGGCTGAGACGTTGAGCTAAAAGAACGACTCCTACGTAAACTTCGGACTCGTAAATACAGGCGATTGCAAACAAACCGTCATATAGAGGCAATGTGGGCTAAGGCACTAGGGACTTTGTAACAATAATCTATGAAGAACACATGCAGATTCATCAATTTACGGTAATACAGGCGATTGCAAATGACTACGAGAACAAGTAAAAAGCAAGTGAAATGCTAATGTGAAATGCTAATGGGAGCAATACTGAGTTGAGCTATGTGTGTGGCAGAAGGAAGCTGGTGTCATGAACGTGCAATGGAGAACAGTTACAAATGAGCAATAAACATATGAATGGCAATGGAGGGTCGAGTTGAGCAGCGGGCTATGCGAATGTGTAACAAACATAAGAGTACGGAGGAGAAAGCTGGTGTCATGATGAAGAAGAGTGCTGGTATGACGTGTCATGGCAAAAGTATAACGAATGCAAGTTAGGTCTAGAGCGTATTCCACTCTTCCAAGTTTGATGTCTTGACCAAAGTACAATGAACCCATGCGTCGAATGCTGTTGCAATGTTGTCGTCCTCTGGGTCATCCTCCTGCAAGTGTCGGATCAAATCCGAAGAGATGTACACTTCGACCACACGTGTACAAGCATGAAAAATAAATGCTGGGATGGTGGGCTGGTAATATTGTTAAAATGAGTGTTCAAAATGATGAGGTGCACGTCTCATATACCTTAAAAGCAGCCTTCTCTTCATCGAGCCAATTAGCTGGTGGATCTTTTAATGCAGGTGGTATGGTATCGGTGAATTCGGCGAAGATGTAGGCATCCTGTGCAAATGTTGGAATTACTTCTGATCCCGTTGCCATCACCATAAATCGCTCGGCTCGGAGGGTGGCATTATTCTGTTGTGCGATGCGTTCGGCTTCTGGAATCAAACTGTCAGATAGTGATTCGTGTTGAGGGTGGCCAGTGCCGAGAAGGTATCATTTGAGTTTGACTGTGAATCGTGTTGCAAGTTCAGAGGTGAGGACCACACTGGCAGGATCGTGTGGGAAGGAGATTCGATTGATCAATTCCGAGGCTGAGCGGAGGCACCGCCCTCCCATCTCCTTCAGCAAACTTAACCCAAAGCTAACGAAAGTCTGGAGATGAGGTTAGAACTCTAAACGGGTGCAAATACAAAGGCAAGAATTTGTCTCACGTCAAATAGCTTCTGAGTTGGGCTAATTACAATATTAAAGGCATCCAGAAATGCAAGCATGTCTTTATCGTTCGTGAGAGATTCGTAATTGGTTTTGAAAAGAACTTGTGAATATATTTGATTGGTGTATGAATCACGATCATTTGCATTCCGACAGCCTAGTTGGTCAACCTGAAGATAGATAGTAAACAATTACTCCCGAAAAAAACAGATGGGAGGGTATTCATTGACCGTCATATCAAGGTAGGTAGCAAGGAGAGCGGCGAGTGGAGAACCAAACCTGGTATCTAATGGGATATTAGGGTCAGGGTTCCATGCCTCAAGGGTTTGTGCAGTGGTGGGGTTTATTTCCCATACGAGTTCGATCGATTTGAGGGCCGAAAATCCAGCCAGAGCAAGAATGGGGAGCCACATCGACAAGGGTGGAGCATGGTGTTGAAACCAGCAGAACTGAAGAGCCATGATGGCAGCGTGCGCTTTGATGGTGGCAATGTGACTGGGTTCTGATGCAATTCCTGGGCGGATGATTAGTGAGTATGTGTCGTCGTCAATTCGGCGCCATATGTCGGACGTCTTTGAAATAATCTTCGCGGCGAGTCTGTTTACGCCTCGATCAACACCGTCTCCAATTGCTTCACCTCTACAATATGAAGATGAATCAAACTGAAGAGGTGGAGATGAATGACTGCTTACGCTTGAATGAGCCGGCGGCCAACTGCAACATTGTTGAAGTCAAAAACTGTGATATAGTTGTTATTGAGGTGAGTAGGGTTTTCGCCTTGGAAATGCAACACAAACGCATTGATCAATGCATGTGCTGCAGACTCTTCGTCCGGGGCATGGATAACAAGTGCATTCTCGCTTGGAACTGAGTGCCCTATCTCTGCTAAACGAGTGTGCCAGTTAAAGGCACTTGTCGGAGCAGGGGTTGGCCTACTAGTTGTAGGGAGGACTGTACGCGGGATTGCAGGGAAAGTGGGGACGATTGTTGGGGGTGGGGCTGGTAAAGTGGGGATGATGGCTGGTGCCACGTTTGGTATTGGTAAACTATTATCTGCTGCTGTAACACTTCTTGTATTATATGTTGGTTGAAAGCGTAAAGGCCTAGGTGTTGGTGATGGTTGGCGAGTCGGGGTGGGGAAGTTGGTGCGGTTTGCAGCTGTGGATGTGGAAGAACTTGCTGGAGGTGTCTACAAGCACAATTAACATGCAGAATAATGAAATAGGTGAAACAGGCATACTGGAAGATATGAGGCGAGCAGTGTAGTCGGATTTAATGGCAACTGAGAAATATCACATGAACGGTGTGTTTCGGTGGCAATACAAAAATAAAATGCACCATGTTATCATCATCATCAAGGCGTGTTGGAAGGGGCTGCAGTTGATGAGGTGTGGTTGGTTGTTGTCGCGATGGACAAGATGGTAGGCACCCTGGAGCTTGCGTATCTGACTGATATGTTGCCTCAACGAAACCATGAAGGATCCAACTGGCAAAGCAAGAATGGGTAGTCATTGAATCAGCTGTTATGGGACCATTAAGCTGCCTTCGTCCTGCTACACTTCCATGTCAGCAAAAGAGTTAAAAAAAGATAGCGCAAACATTACACAAGCAAAGGAGCGGCTTTGCTGTGTAGGGGTGCTTGAGGAGCCGCATGATTGCATTGAGAGAAGTGCGTGTAATAGAATAGCTGGTTAGGTCAGCTGATGGATTGAGGTACTGTACCATATGTCTGCGGTGCCCTGGGTGAAGAACTTGCCAAAAGGCAGTATCATACTGGTGCGGGGTGGGAGAGTGAAAGTTGAAGCCTTCTAGAACAAACCCTGGCTGTTGAGCAAGATGGGCATGAACCTGGGTGTGGATCTGATTCCAGATTGGTGTCGTTAACCCAGCGGTGATGTTGATTGGAAAGACTAGTTTGGCAGCTTCTAATTTCTCGAACAAAGGGGTTTTGTTGCTTAGTGGAATGCGAATTCTGCCTGGGTTGTCATCTGGATCGTCGTGAGGTGGAGGCTGGAAGAATGTATGAGAATTGATAACAATAAATAAATAATAATAGAACAAACAGGGTGCGGGAAAAAAGCAATGAGCCACTCGACGGTGGTATTTGGTGCAGGAAATGGCCGACTGCCTACACCACGAGTAGATTGTACAACTTGCTGTTGATTGGAACCTTGGGCGCGTTGGGTGTGTGTTCGTTGTGGGCCAAGGTAACTTGGTGGAAATGCGGATGTTGTTGTCGGAGGAGCAAGGCGACGGTCATTCAGTGTTGCAGGTGGAGGGAAAGAGCCTGGAGGTGCCCAGGGTACGGCTGGTGACTGTGTTTGCATGTGTGTGGGAGGTGAGATGATTCTACAGGGACACATCCGAGTCAGTGTATATAACCAATACCATGATTTTCCAACTTACCTGGGTCGGCCATGAATGAAGTAAGACCCACCACATTGGCACAGGCTATTGATGTTGTATGAGGGAGTTGTCTGAAATTTTAATTGGTAGAAGAATTTTTTATTAGAAAATTCTTCTTCGCAAAATGAAGATGGCATACTAACTGGCGAAAATTGTGCACATCCAGTTTCTGGAAGACCTCCCCTGGGAGGGGGGTTCTCATGATCAGGAGGAACAATTGGTGAACTAGCATGCTGCTGATAGGCATGAGTACACCAGCAAGGTGTATCCGAAGCAATTGCTGGGGCCTTGAAGTCACGTCCATTTTTTTTTCAGTAGAAGGCAGCTCAAAGAGGTGTAGACTTACAGGAGATTGCA
>Ga0210402_10002578_pt1 | contig 17537 bp, 19 predicted proteins | sample IncBWC7MmetaG_FD_161055 | JGI IMG/M metagenome (GOLD analysis project Ga0210402, IMG submission 161055) | Forest soil microbial communities from Barre Woods Harvard Forest LTER site, Petersham, Massachusetts, United States - Inc-BW-C-7-M | ecosystem: Environmental > Terrestrial > Soil >... | reverse complement strand
AAAGTTTCACGCCGGGGTTTGACGATATGATGACGATGCTGGTCCAGCCGCGGCACGTCAGGCTCTACTATGCCGGCACCGCAAAAAATTGGGAGATGGCCGCCGCCGAGAACAGAGACCTGCGCGCTTCCTTCGATCGCCTCGCTCAGGCGATCCCGAATTATCTGGGCAATGATGTCAACGCTTCCGTGGCAACCTTCATCAAACCGAAAATGGACGCCATGGACGCGGCGATCGCCGCCGCGGATGCGAAACAATTTTCCAGCGCCTATGAGGAGCTGACGACGGCGTGCAACGCCTGCCACACTTACATGGAACACCCGTTCCTGGTGATCAAGGTTCCGGACGCGGCGGCGGATGCGGCGCACCCCGACCAGGATTACAAGGAAGCTCCCTGATCAGGTTAAACTTCCAGCGGTCTGGCGCGTTAACTTCGGGCCGATGCGCCAATCCCGGATTTTCCTGCTCTTGTTGCTTGTCGGCCTGACCGGCTGCGCGACGCACAACCCGCAAAGCGCGCCGCCGGTTTTCCAACCGGTATTGCCGGCTCCGCCGCAGGAGGCGCCCCGGCCCTTCTTCTCGGAGGAGGGGCTGGCTTCCTGGTATGGCAGTGCCCACAAGGGCAAGACCACCGCTAACGGCGAGCATTTCGACCAGAGTACCCTTACCGGGGCGCATCGCAGCCTGCCTTTCAACACCATTATACGCGTCACCGATCTGAAATCCGGAAAGACAGTGAAGGTGCGGATCAACGATCGCGGCCCCTTCGTGAAGGGCCGCATCATCGATCTTTCCGCCGCGGCCGCCGCCACGCTAGGCTTGGCCAAGGACGGGATCGGCAGGGTGCGGGTCGACGCTTTCGCCGTGGACCAGACTCCAAACTAAGCCACCAGGGCCGATTGAAGCACCGCGCGGATTTGCGCCAAAAGCGGCTGCTCAATATTGCTCACAAAATTTGCACATTGGGCGGTTACAGGATTTGATCCGGCCGGGACAGCGGCAGGGACGGTGATTCCGCTCATCAGCTGGCCTGCTAAGGGTGTTGGCGACGCTGATGGATACCAAGCGAATCGTGCGGACGTGGTGCGCGGCGCTTGTTGCGCTGATTGCTGCGGTCTGGATCTGCATCCGATGGGTGGACTATCCCGTCGCGGCACGGTTCTTCCATCCCTCAAGCGAGGGCGGGATTATCGGCCTTATATTTGGCGGTCGCGTCCTTGTTGCCGAGGAACTTTCGCTCATCGGCATATTGGCGCTGGTGCGCCTGAAAACCGGCAGCCTTCCCGATGTGGCCAAGACACTCCTGATAGCCTGCAGCACGTCTGTCATGGCCTACACCCTCAATGATCTTGTTCTTAAATTTGCGTTTGGCCGCCAGGGACCGGAGGCGTTCTACCAATCTCCCCTGGCAGGTACCTTCCACTTCTTTCAGGGCATAGACGCAGCCAGTTTTCCTTCCGGTCATATGATGCTCGCGGCAGCTTTTCTGGGCGTTTTTTCCCGCGTCTATCCGCGCCTTCGCATGGCTTCCTTATCGTTGCTTGTTTTTGGAACGCTGGTGCTGGTGGTCGGCGATTGGCATTTTGTCAGTGATGTCCTGGCGGGAACGTTTCTGGGCTTCACGGCCGGTCTGATTGCCGGTGAGTTGTGGCTTCGGCACACCCAGTCCCGATCAACAGGCCAGAGATGATCGCATTCGCGTCCTGCGGCGCCACGCCGACGACCCGGATCGGATCGACGATGCTGGCCTGGATGACGGCTATGGCAGACCCACCGGCCTTATGGCTGCTGGCGCCTGAAAGCTGCATGATGCAACGCACCAAAAAGAGTGGCGGCTTGCCTTCCGATACAGCGGACCAAATTAATTCCCGGTCATCTCTGACGTTTGCCCGGCGCGGCGCGGATTTTGCGGATCTCGTCCGCCTCGCCGATTGGCGCTCCGGGAATTTTTAGGTATCAATATTCCCATGAGACCTGCCATGCGCCACGGCCTTATCGGTGCCCTCCTGCTTGTCGTCATCCTCGCGGTCGGCGGCTGGGGCGTGTCGTATTTGGGCCTCTACAATGTCGCGGCAGATGATCCGCACTGGCCCTTTGTCCGAAGCTTCCTGGGTTCGACGATGGATCGTTCCGTGGCGGCGCGCGACGGCGACATCGCCGTTCCCACGCTCAGCGATCCCAAGATGATTGCCGCCGGCGCCGCAGAATATGACAAGCTGTGCACCGCCTGCCATCTCGCGCCGGGCATGGAGGAGAATAAATTGCGTGCTGGCCTCTATCCCAAGCCGCCCAGCTTCGCGCGCCGCCGCCGGCCGGGAAATCCGAAGGAGCAATTCTGGATCGTCAAGCACGGCATCAAGATGACGGGTATGCCCGCCTGGGGAGTCAGTTATCCGGATTCCGATCTCTGGAACATTGTCGCATTCTTCCAGACCATGCCCAACATGAAGCCGGAGGCTTACAAGGCCCTGGTTCAGTCCGGGCAGCAATAAGCGACATCCATTTTCTGCTATTCATTACCAATGCACGCTCGCTCCGTCGCGCCTGTGCTCAGACCGAAGTCGCGAATGCGGCTTTGACGCGCGCCCAGCTAAGCGCAGCCGGGAACTAGGGGAAACAGGATGTCGCCGACAGCGGCACTGTCAATGTTCTCAGGCCAAAGTCGAAATTGAAATTGGCCGATCCGCTGACCGCGTGCCCGCAGGCTTGAGTCGAAGAGGTAAAGGTTGGGGCGATAATCGGCCCATAATATGCGGCCGTGGTATAGGTGATTGTCGCCGCACTGTTTGTGCAGACGGTCGTCTTCACCGATGCGCAGCGTGCTCCCTCCTCGACGGCATATTGCAGGCTTCCTGTCGAGAAGAGCAGCAGTCCGACATAGATGGTTCCCACCAGCAACAGCAGGAACACCGGGCCGACAAGGGCAAATTCCACGGCGGGACTGCCCCGCTCGTCTTCAAGCCAATCGAAGAGCGCCATGTGCTTCATGGCTAGTGCAATCGCGCCCACGAACTTGAAGTTATGGTGGCGGGAAGAAGCGCAGACGCGGATAATCCGGAAATGATCGGCGTGTAGGTGTAAGTGGTCTGTATATTGACAAATTCACCAGGCGTTATGCCGGCGTTGCCGGTAACAGAACAATTACTGGGAGGATTGGCATAGTCGCTGACATATTGCAGCGTTCCGCTTGAGTCGGGACAATAGTAGGCATCAAGCGGATATCCGGTCTGGAATGCCACAGAACTTCCCAGGGAGGTGGACTGTACCGCCGCCGTGGCGACGGTCGTCATGGCCGGGCATTTGGTGGCCGCGGGCAGGTGATTGAGGTCGCAGGCCGTCCAAACGGCTTGCGCCGCCATCTGTGTGGCGTTGTTGACCTGCAATTTGTCGAACATAAAGCTGGCGATGTCCGCGACATTCATCATGCCGATGGCCATGAACCCGACGATGAAGGCAAATTCGGTGGCCGCTGACCCGCGAATGTCTTTCCGCCATGCGCGGGAGTTCCGCCCGATCCTGTCTTTTGGCCAACCCCTGACCAGGTCACCAAACCCTACGCTGTCTGCTTGCTGTTCATGATTCAAAACACCAGTTGGCCGCGGCCCGGCACCTGGCCGGTCGGCATGTGGAGACCCGCCTGAGCGCATCCGCCATGCGCCAGGATGGAGCCGGTACCATTGATGGTGATGTCGCCAACCACCATCGCGAAGCATGAAGACCCGTTGCTGGACTTGTTGACGGCGCCGCTGAAGGTAACATTGGCCTTGGGCATATAGACAAGCCCGGTAAGATCCCAGGTCGGGCTGTTTCCGGCGGCCGACATATCCACGCCCGAAGTCAGGCTCGGGTCCTGATACATCACCACACCGGACCAGGGACCGGAGGTGGGGGCCTGCAGATCGAGAGTCCCGCCGCCGGTGGGGGCATGTGTATAGCTGCCGGAATTATCGCCCGAATAGACGACAGTCACGGACGATCCGCTCGCCGTCGAAATCGTGTAGCCCTGCGTATCGAGCTGTCCGTTCTCGATGACCAGCACCGCACCCGCGGGCGCGTTGATCGTGACATTGCCCGTGAGTTGCAGGTCACCGCAGATAATTACATTTCCCGACAGGGCCTGCGCCCCGGTCCACAGATTGCTTGGAGGCAAGGGCGTCCCGTGATGGCCGGGTTCCTGCGGGTAGCTGCCGGCGCACGGATTGGGGGGAATATTGCTGGCAAGTACGGCATAAGGATCCGGGACGATGGGGATATTTGATTCCTGGATCACGCCGCAACCGCTGTCGGTGATGTGGGCGTCGCCGTAATCGGCGCCCATGTCGTGGCCATGACAGGTGGCCGATGCGTTCGACATGGTGTTGCAGCCGGCAAAATTGGTATTGGGCACGCCATTGCCCAGGATGGCCGAGCCGATCGTATTGAGCGCCAGCATGCAATAACTGCGCGGCGTGGTGGCCTGGGTGGCCGTTGCCGCTGCGCGCAGGGTTTGCGCCGGCTGGCCGCTGACCGTCGTGTCGCCCCTGAATCCCACCACCGGCAAAAGATAAAGCTGCTGCTTGTAGGTGATGGACACGCTATAGCAATTGTTGCCGCCGGCAGGGCAGGGCGCGGCGTTGGTCGATGTGACGGTCGTGCCATTGACGCCGTCCTGGTATCCATATTGGCCCGCGACGCTGCTTGCGGCAGTGGTGTAGTTTGATGTCGCGTCGGTTGCCGCCGCAATCGCCGCGGCGTCGGACGCGTTCTGCATCCCGCGCTGATCGAGATACCAGTAGGCGGATTCCATTCCCATTCCCAGGCCGCCGATCAGAATCGGCAATGAAAGCCCAAACATCATGGCGACATTGGCGCGCCTGCTCGCCCTGAATTGCCTGAATTTCCTCAGGCAGGTCCGTCCGATTCCCTTGAAAAATCCGATGCGTAAAGTCATCGCCCAGAGCTCCAAATCAAAGGGCATTCTGGGCGTGGCGAATTAAGAAATACTTGGATGATTGCCTCAAAAATCATGCAATCAAGGCGGGTGCGCCACAGCTCGTTCCAGTTGAATGTGGACATGGCCGCAAAACAGCCATGGTTTTTTGGCCATCTGTGCCGCGGGAACCCAGCAACGGCGCCGCCGTTTCAGGGGAACATGAAACGCAATTCAGACGCAATTCATAAGGGAGATGGGATTATGAAAGCGATTGTCCCGTTAATTTTAACAGTTTCTTTGCTATCAGGTTGCGGAACCGCGGCCGGAGACCGCGGACTTTCCGGTGCCGGCGTCGGCGCGGGGATCGGAATTATTGGCGGCCCGCCCGGTATGGTGATTGGCGGCGCGGTGGGCGCCGCGGTCGGCATGCTGTCCAAACCGCAACAGATAAATCTCGGAAAACCGGCCTGGCGAAATTCCTAGCCGCAAGCTTGGTTCCATCGCGTGAAGTGGCTTGGCCTTTCAATGAGCCATTTCACGGTCGGCTTTAGCCGGCAGCACCGCCGGGCATCGCGGGTTCCCCGAGGCCGCCAAAATTGCGATGCGCCAAGCCTGGAACACCCTGTCCGAAATCGTCCAAGATTGATGCAATTTTTCGCGAATTCCATAACGCGAGCCAAAGCGGACTAGATCAAACTGTGTTCGAGAGTGTGCGGGCCGGCGCTCGCGCCGGAGAGCACGATGACACAAGGTGCGGCCAGCCCGCGCAAACTTTCCCAGCCGGCGCCGGAAGGCGCGGCAGAAATTTCTGCGATTGCCTCCCGCGAGACGGTGGTGGCCCGGGCCATTCCGCTCGATCTCATGCCGCTTATTTCTTCCTATCGGGCGCAGCGGGGGATCACGCTCAGGATCGAAGACCTGCCGCCGTTGGGCAGATTGTCCGCCGGTCAGGACAATGGCGACAACAGCTGGTCGCTGGCGCTTGATGAGCTGGAAGGACTTTCATACTTCCCGCCGGAGGGCTTTCACAAACAGCACACGCTCAAGCTCCGACTCATTGCCAAGACCAAAAGGGGAGCGTCCCCCGTCGCGCTGATCGATTTTCTCATCATGGGTGACGATGAGCGCGCCAACGCCCCGCCGTTCGAGGTCGCCGCCGGCAGGACGGAGCCGAACCCGCCAGCGGGCGGACTTCTGAAAAAAATTCTGTCGCTCAGGGCGGCGCTCGGCAGGCACGATGCCGCCATGCCGCTTGGCGTGGATCAGGAATCGGCGGAGACCAAAGACGCGCCTGACGGGCGGGAAGCCGAACGGCCCCAATTTGCGTCCATCACCGCGGGCCTTTTGATACGCAAGACCGAGGCGCAGACTTCGGCCGAACGGCCCCAATCCGCGTCTCTCACGGCGGACCTTCTGGCACGCAAGGGCGAGGCACAGCCCTGGAGCGGTTTGGGGACACAGGAGGCGGAGATTGCGGCCGCGAAGGTAGCAACCGCGCATGCAGCGGCCGTGAAGCTGAAAGCCGCCGAAGCGCAATGGCAGGATAAGTCGGCCAAGTCGGTGGCCGAGATCACGGCGCGGTGCCGGGCGGCGGAGGCGGCCCTGGCGTCGGCCCGCGCGGCGGCGGAGCATCGCAAGGCCGAAATTGCGGAGCTTCATGATCAGCTGGAACGCTTGCGGCGGCATCGGGAAATGGAAATTGCCGCCGCGAAGCTTGAAGCGGCCGAGACACTAAAGGCCGCCGAAGCGCAATGGCAGGATAACTCGGTCAGGTCGGTGGCGGAGCTCACGGCGCGGTGCCGGGTGGCGGAGGAAGCCCTGGCGTCGGCCCGCGCGGCGGAACGGTCTCATGCCGCGGCCGAACTTACGGACCTTCATGATCAGCTGGAACGCCTGCGGCGGCATCGGGAGGTGGAGATTGACGCCGCCAAGCTTGAAGCGGCCGAGACACTGAAAGCCGCTGAAGCGCAATGGCAGGAAAAGGCGGCGCGGTCGGTGGCCGAACTCACGGCGCGGTGCCGGGTAGCGGAGGAAGCCCTGGCGTCGGCGCGCACGGCGGCACAAGGGACCCGTCCCGAGGCCGAAGTGGCGGCGCTTCAGGATCAGCTGGAACGTCTGCGGCGGAATGGGGAGGCACAGATTGCCGCCGCGAAGCTTGAAGCGGCCGAAACACGGAAAGCCGCCGAAGCGCGATGGCAGGAAAAGGCGGCGCGGTCGCTGGCCGAACTCACGGCGCGGTGCCGGGTAGCGGAGGACGCCCTGGCGTCGGCGCGCACGGCGGCACAAGGGACCCGTCCCGAGGCCGAAGTGGCGGTACTTCAGGATCAGCTGGAACGTCTGCGGCGGAATGGGGAGGCACAGATTGCCGCCGCGAAGCTTGCAGCGGCCGAGACACTGAAAGCCGCCGAAGCGCAATGGCAGGATCAAGCGGCCCAGTCGGTGGCCGAGCTCACGGCGCGGTGCCGGGCGGCGGAGGAAGCCCTGGCGTCGGCCCGCGCGGCGGCGGGACCTCCGGAGGCCGCACTGGCGGCGCTTCAAGATCAGCTGCAGAGCCTGCGGCGGAATGGCGAGGCAGAAGTTGCCGCCGCGAAACTTGAAGCGGCCGAGACACTGAAAGCCGCCGAAGCGCAATGGCGGGATCAAGCGGCCCAGTCGGTGGCCGAGGTCACGGCGCGGTGCCGCGCGGCGGAGGAAGCCCTGGCGTCGGCCTATGCGGCGGACACGGGCAAAGGCGAAACCGACCACGCCTATGTCCGCCGCCTCAACCACGACATCAACTCCCTGCAGAGAAGCCTGGCCGAGCGGGAAGCCCACCTGGAACAGGCCCTGGCGCGGCTGGAAGAGTTGCGCCTGGCCCCGGCCGCACCAAGCCCGGTCAACACATGGAACCCGCTTTCCAACCGGGACGCGGAGGTTGAAGCGGAGGACGCACAGGATCCCAGCCATCTGTGGCGCGACGCCCTGATCGTATTCTTCGCGGTGATGGGCGCGGTGCTGTTCTGGCCCAGGGTTGAAGAGGCGCTGATGACCGCCGGGGTGCTCGATGTGCCGGCGCAGCCACGGGCTGTCATCGCGGCCCCGCCCGCACCGGCGCCCGCGCCGCTGCCGCCGCCGAAGCCGGACCATCCGGCAACCACCGTCACGCGTGGGGTGAATATGCGCGCCGCGCCCGCAACTGGCGCGGAGGTGCTCGCCAGCCTCAAGAGCGGCATGCCGGTCGTGGTCATCGGTCAGACCGGCAACTGGGATGAGGTGGAGATTTCCGGTGCGGGCGGAAAAACCCTGCAAGGCTGGGTGTATAAGTCCTATCTGGACACGAGCGGCACGGTTTCTCCGCACTAAACGAAACGGTCCGTCGCTTTCCGGTCGCGGAATTTCAGCCGTCCCAATTCCCTGGCGATCACATGCGGATTGGTTACAGGCGGCATCAGCAGATCCGGTTCGCGCAGCTGCGAGACCTGTCCGGCCATCACGATCGCGTTGCGGTCGGAGATTCCCGCCGCGTCCAGCACGCGAACGTCCGTCCACACATGCTTCATGCTGTTGGCGACGCGGCCGGCACTTTCATCGGAATCGTTTGCGACCAGAACATTCGCCAACATCACGCCGCCAGGCGCCAGGCGTTCGCGAACCAGGCCGAAAAACTGGGAGGATTGGAGGTGCGGCGGGATGTCGTCGCCGTGAAAGGCGTCCAGGACAATGCCGTCATAGGCGCCGGTCTCGCCGCGCAGGAACTGTTCACCTTCGGCGGCATGGCAGATGACGGAGTCCGGAAGGCCGAAATGCCGCCTGGCCACAACAAAGGATGCCGGGTTCACGTCCACGATTGCCGTCCGGCACCCCGCCCGGGCCAGCATGCTGCCCAAGGTGCAGCCGGCGCCCCCGATCATCAGGATGCTGCGCGCCCCTGCCTGGGTCAGAAGGCCGAAGAGCGCGTGGATATAATAGGCAAGGCTGGTGCCGCTTCTGTCCATCATGCCCTGCTGGCGGCCGCCCACTTTGTAGATCATCGTCCCGGTGGAGGGGTTCCTGGTGACGGCGATGGCGCCGAATTCGGTTTGGATTTCTTCGATCTGAATCATTGCGGACATTATTCAGCTTTACCGGTCCGTGAAAAGATTTTCCGAAGGGTTTCGAGCGGTGCGGTGTAGCGGCGTGAGCATGTCCAGTGGTCCGTAGCGCCGGCGCAGGGACGCGAAAGCGAGAAACACCCCGAGCCTGGACGGTGAGGAGCGACCGCGCAGCAGGCGAATTGGTTCGGTGAACCAATTCAAGTGACGAACGCCCTGAGCGCAAGCAAAGGGCCGAGGCGTCGGGTGTCAAGGCAAGCGATTTTCTTCTTGGTAGCGGAGCCTATCCCGCCACCCCGCCCGGCATCGCACTCGGGTTTGCCGCCCGTTGGTGATTGGTAGCGCCGCCACCCAGAGGGCGTTGTGCAGCGCAACGCGACCAGCTTGGCCGGGCTCACTATGCCGGCCGTAATTACCCGCCGTCCCCCCGAGACCGGCCGCTGCAAAAAACACCGCATTTGCCCCCCGAAAACACCCAATTTCCGCCACACTGTGTCTGCAGGCTGAAGGTGCCGCAGGGGCAACAAGAGGAAACATCGATGCACATTAGACCCGTCATTATCGCAGCCATAGCCGCCAGCGCCCTCAGTCTTGGCGGCTGCGCGACCAAAGACTTTGTAAATCAACAGGTGTCGGCTGAGGACGCCAAAGTGCAGGCCAACCAGGACAAGGCGCAGGCGGCCCTGGACCAACATCAAACCCATCTGAGCCAGCTCGACCAGACGACCAAGGACGCGCTGGACCGCGCCACGGCCGCCGGCAAGCTGGCGGAGGGCAAGTTTCTCTATTCCATGGTCTTGTCAGACGATTCGGTGAAATTTCCGGCGGACAGCGCCAAGCTCTCGCCGGAAGCCGACCAGCGTCTGACGGACTTCGCGGAGAAGCTGAAGAACGACAACCGCAACGTTTACCTGGAGATCCAGGGCCATACCGATGCGATTGGACCGGACACGGTCAACCAAAGGCTGGGCGAGGAGCGGGCCGAGGCTGTGCGCCTGTTCATGAACCAGCATGGTGTGCCCTTGAACCGCATGTCGACCATCTCCTACGGAAAAAAAGACCCGGTGGCCGACAACAAGAGCCGCACCGGCCGGGCGCAGAACCGCCGCGTCGTGTTGATCGTGATGTCCTAGAACAAGTTGGGGCCGGCCGCCCGGGCCGGCCCCTTTAGTCCGCCATCCGCCATCCCCGTTATCAGTCCACCGTCAGCGTTCCGACGGGCGTACTTCCAAAAGGTCCGACCAACGCCAGTCGCCCGAGCCGATGGCGAAGCGTGTGTTCCCGTCCGCCAATGATAAAAGCACCAACCCGTGCACCCGCTTGTTGCGGCAGGCTGCCGGTGCGAAGGCCACTTCCCACAGGACCGCTTCGCGCACGGCTGACAAGCCCTTGCCGTCCTGCCCGCCCGACCGCACCCAGTCTCCGTTCCACAGCATGACGGATTTGCCCAGGCGGTCGGCATTGCCCACCGCCGAGCGCACCAATGGGTCGCGCCGCAAGGCTTGCTGCACAATCCGCGCGATATCGCAGCTGCCACCGCCACCGCCACCACCTGCCCCCTCGGCGTCCGCGCTGGTGGCGCCTGCGAGTTCGGTTTCGCTCAAAACGTCCGCAAAAGTGTCGGTCAGGGGCTTGCTGTCTTCGGCGGGTGCCGGCGCGGGCGCGCTCCGGCGCCGCGCTGTCGCCCGAACGGGTTTTTGCGGGACTTCGGCCTTGACCGGCGCCGCGGCGGGCGGGCCGGGAGGCTTGTCGGGTGGCCCGGGCGGCTCAGGCTTGGGCTCGTCCACCAGGTTGACCAGTATGGGCGGGGTATCGGCATGCGGGGGCGGCCCGGCATAGGGCCAGAACAAAGCGGTGAATACCGTCAGGTGCGCGGCGATGCTGAACGCCCAGGCCATAACGCGGCCGCGCCGCCGGGCCGGCGCCCGTAACCCATCGTTACTGGCGGCGTCCGCGAAGGGCCTTTGACCTTCCTGGAGCGCATCCCCTTGGGGGCGCTCTTCCAGGGGCGGGCTGCCTCGTTCGCTCATGACCACTCCAGAAATCCGCCCCTGAGAGGAGCATGATCCCGCGGCAAGAACATGGCGAGACCCTCGCCAAGTTCCTGCGATAAGCTGGATTTTGGGAGCGAATCATTAACAAAAAGCTGCGCCGGGCTTGGGGTGAGGAGCGGCCCGCATGCCTCTGCCCGGCGTGATAATGTTCCACGCGATGTGCATGGAGGCTGGGAATGAAATTTGGCGCCAAGTGGGTCGTCACGGTTGTGATCGTCGGGATCGGCCTGGTGGCGACGCAGGGAGCCGCGGCACAGGACGCGGCGGCTGAGGGCCACAAGCCCATCATCATCACGCGCATCTACACGGGGACTGACGGCCTGTCCCATGCCGAAGATATCGATTTGAAGCTGGGGCCGCGCGGCGTTGCGGACATGCTGAATGCCACAGGCGCCGAGTTCAGCCGAAGGCCGCCGACACCCGGCGCCGATCCGCACAACATGGCCGCCACGCCGGCCAGCTCCAAGGAGTGGCACACCGGCCCCGCGCGGCAGTTCGTGATCACGCTCACCGGGAGTTCGGAAGTCGAGGTCTCCGGCGGCGTGCATGTGGCGGCCGGCCCCGGACACATCAACCTGATCGAAGACACCACCGGCAAGGGTCATATCACCCGGAACTTCGGACCCGAGGATCGCGTGGTGATCACGGTACCGCTGGCGGACGGCGTCAAGGTCGAAGGCACGGCAACACCGCGCGTGAAGTAGCGGCTATGCCCGCATTGGATGGAATGCAGACGTTGAACGTGGAATGAATATTCATGGACGGGTCGTCAAAGACCTCAGGGAGAAGACTTCAGCTGGCATGAACAGAATAGAAACCTCCGCTAAAGCAGTGCATAGAATGCCGACCGACTTTCGAAAAGCAATCGAGACAGACCCGATTGTGACGGAGGTGTGGGCGGACATCACGCCGCTGGCACGCAATGAATGGATCTGTTGGGTTACATCCGCCAAAAAGGATGAAACCAGACGCCGCCGCATTGCTGTTGGCCTTGATAAAATGCGTAAGGGCATGCGCCGCCCTTGCTGTTGGGAAGGTTGTTCCCATCGCTGAAAATGTGGTGACAGGTGCTTCTGTCACCGTTGATCCAGCCCCGCACCGATGATTTTCGCCAAGGAGGCGCCTCACCATGACCATCACCATTACCGCCTTTGAACACTCACCCGATGGCGGCAAGGGGCTGGCGCGTGATACGCGCGTTCGCTGGGCGCTGGAAGAAGGGGGCCAGCCCTATGAGGTTCGCCTTGTTTCGTTCCGGGCGATGAAGGAACCCGCGCATCTGGCGCTTCACCCTTTCGGCCAGATTCCGACCTATGAGGAAGAGGGTCTCGCCTTGTTCGAGACGGGGGCGATCGTGCTCCATATCGCCGAGCGCCATGCGGGCCTGCTGCCGGACGATGCCGATGCGCGGGCGCGCGCGATCACCTGGATGTTTGCCGCGCTGAGCACGGTGGAACCGCCGATTCTTGAACTCGCCACTGCCAGGCTGCTGGAGGGCGATAAGCCCTGGAGCAAGGAGCGCCTGCCTCTGGTCAAGGATCGTGTCCGCGACCGGTTGAAGCAACTTTCCGTTCGCCTGGGCGATGCCGACTGGCTCGATGGCGGGTTCAGCGCGGGCGACTTGATGATGGTGTCGGTGCTGCTCAGGTTGAAAGCGTCGGGCCTTCTGGACGAATATCCGAACCTGGCCGCCTATGTCGCCCGCGGCGAAACGCGGCCCGCGTACAAACGCGCTTTTGCCGCGCAGTTGGCGGTTAATGCCGTGAAGAGCGGTTCGCGAAGCGAATGAAATGGTCTCGCGCTACGCTGTCGCTGGCGAGGGACCAATTCGAGCGACGAACGATCCACAGGTCTTGAGCGATAGCGAAAGACGCATATGGACAGCTTGGGCGAGCGGCCGCCTCCCTCGCTTCGCTCGAAGAGGGGCAAGCTTTTCTAGGCTCATTTCATTCGCTAAGGAAAGCTAAGCCGGCGAATACTCAGACGGTGTACTTCTTTGCTTGTTCAGGCGCAGGCTGACCAGAACAGAATGCCGGATAATTTTACTCTGACCCCAATTATTTGGTGTCCCCGGAATTCCGCGGCTCTATTGAGAAGATGCGCTCAGGGGCGTTTCCTTTATGCTATCAAGTAATACGAGGATGCCTCCAACGCTGATTGCAATGTCGGCAACGTTGCAGACAAAAAGCGGAATAGTCCCCAGGTGAACAGAAAGGAAGTCGAATACGCCTCCGTGAAGGGCGCGGTCGGCGGTATTGTAAAGAGCGCCGCCGATAAGTATGCCCAGAGCGATACCGAGGAGTACGCGTGTAGCTCGATATGCCCAAACGCCTAGTGCTACGGTGAGAAGCGCAGTGCCGATAGTAAGGTATTTCTCCCCCAAATTGCTGTTTTGCGACAAGAGACCAAATGAAACACCGCGGTTCTGCACGAAACTGAAGTCGGCAAAACCCGGAATTATCCTCATCCCTTCGAGTGGTAACGAAAAATGGGAAATAACGGCCGTCACTACCAGGACTGTGATGAACGAAACAGAAGAAAAGACTAAAGCGAAATCAGATGCTTTCACGCTGGCTTCTCCTCAGACGCGCGTACCGATTCATTTTATCGGCATACAGGCGTCCAGTAAATGTCTGCTTGTGACGCTAAGCGGACATTAGGGATCGGTAGTCAGACGAGCCAGCGCCGGCGAAAACTCTGGCCATGATACTTTCTGAAATGCTGGCAGGAACGCCTGTCACAATGCTTCCCTGCGCATCAGCGTCCATTCCTATTGGAATTGAGCCACCGCGCGCTGAGGTCGCGCACGAGCGCGGCGGCCATCTGTTCAAAACCGTCACGCGGGTTGGCGGCACAATAGCTGTCCATCCATGTTGCCACTTCGCCGGCATCAACGTTTTCGGTGAGGTCGATCTGTCCGGCGTAATAGTCCCGGTCAGGCTCCCGGTCGTGCGCGGTGATATAGTCGAACACAAGAGACAATTGGGACGCCCTGATCGGAGAAGGCGCCTGGCCGGGTGGCGGTTTGGCGGCATTCCAGGTCTCGCAGGTCGTGGCACGGGGCGTGACGGGTTGGGCAATGTCCTGGGCGCGGACGGAAGCAGAAACCAAGAGCGCCATCAGCGCAAGCGCGAAACGGATTTTCATTAGCGTTCGCCCGCGAATTTTTGCACGGAAGTTGGGTGACAGGTGCTCCTGCCACCGTTTGTCTCTCGAATATCTTGATAGTTTATCGCGTTACGGGCACTCAGCAAAAAGTCCACCCCAACGCGACGCTCAGGTTAGAGTTGCCGCGATTTGACGAAGCTCAGCTGCCGTATGCAGGCCGGAAATCGGCGAGCCGGGGACGAGATACTTGGCTTTCGCCAGATCGCCGACGAGCACCGGTTCAAAGCCGATTTCCCGGGTCAACCGGCTTGCAAGATCGATCGCCTTCGGATCGTTGCCGGCGATGGGAACGCCAACCGGACCGCCCTGACCGGCGGGTCGGTTGGCGATCGCGGCCAGCGACGGGGTGTGGAGCGCGTTGAAGGCCCGCACAATGCGAGCCCCTTTCAGCACTTTGGCCGCAAAGAGGCCGACCCCGCCCGTGGCTGTGATTTGATTCATCAAATCCTGGCCGTCGCGCGCGGTCGGGTTGGACACATCGACGACAAGCGGCTTGGTGGCAAGGGCGGAGCCGAAATCCTGTCCAATCTGCGGAACCGCGCTGTAGGGCACGACCAGGAAAATGACGTCGCCGAACGCGACGGCTTCGGCCACCGTACCGGCCCGGGCGGTGGGGCCCGCCGCCGCGATCAAATCCTTGAGCTCTTCGGGATGCCGGGACGAGAACATCACCGGATGGCCCAGCTTGGCGAACAGCGTGCCGAGCGAGCCGCCCTCATGGCCAGAGCCGATGGTGGCAATCTTTATGGAGGAGAGTGACTGGCCAAAAGCGCCGGCAGGAATGGCGGCCGCGAGAACGAGCCCGCCCAGAACATCGATGAACGTCCGGCGGCTGGCGGGAAAAAGGGAAACATTTGTCATCGCTCACTCCCTGGCAGGGTCAAAGCAAAAGTGGCCCAAGTCTACTGCTTTTCGCCCTTGGCGGGAAAGTGGGTGAGGCGCGACCCGCGTAGCGGGTCAAATCGGTTCAGTGAACCGATTTGAGCGCCGAACGCCGCGAGCCAAAGCGAGCGGCCGGGCGAATACTCAGGCGGCGCACTTCTTCTTGGGCGAGGCACCGGAAAATTGCACTCTGACCCCAATTCTTCTGCCAAGAGGGGACTTCTCGCTACCATCCTCTTGTGCTACGCGTGCCTGCCTCTAATCAGCTGTCAACGCACTGCAGTGGACGCAGCCGGCGTGGTTTAGTGGAATGACAAGCCTTCCACCTTGCCATCCGGCGCCAGCGGAGAAATCCGCCATTCCGTCTGGCCATGTTCAAATTCGACCTCATACACATCATTGCCAGCAGGACCGACACTATTAAAGGTAATGGACTTTATCGCTCCTAGTCTGCCCATGATCTGTTCTAAATCTGGCAATTGCCGACGTGTTACGTTCGTTAAACCCTCCGACATCTCATCATAGTCTGGCTGCCCCTTTTCCAAGCCTTCAATCTGGCGGCGCAGGGCCGCTTCGGTCCCGGGGCTAGCCGTGGTACGAAATTTAAGCAATGCCGCTTCCACGAAAGGTGTCGGTTCGGTTTGTTGTGTTAGAGTCGCTTTCACGGCAGTAAGTACAGGATCGTTCCCTTTCTTCTTCAAAAGTTGGGTCACGGCATCGGACATCGCGGCCCGGAACGCCAGCTTTTCGTCAATGGGGTGGTCCGGTACGACGCCTACACCTTCCCAATTCGTTTTGGTCAAGGGATTTTCTGCGCGCCCCGTCGGCACGAATATACCGAAGCGTGGGCCCACGGGAAACATACCTCCAGGATTGGCACCACCACCCGTGGTCTCGCCATAGATGCTGATGCGCTTTTGAACCTGGAGATCGTAAATAAAAGCTTCGCCGCCCGAAAATGTTCGTTTGCTGGTCAGGATGTAGACTGGTTTGTTCATGTATGGCGTGGCGACCGGTTTGGTCCAGAATTCTGTGGTGGTGAACTCAGTCGTGGACTGTGTGCGGTTGACAATGCTGTTTAGCTGCACCGGCTTGGCTGGATCGAAGAAGAAGCTACCAAAATAGGAGTCAGATTCGGCGCTTCCGCCCCCATTGTCGCGCATGTCGATGATTAACGCATCGGTGTCGGCGAGATCGCGTAGCGCATCATTGGCGGCGGGATCAAATATAGAGGGTGTAGGAAAACCCATCAGTCGGATAAATCCGATATTGCCTTTCAGTCGATCAACCCGGGCAAAGCCACCATTGGTGGGCGGTGGCGCAGAGGGAGGGGTTTGTTGTCCGCCGGCAGGTGGCAGTCCGCCCATATAGGATACGCGCATATGTTTGTCGTGGGTGACAGATTGCAGATCGGCGGTCAGGCGTTGGGCGAATTCGTTTGGATCACCAATTGAGTCATAGTCACCTGCCGCCAAGGCGGCATCGACCTTGGCCTTGGCTTGACTGGCTCGGTCGGGGAAAACATAGCGGTTCGTTAGCACCGCACCGATCTTTGCGACCGTATCCAGCTTGGCGGCGTTATCGAATACAGGAGTCGGCGTTTGTGCGGTCGCCGTTGAAAGAACGGCGGCGAATGCCGCTACGATTAGGCTGGTGACTAATTTACGCATAACCTTCCTTGCAAAATAGCAAAGGCCACTTTCTGCGCCGGACACTTGGCGGGTCGGTGAAGGCAAAATTTACCTTAGCACAATGGGCACCGATTCGTCCTGCCCCGTCTGCGGACAAAGGCAACGTCCGCTTTGGGTCAGAAGCAGACCAACGCCAAACAAAAAGGCCCGGATCTCTCCGGGCCTTTTGCTTTTTTGATTGGCTGGATCCCCTTTCCTCGCACCGCTTCGCGATGCTCGCCGGGGATGACAGGCCGGGCGGTTAACGCCGCCCTTCCTGTCAAAAATCCATCCCGTCCATGCCGCCACCCATGCCGCCGCCGCCGCCGGGCATTCCGCCAGGCGGGCCCTTCTTCTCGGGCTTTTCGGCGATCATGGCTTCGGTGGTGATCATCAGCGCCGCCACGGAGGCCGCGTTCTGCAGCGCCACGCGGACCACCTTGGTCGGATCGACGATGCCGGCCACGATGAAGTCGACATACTTCTCGTTCTGGGCGTCGAAGCCGAAGGTGTTGGACTTCTGTTCCAGGAGCTTGCCGACCACGATTGAGGCTTCCGCGCCCGCGTTATGGGCGATGATGCGGATCGGGTACTGGATGGCGCGCCGCACGATGGCGATGCCCTGGGTCTGGTCCTCATTGTCGCCGGTCAATCCGGCCAGCATCTTGGAGGTATAGAGCAGGGCGACGCCGCCGCCCGGCACGATGCCTTCCTCGACCGCGGCCTTGGTGGCATTGAGCGCGTCGTCGACGCGGTCCTTGCGTTCCTTGACCTCGATCTC
>Ga0210402_10002576_pt1 | contig 17540 bp, 17 predicted proteins | sample IncBWC7MmetaG_FD_161055 | JGI IMG/M metagenome (GOLD analysis project Ga0210402, IMG submission 161055) | Forest soil microbial communities from Barre Woods Harvard Forest LTER site, Petersham, Massachusetts, United States - Inc-BW-C-7-M | ecosystem: Environmental > Terrestrial > Soil >... | reverse complement strand
ACCGAATACGATGTGATCTCGCATCTGAAGAAGGCCGGCCACGAAGTCATGCCTTTGGGATTGAGCGACAGTCTGTCGGAACTGCGCCGCGCCATCACCGAGTGGAAGCCGGGCATCGTTTTCAATTTGCTGGAGGAGTTCGACGGCATCGTTACCTACGATCAGCATGTCGTGGCGTTTCTCGAGCTGATGCACCAGCCCTACACGGGCTGCAACCCGCGCGGCATGCTGCTGTCGCGCGACAAGGTGCTTTCGAAGCAGTTGCTGTCCTATCACCGCGTGCCCACACCGCAATTCATGGTGTTTGCGCGCGGCAAAAAGCCGCGTATTCCGAAGAATCTGCGCTTTCCGCTGTTCGTGAAATCCTCCACCGAGGATGCGTCATTGGGAATAGCTCAGGCGTCCGTGGTCGGCGACCCGAAGCAGCTCACGGAGCGCATCGCCTTCATCCACGAGCAAACGCACTCCGACGCGCTGGTCGAGGAATACATCGAGGGCCGCGAGCTATACGTGGGCGTCATGGGCAACGATCGGCTTACCGTGTTGCCCGTATGGGAAATGACCTTCGGCTCGCTGCCGGAAAATCTGCCGGCCATCGCCACCCGCAAGGTGAAATGGGATCGCGGCTATCAGCAGAGGTACGGCATCACCACCGCGGCGGCCGAAGCATTGCCGGATGGCACCGTGGCGCGACTGGAGCAACTGTCGAAGCGCATTTTTAGAGCGCTGCATTTGACCGGCTACGCGCGCATGGACTTTCGCCTCCGGTCCGACGGCGAACTGTTCGTGCTGGAGGCGAACGCTAACCCGAATATCTCGGCCGCCGAGGATTTCTCCGCGTCCGCGCTCAAGGCCGGCATGAATTACGATGAGTTGCTGCACCGGATCATGCAGCTCGGCGAGAACTACCCCGCAGCCTGGCGCGCCGCAGAACCTTGAGGCGCCTTTGCTTTACGGACGCGTCCAGCGATTCAGCCAGGCCAGCACCGTGTCGTACCACTCGATGCTGTCGGCCGGTTTCAAGACCCAGTGATTCTCATTCGGGAAGTACAACAGCTCGCTCGGGATGCCGCGCCGCTGGAGTGCCGTAAACACGGATAAACCCTGCGAGTCCGGCACGCGGTAGTCCTGTTGCCCGTGAATCACCAGCGTCGGCGTCTTCCACTTGGCGACGAAGTCGATGGGATTGAACTTGGCATACGCAGCCGGGTTTTCGTATTCAGGGCCGGAGAACTCGTGTTCGGGAAACCAGAGTTCTTCGGTTGAGTAGTACATCGTGCGGTTGTCGAGGATGCCGTCGTGGCTCACCAGGCACTTGAAGCCATCCGGCCACTGGCCGGCAATCCAATTGATCATGAAGCCGCCGTAGGATCCGCCCAGCGCGCACATGCGATCGGGGTCAAGCCAGGCATTGGCTTTGAGCGCCTCACTTAGGCCGAGCTTCAGATCTTCGAGCGGTTTGCCGCCCCAATCGCCGCTGATGGAATCGGTGAATGCCTGGCCGTACCCGGTGGAGCCGTGAAAATCGACCATGACCACGCCATACCCCGCGCCCGCGAAGGCTTGGGGATTCCAGCGCCAGCTCCAGGCATTGCCGAAACTGCCCTGCGGTCCGCCGTGAATCAGAAATGCCACCTGGTATTTGCGGTCCGGCTTGAAATTCACCGGTTTGACCACGTAACCAAATACATGCTCATTGTTCCAGCCGGGAAAACTGAACTGCTGGTATTCGCCGAATTTGCGCTGCTCCATCAGCGCTTGGTTGAGGCGGGTCCATTGCGTCGGTTTGCCGCCGGTGAAGCTGACCGAATACAGATCCGCGGGGCTTCCCAAGTTGCTGGCGGTATAAAAGACTTTGGAGGTGCCGACACTGAATCCTTCGACTTCACCCGCGCCGGTGATGGCCGACGCCCGGCCCGTGGCGACATCGACCGCCCAGAGCGGGCGCTGGCCCAGGTGGTCCGCCGTCGCAAACAAGGTCTTGCCGTCGCGCGACCAGGCAAAACTATTGATCGAACGATCCCAATTCTGCGTGAGCGCCCGTTTGACGCCCGACTGCAGGTCGAGCAGCACCAGGTGAAATCGATCGGCTTCGAAACCGGGCCGATCCATCGCCACGTAGGCGAGCTGCGAGCCGTCCGGAGAGAATGCGGGTTGTCCGTCCCAAGCCTTGTTGTCGGCGGTGAGATTTTTCGGGAGCGCGCCGCCATCGACGGGGACCACATAGACGTCAAAATTCGTCGACCACGCTTCGCCCGCCATGCCTCGCACCGAGAAAGCCACCTGCGCACCGTCCGGACTGAATACATAGTCCTCGCGGCCGCCGAACGGTTTGCCCGGCACATCACCGATGCCGCCGGTTAAGTTGAGCGGCGCGCCTTGCGCGGCGCCATTCTCGTTTAGCCCCAAGGTGAAAATCTGCGAGCGCCGGCCGTCGCTCCATGCGTCCCAATGCCTGGTGAACAGCTGCGTGTGCAGTGCGCCGGTCGCGGCTGCGTGAGCGGCGGTGTCGAGGCGCTTTTTGCTGCAGGATAGGTCCACGCAATCGAGGTATACCTCGACGCTCACCAAAATCCGATCGCCCTTGGGTGAGACACGAAAGCTGCCGACATCGAGCGGCAGAGCGGTCACCTGGGTGGAGTCGGCCACCGGCGTGTCGCCGCGAGGACCTGTGCCGTTCGAGTTGACCCGCCAAACCTGGTTGGTGCCGCTGCGATTGGACAGAAAGTAAATGAACTTGCCGTCCTTGCTCCACTCCGGGCTGTTGGAATTCGGGCCGCCGTCCGTCAGGCGCAGCGGCGTCGCGCCGCGCTTGGCCGTGTCCAGCATCCAGACGCTGGTACGGCCTTTGTTCGCCTCCATGTCGGTCGTGCGCTCGGTATACGCGACGTGCTTGCCGTCCGGCGCGACGGCGACGTCGGAAATTCGTTCCATGCGTACCATGTCTTGGATGGTGAAGGGCAGCGCCGGCTCGGCAGCCGGTGCGGCGGCCGCGGCACACGTCCCCGCGGCACAGACGAGGCTCAAAGCTAGGCTCACGCGTTCGGCAAACATGGGTTGCTCTCTTGGGGGAGGTACGCCGCGATTATACTAGGGATGGCTCCTTAAATGCCGATCCGGTCGACCTCGGGCAATGGGTGGCCTTCCTTCGATGCACCATCCTGCCACTCGCGCAACGCGGGATCCGCAAGCGCATGGCTCAAGTACGCTTGCGACGCCGGACTCAAAGCGGCGCCGTAGGTCTGAAAGCGAAAAAACACCGGCGCGAACATCGCATCCGCCATGTTGAAATCGCCGAACAACCAGTTGCCCCCGCCGCCATATTTCTCGCGGCATTCGGACCAGATCTCATCGATGCGCGCAATATCAGCCTGCAACTCCGGCGTCGCCGGCACGCTGCGATTCCGGGCTCGCACATTCATCGGGCACTCATTGCGAAGAGTGGGAAATCCGGAGTGCATTTCCGCGGCGATGGAGCGCGCACGAGCGCGCGCCGGCCGAATGCGCGGCAGGCCCCTGCCGGTCAGGTCGGCGGCATATTCGCAAATGGCGAGCGAATCCCAGATCTTGAGGCCATCGTCGATGAGCAGGGGAACACGCTTCGACGGCGACAAGGCCGCGATCTGCGCCTGATACCCGGCGGCGTCAAAATGCACAATCTGTTCTACGAATGCAAAGTCCACTTTGCGCAAGAATAGCCACGGACGCAGCGACCAACTCGAGTAGTTCTTGCTGCCGATCAGCAGGGTGCTCATGGCGCGATTCTAACAGGCTAATATTGCCGAATGAACGAACCGTCGGTATTGAGTTTTGATTTGGACGACACGCTGTGGGCGGTGGAACCGGTAATTCTCGCCGCCGAAGCCGCGATGCTCGCGTGGCTCAATGAACGTCATCCGCAAATGATGCGGGGGCAGGATCGGGAATCGCTGCGCGCGGCGCGCGCCAGAATTGCTCAGCAATTTCCCGAACGCAGCCATGACATGACATTCCTGCGTCATCGCGCCTTGTCGGAAATGTTCGCTGCCGCGGGGCATCCCGCGAGTCACGCCGACGAGGCATTCGAGGTGTTCTATGCCGCGCGCAACCGCGTAAAGCTCTACGACGAGGTGGAGGACTCGCTCATGCGCTTGAGCCTGCGCTATCGATTGTTTGCCATCAGCAACGGCAATGCGGATCTTGAGCGTTGCGGAATCGCGCGTTGGTTCGAAGGCCACATCACCGCGATTTCCGCCGGCGCCGCGAAGCCCGATATTCGGATATTCAGCCGATTGCTCGACGAAGCCGGTGTCGAAGCGGCGCAGGTGCTGCACGTCGGCGACGATCCGCTTCTCGATGTCATCGGCGCGATGCGTGCGGGAATGCAGGCGGCATGGCTAAATCGCGGCGCGAAGCAGTGGCCCGAGCATCTGCCGCCGCCGCCGCGCACCATCTTGTCGCTCGACGAAATCAAATAGCACCACCTTGATGCAGATATTTCATTGGCAGCCTACGCAAGCGACTGCTGATTGAAAAACCCCTATTAATATAGGGATTTTCTGACTGCAGTTCGCGCTTTTTGCGTTCACTTCGGCGTACCGTAGCCGATAGGATGGTGTCAGTCCGAATTAAGGATGCCATATGCAAGCGTTGACGGCGGGACCTCTGGTGGCAGTAAGTTCGCTGCGCGAATTTTTTCGTGACGCGTTTCACACCGCGAGCCAGCACCAGCATCTGGACATCGACGAGCAGGCCGAGCAATACGTCGTCAATCTGCTCACGATGTTTTCCCGCGCCGATGCCCTGTACGAGCGCACTCCGGACGGCCTGCGCATCAAGCCGCTGGCGCACATGCTGGCAGAGGCCCTGGAGGCGCCGAGCGCGAGCGCGCGGCAGCGCGGCCTGCAGCGGCTAGGCGATGTGTCGCTGTTCATCGCCGGATTCTTCGCGCGCAGCTTCGCGCGCAAGTTGATCGACATCGACTATCACATTGCCATGGGCGGAAATGCCTACAGCTCCCTTGCCGATACGCTGCAGCGCTCCTTGTCCGGACGCTGCGTGGCGGCCGTTTACGCGCAGCTCGCGCAGAAGTTCCAAGGTCTGGTCGATGCGCTGAATGAAGTGAGCGACATGTCCTATCGATACAGCGACGCAGACATTCTGCGTCTGTACGAAATATGGATGAAGACCGGCAGCCCGCGAGCGCGCGGCTTGCTGCACCAATTGGGCGTGCAGCCGGTCACGGCCGCGGGCGCGCGTCGCGAGCATTAGCGCATGGTTGGGCACTAACGACATGGTGCTGCGCGGCCTGCAAACCCTGCTGGGACGCCTGTACGACGTCGACCTGTCTTACGATGTGTACGATTTTCTCGTTACGGATCGCCGCGCCGTGGGCGAATCGACGAATGAGCGGCGTGTACTCGATGAAGAATTGCTGCTGGCCGAAACGGCGGACGGCGCCGGTGTAGCGTTGTATCTGGACCCGGAAATCTTGAGCCGCTTGGAAGCGGCGGATCCGCATCACGCGTTGACTGAAAATAATCTGGCAGACTATTGCACCGCGCTTGAAGGCGTCAGCCATTTCGTCTATTCAATCTGGGGTCTGGAGCGGGACCTGCCGGTGTCGCTGCTGGAGCTCGAAACGCAGGCCGAAGTGGACAAATACGCGATTACGGTTTTTCTTCTGGCCCTTCAGCAAGGAAGCGAGTCATACCCGGCGCACGTACATGCGCGCCTGTTTGATCGGGTCAAGTTCGATGCGCGCCTGGAGCCCGATCAATATGACCGCTACCGCACCGCGCACCGCTGCGCGGCGCATTATTGCCGGCGCTTGGAACGGCGCTTCGTGAACCGGGGTACGCTTAAAATCGAGGCGATGGTGCGCGAGCTGCGCGGTTTCTATCGCCTAAGACACGCTGCCAAGCTGCGCCACGCGCTGGCTTGATTGGCGCGGCGAGAGCTGATAGCCGGAGACAACGCCGCCGGCCGCGGTTTCGGTCCACAGCCACACGATCTCTTCGTCCTCGGCGCATTCCACGTCGAGAATCAGCGGGCGTAAACCGGGATGGGTAGGCGGGGGTGCGCTAACGATGCGCCGTGGGCGCGGCTCGGCAGAACTCATCGAAGTCATTCCTGGGGCTCTTCATCCTTGTTGGATTCAGCCTGCTTCTTCAATTTTAACCATTCGCTCAACTTGCGCAGATCCTTTTTCGCCGGAGGCGGCTTCTTGCCAAGCTTGCCGCTGTCGTAGGGATCGTAGCCCTTTTTTGTGCCGAGCGGGTTGGAACGGACGGTCTCGAAAGGTGTCGGCGCATCGTCGGCGATCGACAAGGCCGGATGCTCGAGCTTTTGCAGACGCTGCGTCGAGACTTCCACCCCGAAGGCGCCCGTCGTCACCTGCCATTCCCACACCGCGTTGCCGCGCTCGTCGAATTTGACGCGGCCAGTGGATTTATCGCCGGTCTCATTCTTCGAGGACGGCTCCGCAGGCTCGCTGCGGGCGGGTTGGGCGGCGGGTTTTGACTTTTCGTTGCTCACGATACCTTTTTAGGCGATGCAGGGGTTAAGTCAAGGCAGAGGCTTCTAAAAGCGGCGCGGCGTCACATTTACGGCCAACCGGTGTCACATTTGCAGCTGATATTGGGCCCGCCACAAAGCCATCGCGGTTTTACCGTCATTCCAGTCGCCCTTAAGAACATGGCCGATGGCTTCATCCAGAGGGAGCCATTGGAGTTCCAGTTCCTCGTCTGCGTCCGGGCTGGACGCACCGACGTCGAGCTCGCGCGCCAAATAGAGGTGGATCAGCTCCGTGAAGATGGCCGGCGCCGGGACATATACTCCCAGCGAAGTCCAGCGATTTGCCGTCACACCGGTTTCCTCTTTCAGTTCTCGGACGGCGCAAACCTCCGGCTGCTCGCCGGGATCCAGCTTGCCCGCGGGAATCTCCCATAAAAAATCTTGAATGCCGTGCCGATACTGCCGCACCAGGCATACGCGATTCGCGCCATCGATCGCCACCACGGCAGCGGCGCCCGGATGGCGCACGTAGTCATTGTCGTACTCGCGGCCGTTCGCGTAGCGCAGGCGCTCGGTTGAGACTTGGATGACGCGGCCGCGGTGCGCGGGGATGCTGGCGACAACCCGAGGTTTCTGCATGAATCGCTTCCAAAAAGCCAAAGGATTGAGGGAATCATCGCCGAAAGTCGCGCAAGTGTGTGATCTGTCTCCTCGCGGACTTGGTTCCGAAGCGCGATGCTCCGTGCAGTCTTAAGTTGTGTTGCGTCCCAATCTGGATATACGTACAGTACCGCATCGCCCATGATGAAAGTTAAGGCAAACGCATTTGACGCCCTGAATCCCGGTCAGCGCCGCGCCGCAACCTTTGGCACGGTCGTCCCGGAGAAGGGCGGCGTGAGCGCCGGCCCGCTGCTCATCTTGGCGGGCGCGGGAACCGGGAAGACCAACACGTTGGCGCACCGTACAGCGCACCTGGTGCTGAATGGCACGGACCCCTCGCGGATCATGATGCTGACCTTCACGCGCCGTGCGGCGCAGGAAATGATCAAGCGCACGCAGACGATCGTCACCGAAGTGCTGTCGGATCGCGGCAAGGGCGGCGATCGCAGCGTCGTGTCGCGTTTGACCTGGAGCGGCACCTTTCATTCGGTCGGCGGCCGCATTTTGCGCCTCTACGCCAAGCACCTTGGGCTTGAGCCGAATTTTACCGTGTTTGACCGCGCAGACGCCGCGGATCTCATGGATGTCATCCGCACTGATTTGGGCTATTCCGGCCGACCGAAACGCTTTCCGCGCAAGGATACCTGCCTCGCGATTTATTCCTATCGGGTCAACACCCGGCTATCGCTGAAGCAGACTCTCGATGAACAATTTCCCTGGTGCAAGGAGTGGGAAGAGGATCTGACCAAGCTCTATCGCGAGTACGTGGCGCGCAAGCAGAAAAACCGCGGCTTGGATTTCGATGATCTGCTGCTTTACTGGCATGTGATGATGCAGACGCCGGCCCTCGCTCAAAGCCTGTCCAAGAATTTCGACCATGTTTTGGTCGACGAATACCAAGACACCAGCAGCCTGCAGGGCGACATCGTCCACGCGCTCAAACCCGACGGCAAGGGCATCACGGTGGTGGGCGATGATGCGCAGGCCATTTACTCGTTTCGCGCCGCTGCCGTGGAGAATATTCTCGGATTCGCCGATCGGTACAAGCCGAAGGCCGAGATCGTCGTGCTGGCGCAGAACTATCGGTCGACGCAGCAGATTTTGGACTCAGCCAATGCGCTGATGGCCGATGGCGCACGCCAACATCGCAAAACATTGCTTGGGACCCGCCAATCGCCGCAGAAGCCTTTCTACGTGGCCTTGGACGACGCGCAAGCTCAGGCGGAATACATTTGCGGCAAAATTTTGCATACACGCGAGATCGGCGGCTCATTGAAGCGCCACGCGATTCTGTTCCGCAGTTCGCACCACAGCGATGTGCTGGAGGTCGAGCTCACCAAGAAAAACATTCCTTTCGTGAAATACGGCGGCCTCAAATTCTTGGAAGCGGCGCACGTGAAGGACATGATGTCGGTGCTGCGTTGGGCCGACAATCCTCGCAACGCGGTGGCGGGTTTCAGAGTGTTGAAGCTGCAGCCCGGGTTCGGGCCGGCGAATGCGAAACAGGCCTTGGAGCATTTTGAGTCGCGCGGCTTCGAGGCCAAAGCGCTCGCGGACTACGAAGCTCCGCAGCCGTTTAAGATGGACTGGAAGCGATTCTGCGCCCTGTTCGAAAAGCTCGCCGATCCGGCGACGCCCTGGGCGGGTCAGGTTGGCCTGGTCAAGGACTGGTACAAGCCGCAGCTCGAGCGAATCTACGATGCGGGCTGGACGCGCATGGGGGACCTGGAACAGCTGGAAACGCTGGCGGTGCAGCAGCCCAGCCGCGAGCGGTTCTTGACGGAACTGACTTTGGATCCGCCGGTGGCCTCGAGCGATCAATCGCAGGGAGCCTCCAAGGACGAGGATTTCGTGATCCTATCGACGATTCACTCCGCAAAAGGACAGGAGTGGGACTTCGTCTATGTTCTCAATGTCTCGGACGGCAATTTCCCCTCGGAGTTCTCGACCGGCAAGCCGGAGATGATTGAGGAAGAACGCCGTCTGCTCTACGTGGCCATGACCCGCGCGCGCAACGAGCTGCATCTATGCGCACCCCTCAAATTTGCGGTGACCCAACAGGCCAAGAATGGGGACGCCCACGTGTACGGCGCCAAGAGCCGCTTCATGACAGACAAGGTATTGGAGAGCCTGGAAAAGATTTCCATTCGAACCAGCATCGGCGTGGAAAATCTAAAAGCCGGCGATACGACCACGGTTGACGTCGTCGCGCAACTCAAAGAAATGTGGTGAGGCCCTTCGAGTAGCTCGGCTACCCGTTGGCGCTTACCAGCGGCGTGATCCGCCGCCTCCGCCGCCTCCACCACCCCCGCCGCCGCCCCCGCCACCACCACCGCCGGGTTTTCGCGGAGCGCGCTCCTGAGCTTCATTCACGCGCAGCGGACGGCCACCCATTTGGAAGCCATTTGTTTGTTGTATGGCGTTTTGCGCTTCACCGGCAGCCATATCGACAAATGCGAATCCTCTGGGCCGCCCGGTTTCCCGGTCGTTTATGAGTTTGACGGATTCGACTTTGCCGTGGCGCTCGAAAATTGCACGCACTTCGTCTTCGGTCGCGGTGAATGGCAGGTTGCCAACGTAGATCGTCGTCATTCAACTAATCTCACTGACTGGTGCGTGTAGCGCGGATATCCCACTCCCACGCGGTTTCAACATCCAGACACCGGCGCGAGTCGCAGCGTCGAGGTCTGTACCATCGGCCGTGCACTAAAATGAATTAGGGAATCGACCTAATGGCCGATGCTACGCTTTGAGATAATTGTTGGCAAACCAGGAACCTGCCGACAGGCCCGCAGCGAATCTCGGCGGATAGGGCACGTTATTCGACCTCGAGATACGCATACCCATTGAGTTCGTTTTCGTAAAAGCGCTTGACCGCCTGCGCCTCGCCCAAGGACATCCGCCCCTCTTGTACGGCCCGCTCGCAGTCCCGGGCGATTCCCGGATACAGCTCATCGGTGTCGTACTCCATGTACTCGAGCACTTTGTTGGCCGTGTCGCCTTTGACGATTTCCTCGATCCACCACCCGCCGTCCTCCTGAAGCCGGATGTGCACGACATGGGTGTCGCCGAACAGATTATGCAAATCGCCCAACGTTTCCTGATAGGCCCCGACCAGAAATGCCGCCAGATAGTAAGGTTCGCCGGGGTTGAGTTCATGCACCTCCAAGGTGCGCTTCGTGATCCGGGGATGCACAAACTTGTCGATTTTGCCGTCCGAATCGCAGGTGATGTCGGCTAGGACGGCATTGCGCGTCGGTCGCTCCCCCAGCCGTTGGATGGGCATGATGGGGAACACCTGGCCGATGGCCCAGCTGTCCGGCAGCGATTGAAATATGGAAAAATTGCAGAAATAGATATCGCTGAGCATGTCCTCGATGTTGTCCAGTTCCTCCGGAACCCGATCCAACTTGCGGCAATAATCGCGGATCTTGGCGCAAGTGGCCCAGTACAGCCTTTCTGCCAGGCCGCGAAACTCCAGGCTCAAATATCCGAGATTGAACATCTGCAGGGCCTGTTCGCGGGCCTGCAGCGCGTCGTGATAGCACTCAACCAGCCGGCGTTCATTCACCGATCGGTAGCTGTCGAACAAGTCGAGCACCGGCTGGGGCAGCTCTTCGGCGCCGTGATAGTCCTCCTCGGCCCGGCCGGATACCTTGAATTGATCCAGCTTGGACGAGCCCAAGATGTCGAAGACCAACAGGCTGTGGTGGGCGGCGATGGCGCGGCCCGATTCGCTCACGATCATGGGGTGCGGCACGTCGCGCGCGTCGCAAACGCTCTTGATGCGATACACCACATCGCCGGCGTATTCGTTGAGTGTGTAATTCATCGAGGACTCGTAATTCGTCCCGCTGCCGTCGTAGTCGACGCCCAATCCGCCGCCGATATCGATGTACTTGAGCCCCGCGCCCATGATCTTGAGTTCCGCGTAAACATGCGCCAGCTCGTTTATCGCATCCTTAACGCGTCGAATATCTTGCAGCTGGCTGCCCGGATGGCAGTGCACGAGCTGCAGGCAATCGAGCATGTTGCGCTCCTTCAAGAGCGCATAGAGATCCAGAATTTCGCTTATAAATAAGCCGAATTTGGATTTCTCACCGGCGGACTCGCGCCATCGTCCCGCCCCTTCGCTCGCCAGCTTGACGCGCACGCCGATCTTGGGCCGCACGCCATATTTTTCGGCGTGCTTCAAAATCAGATGAATTTCTTCATAGTTTTCGACCACCGGAATGATGGTGCGGCCGAGCTTGGTGGCGATGATGACCGCTTCGATATAGCTGTCATCCTTGAAGCCGTTGCACACCACCAGCCGCTCGGGCGCATTCTCGGTAATGGACATGACCGCGAGCAGTTCCGGTTTGGAGCCGACCTCGAGACCGAAACCGAATTCCTTGCCGTAGCGGTATACCTCCTCGACCACGAGCCGTTGCTGATTGACCTTGATGGGAAACACCGCGGCGTAGCGATTTTTATAGTCGTTTTCCGCGATTGCCGTGGCGAAGGCATCGGCGAGGTGGCGCAGGCGGTGCGCCAGAATATCGGAGAAGCGAATGACCACCGGCGTATGAAGATCGCGCGCCTTGAGTCCTTGAACCACGTCGTACAAGTCGATTTCGCGGCTCGCATCCAAGTTCGGACGGATGACGACGTGGCCGTCCGCATTGATTGAGAAGTATCCTTTGCCCCAGGCCTCGACCTGGTACAGATCCAGCGACTCGGCGACCTTCCAGGTATGGCTGGCGGCGGTCAGGACTTTTGCAGGCGTGTTCATGAGGCGCGCACGATAACAAATTGTGGCTGCATGTAAATGACGGGCTACCCGCCTCGGGCGATCGGCCGATGCGGATCGCGAATCCATTCGCTCCAAGAGCCGGCATAGAGTTTGGCGCCGCTGAAACCCGCGACCTCCAAACTGAGCAGGTTGTGGCAAGCCGTGACCCCCGAGCCGCACATGGCGGCCACGCGCGTGAGGCTTCGGCCGGCGAGACGCTTCTCCCACAACTGGCGCAATACCGGCGCCGGCAGGAAGCGTCCATCCGCGGCAAGATTGGCCGAAAAAGGATGATTCACTGCCCCCGCGATATGGCCCGCGACCGCATCGATGGGTTCGACGGCCCCGGCATATCGCTCTGGGGCGCGGGCGTCGAGCAAGAGAAAGGACGGGTCGGTGAGCCGTGCCTCGACCTCGGCGGCATCGATCACAGCGGCCGCATCGACCACGACGTCCGCATCGATTGGCCAACGGCCTCCGCCGGCCGTTGTCGAGGGCTGTGGCTTTGCCTCCCCCGATTCCAACGCGCCGCCCGAGCCGATCCAGGCCTTGATGCCGCCGTCCAACACGGCTATGGCGGGGTGTCCCACCCATCGCAGCAGCCACCAAGCCCTGGCCGCGAAGGCGCCGCCGCTGTCGTCATAGGCGACGACTTGGGTGGTTCGGCCTATGCCTAACCGATCCAGGGTCGCGGCGAAGTCCGCTGCCGCAGGCAGCGGATGGCGCCCGGACGACGGGGTGATCGGGGCGGATAAATCCTGGTTGAGATCGGCATAGCGCGCACCCGGGATGTGCGCCTGAAGGTAGGCGCGGCGACCGCCCTCGGGGTTCATCAGATCGAAGCGGCAATCGAGGATGGCGATATCAGGTTTGCCCACCAGCTCGCGAAGGGCGACGGCGTCAATTAGGGTAGTAAAGATCACCAATCGAGCTTAGCGCGATGCTCGGCGAAGTTCATCCGCTACAATCCATGGTTATGGCACTCACTCTTTATTGGGGTAGCGGCAGTCCCTTCTCGTGGCGGGTCCTCCTGGCGCTGGAGCACAAGGGGCTGCAATTCGAGTCTCAGCTCCTGCACTTCGACAAACAGGAGCAGCAATCGCCCCAGATGCTGAAAATGAATCCGCGCGGCCGCGTGCCCGTCCTCAAGGACGGCGACTACGTGGTGTTCGAATCCGTGGCCATCCTCTACTACCTGGACCTCAAGTACCCGCAGCCGCCCATCTTCGGTCTCACACCGGAAGAGGCCGGGGTCATCATGCGCGTGATCTGCGAGTTTCAGTCCTATGCGGAACCTTCGCTGCAGAAAATCGTCAGTGCCATCTTCGCCGATCAAGTCGCCGCGGACATCGACAATCTCACCGACGCCATGCACGTGGTCGGGCGCGAGGCGCGCACGATCGAGGGACGTTTGAGCAAGGAAGAGTGGATCGTCGGCGCGAATTACTCCGCGCTCGACATGGTGATTTTCCCGTGGATACAGCTGCTGCGGCGGGCGCTCAATCGTAGCGCCGCGGTGGAACTCGGCGCGCGCTTCTTGCCCATGGAACGCAACTATCCTGCGTTGGCGCGCTGGATACATCGCATCGAGTCGCTTCCCGGATACGAGCGCACATTCCCGCCCCACTGGCGGGACACTTGAAAGCAACCTTGAGGAAAAACAACATGGCAGAAAAATTATGAGCACACACGAAGTGCATGTGAAATTCGCGGGCAGGATCGTCATGGTCGGTTTCGGCAGCATCGGACAGGGTGTGTTGCCTTTGATCTTGCGTCACATCGGCACTTCGGCGGATCGCATTACCATCGTCACGGCCGAGGACAAGGGCAATTCGGAAGCGCAGGAGTTCGGCGTCAAATTCGTCAAGACCGCGCTGACACCCGAGAACTACCGCAGGGTCCTGGAGCCTCGGCTTGGCGCCGGTGATTTCCTTTTGAATTTGTCGGTGGATGTTTCCAGCGTCGCGCTCGTTCAACTGGCGCGCGAACGCGGCGCGCTGTATCTGGACACGTGCATCGAGCCGTGGGCGGGCGGTTATACCGATCCGACCATGCCTGTCGAAGCGCGCAGCAATTACGCCATGCGGCTGGATGCGCTGAAGCTGCGCAAGGGCCACGAGAATGCGCCGACAGCTGTTCTCACGCACGGTGCCAATCCCGGCTTGGTTTCGCACCTTGTCAAGCAGGCACTCCTGAATATCGCGAAGGACACGGGCGTAAAAACCGCCGTTCCGGAAGACCGTGCCGGCTGGGCCAAGCTTGCGCAAACGCTCGGTATCAAAGTCATGCATGTGGCCGAACGCGACACGCAGGTTGCCCATGTGCCGAAGCAGCCCAACGAGTTCGTCAATACCTGGTCGGTCGATGGTTTTGTCAGCGAAGGGGCGCAGCCCGCTGAACTGGGGTGGGGCACGCACGAGAAGCACTTCCCCGTGGACGGAGGGCGGCACAAAGCCGGCTCACGCTGCGCTATTTACTTGAATCGTCCGGGCGCCAGCACCCGGGTGCGTACCTGGACGCCGGCCGCGGGATATTTTCACGGGTTTCTCATCACGCATTCGGAAGCGATTTCCTTGGCTGACTACTACACCGTGATGGAGGGGGAGCAGGTGGTCTACCGGCCCACCAGTCACTACGCCTATCATCCCAGCGACAATGCCGTGTTATCTGTGCACGAATTGGCGGGCCGAAATTGGCATCTGCAAGATCGCAAACGCATCATGATGAGCGAGATTAGCGAAGGCATCGACGAGCTCGGCGTGCTGCTTGCCGGACATGCGAAAAACGCCTATTGGTACGGTTCGCAACTGTCCATTGGCGAGGCCAGGGGCTTGGCCCCCTACAACAGCGCGACCAGCCTGCAGGTGACCTCCGCCGCGCTCGCCGGCATGATCTGGGCCATGGAGAATCCGAATCGCGGCGTGGTGGAGCCGGATGACATGGACTACCAGCGGCCGCTGAAAATTTGCCTGCCCTACCTGGGACCCGTCGTGGGCAAGTACACCGACTGGAACCCCTTGTTTCAGCGCGGCGAACTGTTTGCCGAGGACCTGGATCCATCGGACCCGTGGCAATTCAAGAACGTTCGGGTGGTTTGAGCGAATAGCTGATCGCTGCCACCGTGTAGGTGGCGGCACCTCCCGGCAACTCGACACTGACCGCGTCGTCGAGCCTTTTGCCGAGGAGGCTGCGTCCCAAGGGCGAATCCATGCTGACGTAGCGGCCGTCCATGTCGAATTCGTCCGGGCCGACGATGCGATGCCAGCGCAGTTCGTCGGCACCGCCTTCGATCTGCACCCAGGCTCCAAAGTAGACGCGTTTTGGATCGCGGCGCGCAAGGTCGGCGACCGGATTGACAATGGCCATGCCCTCGAGCCGCTTGCGCAGGAAACGTACGCGCCGGTCTATTTCATGGAGACGTTTTTTGCCGTAGGTGTACTCGGCATTTTCCGATCGATCGCCTTGCGCTGCTGCCTCGGAAACCGCCTGTGTCACCCGCGGGCGCTCCTCGTGCCATAGCTGATCCAGTTCATCCTGCAACCGCTTGGCGCCTTCCGGGGTGATGTATTTCGATCCGGGCGGCGTGGGCGGGCGATATCTTGACACGGTGCAATAATCTTTAAGAGAAGTTCAAGACGTGAATTGGTTCTTGCAGGACTACAACCGACTGAGCAGTTGCTCACAGATTGCGGAAGGCTCGAATCATAAGCTCTCACCCATGAGCGCTAAATACTACACCCACTTTATCGCGCAATCGGAAGATGCCATCGAGTACAACGAGTACCGGGGCGTCGTCGAACTGCTGGGTCAAGCGGCAAGTGTGGAAGGCGATCGAGACATCGCGCGCATGCTGGCGCGCAGCTTTGATCTCGAGGAGAACGACATCCAAGTCCTACAGTGGCACCAACTGCACTAGGCAACTGATCCCCTAGCGGGCTTTACTTCCCTTCATTGAAGTCCGCCTCTCATGCCCCGAGCTAACACTCGGGGCTTTTTTTTAGCAAGTGGTAGACTTCGCCCAACGCCCAACCAAAAGGGCAGGAGGGGAAGATGGGTAAATTTGCGCTTGCTGTGGTGGCGGTTGCCGGCCTGTTCTTGTCGGGGTGCGGCTATAACAAGATTCAAACGACGGATGAACAGACCAAGGCTGCCTGGTCCGAAGTGCTCAATCAGTACCAGCGGCGCGCCGACCTCATCCCCAATTTGGTGAAAACCGTCCAGGGCTACGCCGCCCAGGAGCAAACTGTGTTGTTGGGCGTGACTGAAGCGCGCGCCAAAGTCGGCTCGATTCAGGCGACGCCTGAATTGGTGAACGACGCGGCCGCGATGGCGAAGTTCCAGGCGGCGCAGTCGCAGCTGACCAGCGCCTTATCCAGGCTCCTGGTGGTGACCGAAAACTATCCGCAATTGAAGTCGGATCAGAATTTCCGCGACCTGCAGGCCCAGCTCGAAGGCACGGAGAATCGCATTACCGTGGCGCGCAATCGCTACATCCAAGCCGTTCAGACCTACAATCTGGCGATCCGCTCCTTCCCGTCGAATCTGACCGCCATGATGTTCGGCTACAAGACCAAGGCCAACTTTTCGGTGGAGAACGAAGCGGCGATTTCCAAACCACCCTCGGTGGATTTCGCGCCGCCACCGGCCCAGGCGCCGGCCGCTCAGCCGCAGGCCACTCAGCCGCCACCGGCTGCGCCCGCACACTAAGGAGCCTGAAATAGTCGGACCGGCTGCTGTCGTGAGCGCTGCCCGCCTCGGGGCGGGGCTGCTCTTGCTATTCGCCTTTGGGCTCGCCGGCGCCGATGTCGCCGTGCCGCCGCTCACCTCCCGGGTGACTGACCTCACGGGCACCTTATCCGGCGGCGCAGTTGCGCGCATTGAGGCCAAGCTCGCGGCCCTCGAGGCCAAGAAGGGCAGTCAAGTCGCGGTGCTCATCGTCCCGACCACGCAGCCGGAGGAGATTGAACAGTACGGCATCCGCGTCGAGGACACTTGGAAGCTCGGCCGAAAGGGGGTCGATGACGGCGTCTATCTGATCGTCGCCAAGAACGATCGGCGTGTGCGCATTGAAGTTTCCTACGGTTTGGAGGGCGCTCTGCCGGATGCAGTTGCCAACCGCATCATCACCGAAACGATCACTCCACACTTCAAGATCGGCGACTATGACGGCGGCGTCGAGGCCGGCGTCAACCAGATCATCTCGGTGATCAATGGTGAGCCGTTGCCCGCGCCGGATAAAAAGTGGGAGCGGCACAACGGCTTGGGCAACATGCTGCCGCTGCTGTTGGTCGTGGTATTCGTGGCGAGCGGCGTGCTGCGCGCCGTCTTCGGCAGGTTGTTCGGATCGGTTGCCACCGGCGGGCTGGCCGGCGGCATCGTCTGGCTCTTGAGCCACGTGATTCCCATCGGCATCGGCGCCGCTGTGTTCGCGTTTTTATTCGCGCTGCTGACCGGCGGCTCGCGCTCCGGATGGTCGACCGGCCGCGGCTGGGGCGGCGGCATGGGCGGCTTTGGCGGCGGCTTCGGCGGTGGTGGCTTCGGTGGCGGCGGCGGAGGCGGCGGCTTCAGCGGCGGCGGCGGTGGTGGCGGTGGCGGCGGCGCGTCAGGTGGC
>Ga0210402_10002575_pt1 | contig 17542 bp, 19 predicted proteins | sample IncBWC7MmetaG_FD_161055 | JGI IMG/M metagenome (GOLD analysis project Ga0210402, IMG submission 161055) | Forest soil microbial communities from Barre Woods Harvard Forest LTER site, Petersham, Massachusetts, United States - Inc-BW-C-7-M | ecosystem: Environmental > Terrestrial > Soil >... | reverse complement strand
GGAGGTGGGGGCGGTGGGGGCGGGGGCGGTGTGCGGTCCCCTGGATTAGATTCTTCAGGGAGGGTAGGCAGGCCGGGTGAATGTAAAGGACTCGTGTCTACAGATGGTAATGAACGTCCTTTGGCAAGAAAATGTTTACTGAGTTGCTCAGCCAACGATCCAGGAGCTGGTACACGAGAACCATCAACAGAACCCGAAGAGCTCACAGAAGTTAAAAGTGTATCTTCCGTCAACCCGCTTCGTGTTGATTGATCTAACTCGCTGTCGTCGTCGCTCTGTTCTTCCATGTCGTCTGGCTGAGGGGCTAGCAAGTTGTTGGACTTGTATGGTATATCTCCACCCAAAGGGGGTCGATCAGTACGCCGTGGCGATCCTCTGACACTCCGAGAGCTCGAAAGGGGGCCATCTCGAGGTGGGTACTGCCGATTCATTAGCCTTTGCTCGTTGAAGAAGAAGAATCATGCTTACGACTTTGACACCAGCCGCCAACTGCTGCTGAATCTGCTCCTGTGCATCAGCTTCGTCCGCATCCATGAACTGAGACACCCTGCCATTTTCATCCACCACTACCCTGGGAGGCTTGGAACTCTTCGTCGACTTTTTCTTTCCAGCCTTGGACCCCCGCCTCATATTTGTCTTGCCGGGCGTCGCATCGGTGTCGTCCCAGTCCTCGTCTGCACCATCCCCGTCCCCTTTCTTCTTCTGCCGGCCCTCCCGACCTTCCAGAATACTGATCGTCTTACTCCGCTGAAAGTGCTTCTCCAGTGTCTGCACGAGAGTCCTGCGGTCCATTGACCCCGTATCAAGGATATGATCCACACCCTTACCCACCTCCTTCAACATCTTAAACATCTCCATAATCTGCGCTTCGAGCTGTCCGATTTGCTCTTCGTATCCCGACTTCTGCGTCTCAAGCTGCCCCTGCAGTTTCGAAGTCGTCTCTCGGGTAACATTCAACTTCTGCTCCATATGCAGCAAACGATCCTTCAGCCGTCCCACGAGTCCATCCTGCCCTTGCGCAATCTCATCCTCTAAAACCTCCTTCTCCAACTTTAGCCGCACAGCCAATGCACGCGCCTCGGCAGCTTCGTCCTCTGCAGCTTGATACCGATCCGACTCATTGAACTGGGCTATGATCCGCTCTACTGAGTGCCCGAGTCGCTGCTCCACCCCCGCAAGCTTCTTGTCAAGTACAACGTCCGTCACGAGCGAATCGATGAGTTGGTAATAATGCACCATTGGTGGACCCTCCTCACGGATGAGCAGGAGATGTCGCATCATAGATAGGAAATAATCTTGTGCCCTGGTATCTTGCGTTTTGGCAAATATGGCATTATAGATGTCTCGCGGGTTGTTTAGGTCTCGCAGGATCTCCTGGTCAAGTCGTTCGCGCAGTTTCCGTTCGTCCTCATCCAAGACCCCTTGTAGGATCTTAAGTTGTTTGTCGATTGTCGGGACGCCAAAGTTTTGACATAGCACGATAATGCGCTGCAATCCCGCAGACTCCATCTGTGAACGGTGATGCAGCCGGAGATCTAGATCTTCCACAAAGTCTATTACTCCATTTATCAATACCAGGTTAGCGACCTGCACCGAGAGAGATGAAGAAAGTTGCATGAGATGAATAGGGGTTTGGGCGCACCGCATACTCGTTCAAAGAGCTGTCGATCCCTCCAGTTTTTCGAATCTCCTCGCTCGCACCAACCAAACTGCCCATCTTCCCGCGGCCAGAGAGCGAGTATTCCATTGACTTGAACCAGTAGTCGTAACATCCCCGGCCCTCGTTGTTGGAAGAACTCAGAGCTTCTAATGCTGCTATGACAAGGTGGTGTGCTTCTCCGTCATTCCAGTATGCCAGGAAGGAGAGAAGGTCGAGGAGAAGTTTTCGGGTGGGGAGATGTGGTGTGTTTAAAGACGATGCGACTTGTGTGACGATTAGGTTATGTGTTAGGGCTTCATTGGTTGCGGACTGTCAAGAGGGTAAGGTTTAGACCGGGGTGGAGCAGGAATCACGTACTGGGTTGTTGAGGATTTGCTTCAAACATTTGACAACCTCGTACTCTAAATTAATATCATTTTCTCGTCTATGTCCCATGTTAAATGTGATTTTAGAAGAAACGAATAGGAATGGAGCTAACCTTGATAAACCCTTGCGGCTGAGGTGCATAAGTGTCTGTGCTAGTACAGACGTCCCTTGGATGGAGATGAAATGCCGAAACCAGCTACAGAAATATTAGACGGGCCCGGTATATATTTCCGGATTGGCCATACCTCAGCTCTTTACTCCGCAGGGAGACCAGCAGGCTACCAGCCTGCTTCGGAGTGACAGTCTTGTCAAGAAATTTCTTGACATACCACTCAGGCGAGCCATCCACGATGGCGGCTGGCTGCCCCGACTCACTCTGCCTCTTCGACTGCTCGTCCCTCGCCCTCTCCTCCTTCCACCGAATATGCTCGTCATTGTACACCATATGCCACTTCTGCTCTATCGGCATATTCGGCATGTCGCCCAGGTCGCGGGTGCGCTTGACATTTTCGAACAGGGCTTCGATCTGGTCGTCGTTGTCCGGTCGTGGGAAGTAAAAGTCGTCGTGATTGTGTCGGTTGTGATGGTAGAAATGGGAAAGGTGTGAGTGGTTCGAGGTTCCTTCGGCGGAGGCGAGGGAAGACGCGTATTTGGAGCCACGGTTGCTTTCTGAACGGCTGGTCATACCTGACATGGGACGGATGGTCGCGTTTCCGGAACTGCTGGGCAGGAACGAGCCGCCTCCCCTTGAAGGTGGGAATTGGCCGAAGTCGGCCAGGCTTGGACTTCGGCGGCCAGAGGAAGAAGAGGACGCTTCGCTGCGTCGTATCCGCGATGTTTGCGGTGTGTATGGTCTACTGGCGGAAGATGCGATGGACTCGTTGTATAACGTTGACGAGTCTGCGGTGGATACGGATGTGCTAGGAGATCCAGGCCGCTTCATAGATTGTTCTTCGTAGGCTCGTTCTCTACCAGCTTTGCTCCGCTGCATCGCGTATTTGTTGAGTTCGGTACCATTTTGGGTGAGGGTTGGGTTTGTGATGGGGGCAGAAATGAATGATGTTCCGCGGAGACCCTGGGAGACTGTTCCAACAGGAATGGGGGAGCGGGGAGGTGGGGCTAACTTGTCGTAAGGAACTGACCGTTCGTTGAGGTCTGAGCCTGCGACCGAGACAGAGGATTGACGAGGTCGGGCTTTCTTCCGACCAAACAGGCTGTCCATAGTCGGGAATGAAAGGAGTAAACGCTACAAATAGGCAGTGAATGGGGCCTCTTGGATAGCAGTATATAGGAGAAAAGAAACTGTAATTTGAGAATTACGGACTCTTAAATATTCAAGTTGTGATTGTAGCCACAATCTTGGAAGCCTTTGGTAAATACATCAAAATAGCCTCAAGCGAATAACTTGAACCTGAAAGTTGCTTGAAAGTAGTATCGACTTTGGATTCAACCACCTTCTTCTCCCGCGTACTACGCTCTTCCACCGCTCGCCCTACCTTTCTTCTTCCGCCTCTGGTCCATTCTTCACGTATCATCCTAGACAGTTGTTGGAATTTGAGTCTACACGAAGTAATCTAGTTGATTATGTAATGTCGTATGATTAGAGTTCGGCTAGTTTAGTACTGTTATTCAGTCTCTCCGTCTACGTTTGCACTCCCTACGCCTCTCGTTTCAACAACAGTATCAAGTGTTGAGCTGCCATTCCCTCGCGAAGTCGAGTCGGGCTTGGGGCAGGAGGTGGACCTCAGGTGGTAGTAGGTCCTGGAGATGTGACTTTTTTACTAAGTAGTTGGCTGTGCAGGGTTAGGTGGCGGTGGGGTGAGGACGGGGTGTGAAACTAGCGGCGCGTTGGGTAAGGGCTGTAAGGCAGAAGCTGGGCATGGGGATGCAGTGAGGGTATCATAAGCGGCCAGGAAGTGGCATTTATAATACCCGGAATACAGCGACTGTAACGAAATTGTGCTTGCCATAATGTAATATTATATGCAGTCGTGGCATGAGTCATGGTCAGAGGGGAAGGCTTCAAGGACTTCAGGGCGTTGTTGATGGCTTTGTTGTTGCTGTGCAGATGGTGCGGTCATACATGAGAGAAGCATAGCTTATGACGGATGGTGCAGATTTTTGTTGGATGGCAGGTTTGTAAACATCATAGAATTGTGGATACAGGCCACCGATGACAAACCAATGAGCCATTTTATCCAAGCCTGTAAAGTGAACTGTGGGCATCGATGCAGTATGATATAGTTGATAGAGACTCGCCTGAAAGACCAGCTGTGATGAGACTCTTGAGTGAACCCATTGTTGTTGTGAGCAGATCATTGATGCTCCTCCTGCGTCCTTGGAAGAGACAGAAGAAGAAAGGCGCAAAGAATGTGATGAGTGCCACTGCCCAGATGGGGACTATGTATTTCTTTGTGGATTGGGTAGGTATTCAGGGTATATGATTTGACCTCCCAATGACTCCATTGACCTCCCTGAAAATATATTGGGAACTTGATCTGCTGGAGCAGGCGCTGCAAGAAGAGGAGGGCATTCAATGTTGTTGGAGAGAGAAGGTGGAAGTGAAGGTGAAGGGGACGCTGAGGGGGTGGCAGAATGCGAAAATCACACATAATTTGTATTTCAGAGCCCATCCTTCTAAATAAGGTATGTTTTATCTTTATCTTGATCATGATATCTCGAAATATATATTATATATATATGTCACATCATCACACATGTCACAATGTGTGACATTTAATTTTTGGTAGTACAAATATATTATTATATAGTAAGATTGTGCAAACATTTAAGCTTTGGTTGCATATTACAGCACATTGCTTGAGCTTGGCAGTGCTCTGAGGACTCCAGAACAGGTGTTGAAGTCATTGCTCTGCCTTTGATATTCATCAGGTATACTTGACATTTTGATTCTGCCAGATTTCAGTTGAAAAAATGCCACATTTGGTTCAATTTTAGGGCAAACTTATCCCCAAATCTGCTCAGGTTCAGTTCAGTTCAAACCTGTTCAAACCAGGTTCAGACAAAGTGCTACTTGCCTGAACCTTGAACTGGACCTTAGCTTGAGGCCAAACTTTGAACTGAACTTTGGTTTGGTTCTCAAAAGTTCAGGTTCAAACCTAGGTTCAGAACTCTGGGCATCACTAGTGTTGATCAAGAGGGTTGATGGCTGTTGATGGAGACAATGAGCTCTTAGACGCATCTCTAAAAATAGATTGAAATGACATCACGTGTATCACTGTATGAGGCAAGGTCACAGTCACAATGGAGTCACATTCCGTAAGGTCACAGTAGGTCACAGTACAATTGTTGTCACACATAGTCAATCAACGATGTTCTGCGTTCCCTCTTCACTGGCGTAGGCGGTGTCACCATCACTCGCACAATGTCCACTCCCGTACCAGGCCCAAATACCCGAGGGCAAGATGGCGAAACTGACATCGAGAACGACGATTCCGAGCGCTGGAATAGTGGCTGGGGTGCCGCGGTATAGCACCCACGACGATTGGTGAAGTGTTTGCTAGTGTCGAAAGGTTCGACGTCTCGGGAAAAAGAGGGTTGCGAAGGGAGGGTAACATGGCTTCTGGCCAACGACAACAGGACGATGCCTCCGATGGTTAAGATGACGATGACCAAGACAACTAATGCAAAGAGGAGCACTTCCAGTTGAAAAGTATCATTATTTCAGGTTCGAAGAGATAGGCATGTGGCTTACTAGGTGACACCAGAGGTCGCAGAGTCATAGTGAAAACGTTATGTAGAGTGTGATTAGGTTGTGATCAAGTTATCAGAGCGATGCTGGTCTTTATAAACTGGCAGGCTGACAATCCGACTTTCGTAGTATTGGTCGTTTGCGAACAGGAGGCTGACACTATGTCTGGCGGGGAGAATAAGTAGCGAAGCTTAGAAAATCGAAATAACTGAGAGTCAATATAGTACTGCCAAAGTATTGCCGCAATAAATAAGTAGCTCGTAGCATTCAACAGTGCATGCATATAGTTGGTTTGTAGTTACAGGTACAATAAATATCAGTCTCCATCATGGATCCGGCAAGCGCACCTCTTCTGACTTCATGCATACTCATCATACTGGCCATCTCCGTTGACGATTGGTCGAACCACGCTAACGTCCCAAAGAGCTGCCGACTCAGATCTAGCAATTCCTCAATAGTCCTGACTAAATTCGTCAGAACACCGATGTCTGCAAACGCATAGATCAACGATAACCCGAGAGCCCCGAGATGCTCTTGTCGGGACTGCCGCATGTATTCTTCAACGTGCCACTCTAGATTGTTCAGAGCCTTGCGGGAAGATGGAAGGAATTGCGGGAGGCGTTGCTTAGCTCTGAAGACACGTTCGCAGGCGAATAGAGAGACACATATCCACGATACCAGAGGCGGCTTTAGGAAAGGACTTCTGGATGATTAAAGATGTACTTACCAGCTCGCGGCGCTCGACGACAACAGTTGTCACCGTCTCTTTCCGAAGGATGTTCTCTCTGATTTTCTTCAGACCCGTTAGTAAATCCAGAAGCTTCTGCAATAAACCAACGAGCTGTTGATATCGCTGCATCGGTTTCTACCAACAACAGTAATCACCTGGTCTTCGATCTAAGGAAACTGGCTCACTGGTACTAGGCTGAGTTCATCGTTCATGGTCGTAATTAGGATAGACATAGGTTCCGGATACTGAATTCCAGTTTCAAAGTTTTGTGTTTATCCAGTGTCGATGATGTCTGGGTGTTGTGGAATAACTCGCTGCTTCACGTGAGAAATGTAATAACAGGAAAAGAAGAGTGCTCATACCGGCTCAAATTCAGGTACAATTGACTCAAGAAGCCAAGTGTGCGGCCGGCACTGCTCAGGAACATTACCTGTTATACTGTCACTTTCAGTTTATTCAGGGTTAGGGATGGAGCGTACCCGGCAATGGCGGGGGAAGATCAAACTATTCATGGTGAGAGCGGCAATTACGCCTTGGGCGATCATTAGACTCCGCAACAGGGCGAGTTTTTTTTTGAACCGGTAAATCAATATTGTTGATCGTCATCCAGGAATGGACTTGCTCAAAGTGGTAATAGGCGGGTCTTTGATGGAAATACTGTGCGAAGACTATGGGTGGCAGCGTGACGAATCTGGACCATCAGCAGCCTGATACTTACGGTTCGAGCTAATGCACTTGCGCAACAACTCCAAGTGAAGAAAGAGGTACTGATGACTATCCAGCTAATTGACAATTCCGCGAGCTACTCAGTGTGACCGATTGAACCAGGGGAAACACGAGGAAAGTGAAGAGAGACTGACAGTGATCATGATGACCATTGTATACGCATTTGTGCGGTATATGAGCCGAGCCTGAAGATTGCGCCATGCCCAGGAGAATCGGGGGTGCCAGAGACGAAGAGCAGCTGATTCATACAAGGTCGCGATGTTTTCCCCCAGGTGAAGGACATGAAGGATGTCTTGTGCCATCTATAGATTAATTTAGAGGTGGGAATGTGAGGAGTGGGCTGACTTACTTGCAGTAAAGAAATCGTGAATAGACAGACATCGAAGATCTGCTGAGGGAATCCTACTTTTCCATCAGACGCACGTTGTTGCATGTCCAAATTATCGCAAATGTTTCTCAACTCCGCACGCGCCGTAGCTAAGGATTTCAAAAGTCGAAGTTAAGGAGCAGCGAGAGCAGCTTTATCGCTTTGCAGTGGCAGTGGTACAGTCGCGTTCTCGAAGCATGCCAGAACAACCTTTTCAATGGTTGTCATCGAATTAAGGATCGCACTGCCCAATTCTAAAACAGGATCGTGAAAGGCCCGAATCACATTCTCCGTCATGCCCCACGAAAATTCGCACCGCAAGTGCTGTGGACAGTGGTCAGAAGGGTCGGTTGGCGATCTGGAATGCTAGCAAACAGACTTCGACTGTTCCGATGAATGGTCACTAACCGATGGAATCTCGAAGTCAGCCAAAAACAACAGACTCATAAGTGAAAGTGTCTTATACCAAGACGAAGTTCAAATACTGCTTGGGAATGTGTTGAGTTTAACGCAATTGATCTCCTGAGCAATTGACCATATATATCGTATTGTGAGGACTGGAAGGGACGAGAGTCTGAAAATGCGTTGTCCAGATTGTTCAAGAGGCAAAAATGCAACTCGGAAAAGGCAGCGGCAAGGTCCTGTGCGAATTGGGGAGATGACCATCGCAATAACAACATACTAGAGAAAAGAGACGTGATAGCGGCAGTGAGGGTTATCCACAGAAAATTGCCAGCTTCGGATAGAATTTTCTTACAAAATGGTCAGGATAAAAAGTAACTGAAGCAAATCAAGGCTATATGTACCTGACCGAGTCCAACATCGGCGGTGAGCATCCATATCGAGATAAAGCATGCTATACGAGTTGATAGTGTTAGTCGCGGTAGGCGACTCTTTGAGCCAACCAGCCTCAACCAGCTAATAAAACAAGGTAACGTCAATCACGGCAAGAAGTCAAAATTTTTGGAAATACCAAAGAAACTTATGGTCAATAGAAATAGGGTTGGGATTGTACGTGCGATAACTGTCTCTTTGGGAGGTAGCGAGATGTACTTTGCGAAAGCTGACAAGCCAATACCAGCTAAACTACCCGTAAGGTGCAGGGCGGTGGCCTCTAACTGCTGGGCCAGATTTTCTTGGACGGAAAAGACCAGTTCTTTGACCGTCAACGCCAAGAAAGCTGAGGATCCTCCAAACTCGGAAAAAGGACGAATAACGACGACGATTGAACAAATCAAAGTTGACAGGAATCGAGCTAGTAGACGCCTACATGAGGATACCTAGACTTGTGGTAGGGTCATAACTTATTATATCTAAGTCTCTGCAAGTAGACGAAAATACAAGACAAGTATTCTTCATATTCCTCTCGATCAGGTAAGGGCCAATGTTTTGGCTGAACAAACAGGAAACAAACACGTTTCTGCCTTGTCGCCCATCCGCTGGCCTTCTGGAATTAGATGGCTGAGAACATATATAGCAAGGGAACCCGGGTCTGGTTCGAAGACAAGGACCAAGCGTGGATATCTGCAGAGGTCATATCTGTTACCAAGAGCGCAGAAGACGCCATCAAGTTGGTCTTCAGTGACGAGCGCGGCAAGGTCAACATTGCGTATCTATATCTTTTATCTCCTTCATTCAGGCGATTTCTGTTCCAGGAAATCACCATAAACACTACCGGGAAGGACATCAAGGATGGAAAGGAGGGCTTACCGCCATTGCGAAATCCTCCATTATTGGAGACTGCCGACGATTTGGCAACCCTTTCTCACCTTAACGAACCCTCCGGTGAGTGTTCATTAACGTCACATATTGATTTGCATTTATTCAGCTGTCTCGGATCAGTACTCCATACCATTCGAAACCGCTATGCTCAACATAGTATCTATACATATAGTGGTATCGTGCTTATTGCTGTCAACCCTTTTCAACGCGTCACCCTTTACGGTCCCGAGATCATCCAAGCTTACAGTGGTCGGCGGCGAGGTGACTTGGAACCTCATCTGTTTGCCATTGCGGAAGACGCGTATACAGCCATGAGCAAGGAGGGTATGGGTCAAACAATTATTGTTTCTGGAGAGAGGTAATTTTGTTGCTTCTCCATGATAGCGCTTCCTAACATCGATTTAGTGGAGCGGGTAAAACCGAATCGGTAAGAGTTGCGCTTCGTTATTCCTTGAGCACCCCTACATCTTTCCACCGCAGGCAAAATTCATAATGCGGTACTTGGCCTCTGTGAACCCACCAGATTCAACAGCCAAAACCAAGCTGAAATTCTCCCTCGATGATTCCAGCGAGATCGAGCGACAAATTCTGGCTACCAATCCTATTCTCGAGGCTTTCGGAAACGCAAAAACCACTCGAAATGATAATTCATCCCGGTTTGGTAAATATATCCAGGTACGCTGAATTGCATGCTTTACTTCGTCTTTGTGAATTCCTTTCCAGATTCTGTTCGATGGCAAACAAGAGATCGTCGGTGCTCGCATTCGGACATATTTGCTGGAACGCTCTCGCATTGTCTTCCAGCCACTTACTGAGCGAAACTACCACATATTTTATCAACTCTGTGCGGGAGCACCTTTGAAGGAGCGTAAGGATCTTGGACTCGATGCCGACGTCACCAAGTTCCATTTCCTGAAGCAAGGAGGTCCGACTTCTACTCCCATTGCAGGCGTGGACGATTCAGAAGAGTTCCGATCGACCCAACAGGCCCTTTCCACGGTAGGCATTAGTGTGGAGAAGCAATGGGCGGTCTTTCGGCTATTGGCTGCACTTTTGCATCTGGGAAATGTCAAGATCACTCAAATGCGTTCGGATGCTTCCTTGGATGACAATGATCCCGCCTTGTTGTTGGCGACACGGTTTTTAGGCGTCAATCTCGCGGAATTCAGGAAATGGACAGTCAAGAAACAGATCACGACTCGGTCAGAAAAGATCGTGACGTCGCTCAATGCTGCGCAGGCGACGGTGGTCAGGGATAGTGTCGCGAAATTTGTCTACGCGTGCATGTTTGAGTGGCTGGTGGCGATCGTGAATGAGAGTTTGGCCGGGGAGAATGGCGATGCGGCGGATCGGGCTGAAATGTTTATTGGTGTTTTGGACATTTACGGCTTTGAACATTTCCAGAAGGTAGGGTTTTCTGACACCGATGCGTTTCCATACCCGATTGACAATATTGTCAGAACTCATTCGAGCAATTCAGCATCAATTATGCCAACGAAAAGTTGCAACAGGAGGTAAAGTACTTTGGTACTCTTCCGTTGTGTTGTCCACTGACCCAATACAAAGTTCAATTCCCATGTGTTTAAACTCGAGCAAGAAGAGTACGTCAAGGAGGAAATCAATTGGACATTCATCGATTTTTCAGACAACCAACCCTGCATCGACGTCATCGAAGGAAAACTTGGCGTGCTGGCTCTTTTGGATGAGGAATCTCGTTTACCATCAGGCAGCGACGTCTCGTTCCTACAGAAGCTCAACACCCAACTTGTCAGACCGGAATCCAAGGCCGTTTTCAAAAAACCACGATTCGGCAACTCCGCCTTCACCATTGCCCATTATGCTCTAGATGTGACATACGAAGTCGAGGGCTTTTTGGAAAAGAATAGAGACACTGTACCAGACGAACACATGTCCCTCCTCGCTTCTACCAAAAATCCTTTCCTCAAAGAAGTCCTTGACGCCGCATTGTTGGCCACGAAAGCACCGGACAGTCCTCATCCAGGATCTCCATCGTTCTCCGATTCTGGAAGTGCTGGCTCGCGCCGTTCATCCGTTATTCCGGATCCTGGACGCCAATCTTTTGTTACATCGAATCCTGGCTCGTCGACAGGTCCTAAACGTCCAGGAGCCGCGGGAAAAAAACCAACCCAAGGGTCAATCTTCAAGGCTTCATTGATCACGCTGATGGATACCCTCAGTGTCACGAACGTGCACTACATCAGGTGTATAAAGCCTAACGAACACAAGAGGGCTTGGGAATTCCAACCCCAGCAAGTATTGGGTCAGCTGCGGGCCTGCGGTGTTCTTGAGACTATCCGGATCAGCTGCGCCGGTTACCCTACTCGCTGGACGTATGAAGAATTCGCAGAACGGTATGTCGAGTTTCTATTATTATTCCAACGAACGAAGCTCACCCTGTAATAGATATTACATGCTCGTCCCTTCGTCGGATTGGCAACCTATGATTCAAGCTATGGACCTCAGGCGCCTTTGCTCCATAATTCTGGAGAAAACCATCGCTGATGCAGACAAATATCAAAACGGCCTCACCAAAATTTTCTTCCGAGCTGGCATGCTTGCAGCATTGGAATCTCTTCGCTCTGATAGACTGAATGCCATGGTCACTGTCGTGCAGAAGAACATGCGCAGGCGTATGGCGGTCAAGAAGTATACCGAACTGCGACAGGCCACAATCAAAATTCAGACGTGGTGGCGCGGTATCATGGCAAGGAAGTTGGTTGAGTATATACGACGTGAAGTTTCTGCGAGGCGACTGCAGACGGAAATCCGGCGGTTCGTTCAGAGAAAACATTTCCTGGATACCAGACATGCCATCACAACCTTTCAGAGTCGTAAGTGGCAGTGCAGAAGAATTATTTGCCTTTCTCATGAGCCCCGTAGGTGTGCGTGGTGCCCAGGCACGGCGACTTGTCATCGAGAAGAGACGTGCTCAGGCTGCTACCCTCCTTCAAAGTCTATTCCGTGGAATGTATGTGTCAGCGTTTATTCAGGATTCTGCCTACGTTGATTTCTTTCATTGCAGGTTTTCACGTCGTTCTTTCCGATCCGACGTTCGGCATGTCATCTACCTCCAGTCTTGCATCCGACGTCGCCTAGCTCGTAAGGAACTAAAGGCTTTGAAAGCTGAAGCACGCTCGGTCTCGAAGTTCAAGGAGATCTCGTACAAGCTGGAGAATAAAGTCGTCGAGCTGACTCAGAACCTTCAGAAGCGCACTGAGGAGAAGAAGGATCTCCAAGCGAAGCTTACGGAGCTGGAGCAGCAATTGCAGCAGTGGGTCAATCGGCACGAGGAATCAGATGCGCGCGCGAAACAGTTCCATGCTTCCCTCCAAACTGCAGAAGCGGAGTTGTCTAGGCGGGATGAACTGTTGGCGGCGAAAGCAGATGTCGAAAAACGTTTGGAAGAAGCTGTCGCAAAGACCGCAGAGAAGGAGAAAATGGTACACAAGTTGACCGATGATCTCATCCGCCAGGCCAGCCAGCTCGAGATGCAACAGAGGACAATTGAAAGTGCTCCCGCTCGAAATCAGGAAGACAACTCGGTTATCATGACACTCAAGAACGAAGTCAGCAGTCTTCGTGAACAGCTGAACCGTTCGAATGCTTTAAATGCCCTTACACGAGGTGCCCGTGTAGATCCGCCATTATCGCCTACATTTGCGCCCAATTTGCGCATGGCAGAGCCGAGCGGGACTGCCAACGGTACCGCAATTGGTGCCTTTTCTCAGCGACATCAACGAAGGCATAGCTCCGCTGGTGTATATGCCCTGGCTCCTCCCGATCATCGAACCTCCACGGACGAAATCATGATCGACGTCAAGAAGAGTCATGCATTAAACCCTCGTGCAGTATCTGTTGCATACAATGGTGAAGATAATTACCTTCGATTCCGGCCCTCAAATGGTCTCCAAGATATTCGCGATTTCGATGACCCCGCAGAGGAGAAGATCAGACTGATGCAGGAGGTAAAACGACTAGACGAGGACGTTCTGGATGGTCTTGTCCGAGGCCTGAAGATTCCAGCGCCCAGTCTCACAAATCCATCTGCTGTCAAGGAGATCTTGTTCCCAGCCAACCTTATCAGTCTGGTCACCAATGAGATGTGGAAATATGGTCTCATCCCGGAGAGCGAGAGATTCCTTGCCAATGTAATGCAAACAATTCAGGCTCACGTGATGGTTTGTGCTTTTCATTGTGGCTGCTTGAATTTTCACTTAGCTTCACTTGACTAGTCTTTCACTGGGGAAGACGCCATTATACCTGGAATATTCTGGCTTTCCAACGTCCATGAGATGCTGTCTTTCATCTGTGTGGCCGAAAGCGACATGCTGCAGGGGATCGGACCGGGCGAAGAAAATGCTGTACGACCATTCGACTGGAACGACTACGAGCGACTGGTATCTGTTGTCAAGCATGACCTAGACAGCTTGGAGTACAATATATATCACACCTGGATGCTGGAAACGAAGAAGAAGCTGTCAAAGATGGTGATTCCAGCACTCATCGAGAGCCAGTCGCTACCGGGCTTCACAACAAGTGATGGCGGTGGCCGCTTGTTCAATCGGTTGCTCAATGCGAATAGTCACCCGGCCTATAGCATGGATGACATCTTGAACCTACTGAATAAAGTGTGGAAGAGTTTGAAGAGCTACTACATGGAGGAGTCGGTGGTACAGCAAGTTGTCACGGAAATTCTCAAGCTCATCGGTGTTACGAGCTTTAACGATCTTCTTATGCGACGGAATTTCTCTTCATGGAAACGGGGTAAGCTTTGATCTCTTGGCTGCAATGCCAAAGCCGCTAACAATAGTTATTTACTTCTAGCTATGCAAATTCAATACAACATCACCCGGATAGAAGAGTGGTGCAAATCACACGACATGCCTGAGGGCACACTCCAACTAGAGCACTTGATGCAGGCCACTAAGTTACTGCAGCTAAAGAAGGTGCGCGTAACATTGTGGTTTCTCCATTCAAATATTAACGCGATCACTCTCTTTAGGCTACCGCCGCCGACATAGAAATCATTTACGATGTTTGCTGGATGTTGAGTCCAATGCAAATTCAACGCATGTGCACTAACTATTACGTTGCGGATTATGAGGTATTTCTCATATCACATTCGTCCGATCTGTTTTACTTCAACTGTGGATCTACAGAACCCCATATCACCCGAAATCTTGCGTGTTGTGGCCTCACGGGTACAAGCTAATGACCGCAATGACCACCTACTCCTCTCGCCAGAAACCGAGGAAGTTGGGCCTTACGAGTTGCCTCTACCGCGCGAAGTATCAGGCTTGGAGACTTACGTCCCTGCTTACCTTAATGTTTCTCATCTACGAAGATTAGCAGCTCTTTGTTCGTGAATTACCGCTCTTACAAATCATATCATCTACTTAGTATACCATGCACTGCTGGATTATAACCTTACTTGCTTTGCTGTATTCAAAGGTTTTCTCCGATCCAATGATGAGGCCTGAGGAGTTATATGCTCAGTCCAATGAGAGATGACAGACGGTTGGGTGTTCCTTGGGGTTTGGTGTCCAGCTTTCGTTCTGAAAAAGGCTCTGCACTACTCATTGGATAGTTCATGTCAACTGAGTTGAGGCGATTGAGAAGGGATCTAGTAATGAGAGGGCCTGAGTAGACTCGTAACTATTCTGTCATCGGATATGTAACAAGGGAAACTGTCGATAGCCTAGACACGAGCTTACTTTCTAATAGACAGACGGTTGCCAGTTTAGGACCAGAGTTGGATGCCACATTTCAAAGTCTCGGTGTTGATCATTACCTTCCGTATCAGAAATACCTTTGGTTTGACGATTGGATTGTAGAAGGGTACTTTCTTGTATGACCTCGCAATAGGCATGGTATATATATTCCATGCAGATGAATCACGGATTGCCCCGCATCAGATGGGCGAGGGCCAATGTCGACCCTTCCTTAACTTGACTCGTCAACGGCTGGTCATTGCGCAGGGGCAACCGCTCATTTGGATCGTTTATTGAAAGTTTCAACAACTGTAGCGGCTACGGTGGGTTAATAGTAGTATTGAATGACGGACACATGACGCACAGATGTGTCCGATGCAGACATCCCAAGTTGCGATGCAATCTGGTCCAATGCTTTCCCAGTCACGATCGTCTGACAAGGAATCAGCCTCTCCGGTAGGTAGCTGTCAGAAAGATGTACCTTGCGGAACCAGAGCAATTTCTCTGTTGAATTGTCACCTTGGACTTTGATGTGCAGACGTTGATGTAAAGGGATTGACGATGTTTTATCATTCGGGTCAGCTGGGACCGCGCGGTGGCGCATTTTCATCAGCTCAAATTTGTGATGTTGTGCCAGCTTGGCTGAATCTGTCGGAATTTTGGAGGTACGCGGTTGAGTCTGGGTAGGAATTTTGGAGGATAATGGGAAGTTCTTCGCAAGGAGAGCGCGTGCCGCATCGTTCTTCTTCTGTTGTGGAGTAGTATCTTGTACTGCACACGCGTGAGATCTGGGATGTCGATGGCTATAAAATCAGAACATCGTAAGAGACTCAACAAGATTATGTCTCGAATGTGTGGAACATTACTCAGCGCAAAAAGGTTTTTGACAGTGGGAGCACGTCGCAGGGGATCTGCCCTCTTCATTGGAGTTTCTCATAATGAAAGACTCGAGGCTGGGCTTCTTGCAGTCATCTACAGCACATCGCTGGAGCTTCGATAAGGAAACTTTGGTGGAATTGTCTGAAGCGAGCTTGACAGGACAGGAGTGAGCATCGGCTGAAATATGATGTCTGCAGAAATATCTGTCGCAAAGACAGTGGATTGGAAGAAAGTCCAGCTCGTTGCAAGATGTGAGGGAGCAATGAGAACCGAACTCTGGTAGGTCCATTGCAATTGTTTGGAGATGGTGCAAGTTCCGCAGCTTACACTTTTCTACTCCTCGCCATTATGAATATCATTGTAAGTCCGTCGTATTCCTTACAACAAGCTCACAAATAACTCTGCAGAATATCCATGTTACTGACAGGAAGCTCTCTTCGGCCGTTCTGTTACTCCCGCTGAGCGGCTGCGTCAGCATCAGCGTGCCCTTGCAAAGGCGCAGCGTGAACTCGATCGCGAGCGTGTTAAGCTCGAGCAAAGCGAAAAGAAGCTCGTAATGGACATTAAAAAGAGTGCAAAGGCTGGTCAAATGGTACGGATATTGCTTTGGATCCGAACAAGCATATAATCCAACTCGCTAGAATGCTTGCAAAGTCATGGCAAAAGACCTCGTTCGAACTCGACGTTATGTGCAGAAATTCTATCAGATGCGCACACAGCTTCAGGCAGTCGGTCTGAGAATACAGACACTGAGGAGTAACCAGCAAATGGCTGACGCGATGCGAGGTGCTACGCGTGTATGCGTTCGTTGTCGTTCACATCCTGGTTGTCATTTATCTTCTTTTTGTAGGCTATGGCCTCCATGAACCGCGGTCTGAATCTACCTGCCATCCAGCGAATTATGAACGAGTTCGAGAAGGAGAGTTCAATGATGGACATGAAGGAAGGAATGATGTCAGATGCAGTTGATGACGTGATGGATGAGGAGGAGGATGAGGAAGAAGAGGGCGACAAAATCTTGAAGGAAGTTCTGGATGAGATCGGTGTTGGCTTGTCTCAGCAGGTGAGGGTAACCGTAGCTTTTCTCGAAAGTCTCTCATAATTCATTGTGAACCAGCTCACAGATGCTCCCATTGGGCTTGGCACAATGTCATCCCCACTCACCAGTAGTCGCCAACCTGTCGCTTTGGGTGAATCTGCTGGGACCCCACATCCTCCTCCAGCCGGTAACGACAAGGCTGGGGGTGATGGAACCAGTGGCGGGGGGATGTCAGATGAAGATGCGCTACAAGCCCGACTTGATGCATTACGACGAGGCTGACGCCATTACCTAATTTTGTATTTGTATGGCCAACTGGGGAATAATAGATACATGGACAGTCGCTGCGAAATTACACCTTGAGACCACTGATTGCTCGCGCCTCTTGTTCACTCAGCTTCCATGTGATGCCAGAACTGTTATAGAACTCGTCAACATCTTCCTCCTACAACGCAGAGTCAGTAATTGTCTTGATGGAACAGGAAAAGGAACGTACACTGTCAAGGTTCAACAGTGTGGAAATTTGTTGTAAACGCACAAATCTTTCCCTTGCATCTCCGAAAGCGGTTTGCGAACCAAGATATGTTGTGATGGATCGCAGATCACGAT
>Ga0210402_10002574_pt1 | contig 17556 bp, 10 predicted proteins | sample IncBWC7MmetaG_FD_161055 | JGI IMG/M metagenome (GOLD analysis project Ga0210402, IMG submission 161055) | Forest soil microbial communities from Barre Woods Harvard Forest LTER site, Petersham, Massachusetts, United States - Inc-BW-C-7-M | ecosystem: Environmental > Terrestrial > Soil >... | reverse complement strand
CCATGCGCTGCAAACGCCGCTGCGGGACAAATCCGAATTCAGTCGCGAGTTCCAGCGCGTTTTTGTTGGTGCTCAACAAATCCCAATACCAATTTGATTCCGGCGATGCTCGCAAACATTGTTCTATCACAACACGAGCGGCTTGCTGATTCTGAGCGACACATGGGCCTAGATAGTTGGCGCGCGCGCCCTTCCGGAAAAATGAATACGCGCCGTCGATGGTGATTGGAGGATTTCGCGCGGCAAGCTCCCGCAGGACCGATGCGCGATCCCCGCCGAATGCTTCCAGATCAAGCGCGGGCGAATAGTGACTGGATGACGGAGCTATTTTGTCGGGCGCGCGATCCTGCTGAGCGGAGCGGAACCAGCGCTCGATAATTTGTTCAGTCTTGAATCCCAGTTTCTCGTAGAGCGGTTGTCCGTCCGCAGTGGCGTCCAGCTTTATGCTCTCGATGTTCTGGGCGGCTGCGCGTTCGAGCGCGGCTTTCACGAGCTGCTGCGCAAAGCCCCTACGCCGGTAGTCTGGCAGGGTCAGCACCATGCCAATCCACGCCAGCCGGCTGCCGTAACAGAGCAATGTTGTGGTCGCCACGATGCGATCGTCCAGCTCTACGCAGAAACAACCCTGCGGATCGAGCCGCAAAACCGCTTGCCAGTCGTCAATGGTCTGATTCCAGCCAGCAATGCGAGAGAGCTCGATGGCGCTTTGCAGATCGGCGGGTTGCAAGAGGCGAATATTTCCTTGGGTCATCTGCATTCGGGTGCCAGGTTCATCGGTACGATTATCGCTGGCGAAAAATGAGCTACGCCGAGGGTCTGTCCAGCTTGGGCGAAATCGCAAAGATGGCGGCGCCTCCCAGCAATCCGGCAACGGCAAAGATGTTCCATGCCAGTTCGTAGGTGTGGCGGGCGTCAAAGATTCGGCCAGCGATCCAAGGCGCTCCCCACTGTCCGAGCGAGTATCCCATAATAATGATGGCAAGCAGCTTGCCGAGCGAGGCCGTGCCAAAACACTCCGCGGTGACCAGCGGAATCAGCATGTAGTCGGCTCCCATCGAAAAACCAAAGACCAGCACGAAAGCCCAGACCGCACCGGGAGAGTGGACGAAATTGAGCAAGAGGACCGAAGCGCTCAGAACGGCGTAGAACAAGGCCATGACATCTTTTTTTCGAAAGCGATCCGCGACGTAGCCTACCAGTACGCGGCCGCCGAGGCTGGCGACCAGCAAGGCCGTAAAGAATCTCGAGGCAATGCTTGCGGAATAGCCGGCATCTTTCAAAAACAAGATGAAATGTTGGATCACCGCGCCGACCGCGCCAATCACCACGGTTGATCCGGCCAGGATCAGCCAGAAGTTCGTGGTGCGTGCAGCAGAGCGAATGTCGATTGACTGCAAGGCTGGATTACTTTGCTGTGCGATCGAAGAAGCGGCGGCTCCGGAAGCGGCGCCGTCGGGTGCGAGGCCGAGATCGCCCGGAGATGAGCGCGTAACGAAAATGCCGACTGGAACAAGCACGGCAACGACAAGTAGGCCGATCAATTCGAGGGCGTGGCGCCAGCCAAAATTTCGAATCAGAGAATTGCACAAGAGCGGAGAAACAACGCCGCCGAGACCCAGACCCAAATAGACGTAGCCCATGGCGCGGCCGCGCCGCGCCTGAAACCATCGGGCGACCAAGACCTGATTGCCGATCGGTCCGGCCAGCACATAGCCGAGCACTTCGACTATGCAGAGCAGTTCGTAATGCCACAGCTTGGTCATGGAGCCCATGAGCATCAGGGACATGCCAATGAGTCCGACTCCTGTGAGAATGACCCAGCGGGCGCCAATGCGGTCGATGACTGTGCCGGCCACCAGGCCAAAGGGGAGTCCAGCGACCAGAAATCCCAAGAGAAACCCTTGAGTCAACTGAGCGCGGGTGAATCCTAGGGATTCGGCTAGAGCTGGATAAAAAACGGGAAATCCGTAGAAAATAATTCCGACCGCGAAAAATAGATTGAGAAACGCCGCCACGACAATCCACCAGCCATAGAAGAGTCGGTTTGATGGAATCGTGGACACGAAGCGCTGCTGGCCTCCCGTTGGCAATGGAAACATATGCGATACTCGGAGCTTTGTCCAAGCACTTTTCATAAAGTGATAGAGTCGGTGCCGGAAAAAATACGATGAGTTTACCGATTTTGCGGTTGGGAACAGTTAAGGGCGTGGCGCGCTTCAAGGAGTATCTGGGTTCGCTCGGATTGAAAATTCCGTGCGATGCGGAGCTGATTTCAGGTGCGGAATCTCCGCTTCGGCAGCCGCTTTCTCGCGCGGGAATTAAGCTCGCGAATCGAATTGCGACTCATCCGATGGAAGGGTGGGACGCCACCGCTGACGGCAACGTGACCGAGAGTATGCTGCGCCGGTGGCAGCGATTTGGCAGCAGCGGCGCAAAGCTCATTTGGGGCGGAGAGGCGGCGGCCGTTTCGCATGCTGGCCGCGCGAATCCGAATCAACTGGTGGTCGCTCCGCACACTCTAAAAGGTTTGCAACAGTTGCGCGCGAGCTTGATCGAAGGACATCGGGAAACGACCGGCTCAAGTGATGGCTTACTGATCGGGCTCCAGTTGACCCATTCGGGGCGGTACTGCCGGCCAAACGACCATAAGAAACCGGAACCGCGGATTCTCTATCATCACCCGATATTGGATCGAAGGCTGGGACTTGGGCCTGAATCTCCGCTGCTGAGGGACGAAGAGATTGCCGGGATTATCGAAGATTTCATTCGCGCAGCGCGTGCCGCGAAAGAAACTGGTTTTGATTTTGTCGATATCAAACATTGCCACGGATATTTGGGACACGAATTTCTGAGCGCCTACACTCGTGAGGGGAAGTATGGCGGAAGCCTGGAAAATCGGACCCGTTTTTTGCGGGACGTGGTGGAGGGCATACGATCAGAGGCGCCGGGACTGCAAATAGGCGTGCGAGTTTCAGTATTCGATAGCGTTCCATTTTTCCCAGACCCGGCGCGATCTTCCCCGGGAAAACTCGGGCCGGGAATTCCGGAAAAACATGATGATTTGATCCCATACCGCTGGGGATTCGGCGCGAATTCCCTTAATCCAACGGAGCCGGACCTTGCTGAAGCGGAACAGTTCCTGTCGATACTGGAGAGAATGCAAATTCATCTGGTAAACGCGACTGCGGGAAGCCCTTACTACAACCCGCACATTCAACGGCCAGCGCTTTACCCGCCGTCGGATGGATACCCGCCGCCGGAAGATCCGTTGATTGGAGTGGCGCGGCAGATGGATGCAACGCGAAAACTGAAGGAAAAGTTTCCCAATTTGATTTTTGTGGGCACCGCGTACACTTATTTGCAGGATTATTTGCCGCATGTGGCGCAAGCTGCGCTGAGAGAGGGTTGGGTAGATCTGATTGGGCTAGGGAGAATGGCGTTGTCTTACCCCGAGCTGTTGTGGGACTCGTCAACGGGCAATGGCGTGCAACACAAGCGAGTCTGCAGAACTTTTAGCGATTGCACTACGGCGCCGCGGAAGGGATTGCCGTCCGGATGCTATCCACTGGACAGCTATTACAAGAATTCTGCCGGCGCGGCAAAATTGAAGACGGCAAAAGCAAAAGGATGAAGCTTGTGCAATCATTGCCAGAAACCCAGGTCAATTTTATGAAGATTAAGTCGGTGACAGAACGGCAAATTCTCGGCCGCAAAGTGCAGGGCATGGCAGCGGCGCTGCTGCCGTTCGAACAGGATGGCAGAATCGCGGTCGAAGCATTTCAGCGGCACCTAGTCGAAACCAATCGAGCGGGGTTGGTGAACGCGGTGAATATGGATACCGGCTATGTGAACTATCTCGATGATGCCGAAAAGCAAAACGTTTTGCGATGGACGAGAGAAGCGCTGGGGAAAGTTGTGCCGTTCGTTGCAGGCGCGTATATCGAAGGGCAGAGCGGGGACATCGTGTCGTTGTACCGGCGGCAGATGGACACGATCGTGAGTTATGGCGCAACGCCAATTCTGTTTCAGACCGGCCGGCTGCACGGCAAAACGCCACGCGAAAAAGTCGCTGTGTACCAAGAGGTCGCGCGCGGTTATCCGAACGTGCTGGCGTTCGAATTGGGCAGCATGTTTGCCCCGAACGGCGAGATTTTTGACGAAGAGACTTTTTTAGGTTTGCTGGAGATTCCAGAGATTAAGGGGCTGAAACATTCTTCATTGGATCGCATGGTGGAACTGGGACGCCTTGCCCTGCGTGACGCGCACCGTCCGGATTTCCGGATTTATACCGGCAATGATCTGGGCATCAACATGATCGAATACGGCTCCGATTATTTGCTTGGCCTCGCCACGTTTGCTCCGGAGAAATTCGCGGAAAGGGACCGATTGTGGGAGCAGGGAGACGCGGGATACTACGCGCTTTCTGATGCCCTGCAACATCTCGGAAATGTGGCTTTCCGGGAGCCCGTTCCGGCCTACAAGCATTCCGCCGCGGTTTTCCGCCACCTGATAGGCCGGATACCGTCGAGTCTGACGCATCCAAAAAACCCGCAGCGCCCAGCCTGGGAACGGGAACTGTTGCGAGACTGCGCGATTCGCCTGAATTACTGCGAAATATCGAAAATCGAATGAAACGATTTACGCCGGGCCTGCACTATTGAGGTGTAGTCCGATTTAAGACCGATGCCGGTGTGGAGCCTGCCAATGCCCAGCTCTGCGCAAAACAGCAAAAGCCGCGATCCGCTGGCGGCGAGAGCGCCGGGATTCCTGCTGCTGGACGCCAGGCACAGGCCCATTTTCTACAACGCCGAGGCGGAGCGGATTCTGAGTTTTTCGATGAACGGCCATAGCCAACGGCCCGGCAAAGACCCCATCGCCGAAGCGGTGCGCAGCATCCTTTCCGGCCGGAATAGTGTTAGGCAAACAGAATCGGAAGGCGCGCCGGAAATCCTGTCAGGAAGGCGTCGCTACAGCTGGCAAACATTCTCGTTGTTCGAGAAGAATGGGAAACGATCTCCACGGATCACCGCCGTGCTGATTGAAGTGCCTCGCGACCAACGGAAGCAGGCTGGGATGCCGGAGGTTGCGCGGGAGTACCGGCTGACGGATCGCGAGGGAGAGACTGTAGCGCACTTGAAACTCGGGTTGACCAGCAAGGAAATCGCCGCGCGGATGCAGGTAAGCCCCAACACGGTGAAAGTATTTTTGCGTAGCGTCATGAGCAAAATGGCGGTCTCGACGCGTTCCGGAATACTCGGAAAAATTATGCAGAACTCGTCCGATTCCCGCCTATCGCTGTGAGATTACATAAGTAGGCGCAATCCATTCGGGCTACTCCATTCGGGCTATGCCCTTTGGGGAATGGACACTCAACCAGTTAAGCCGCTACCCTCCGCCATTCGCGCGGGAGGTACCCAGCCATGAAAAGATTCCTTCGGTCCTGCGGTCGGGTGTGCTTTGCATTCGCACTGGTCGCCACGGTCTTCGGCTCATCTGTATTAGCTCAATCCGGTTCAGGTCAGGACAACAGTCAGAAAAACCAAAAAGGCGCTTCTGCGGGGCAGATCAAGCATGAAGGTGTAACTCCCACTGGCAATACGGTTCATCATTTCTTCACGCTAGCGCACGAAAAGGAATACAGGGCGCAAAAGGCCGCAGCGGCCGCGGCTGCATCTGGCACACAAGCTTGCCCTCCAACGTGCCCGCCTACCGGTACCGCGCTGATCTATAACGGCGGGCCAGTGATGCGCAACCCTACCAACTATCTCATCTTCTGGGTGCCACAATCTCCCTTAGGCCCAGCCAACAACGTGTCGGCGGGATTTCCGGCGGGTTTTCAAGCGGGAATTGAGACGTTCTTTCAAAACCTCGGTGGCACACCGTTCTACAACATCGTGACGCAATATAACGATAGCTCAGGGGCTGTGGTGCCGAACGCGGAATCGTTGGGTGCCTCCTCGTGGACAGACACCACCACGATCGCGCCTTCCGGGTGCGACGGAACGGCCGCAGGAACTTACGGCAGCACACCGCATTGCCCATTGCAAGATTCTGATATCCAAGCTGAAGTGACGACGGCTTTGGCTGCCAACCCCGCTTGGATTCAGCCGCCGCAAATTAATGTCGAGTATTTCGTGTTCACGCCGACGGGCATCGGCGAGTGCAGTAATCAGGTAAGCGGCGTGTGGCAGTGCTTCGTGGGGTCGGGTCCCACCCAGGCAGGAGTGTTTTGCGCCTACCACAGCGCGTTCAACACCAGTTCCTCGAACGGTACAATTTACGCGTACGAGCCGTTTTCGGTGGATTCAAATTGCCACGGAAGCAATGTTGGCCCGACTCCCAACCTAAACAATTATCCGACCAGCGCGGCGGTGGACGGCCAGATCTCTCAGATATCGCATGAAATGATTGAGTCGAATACTGATCCGCTACCGGGAGCAAACACAGCCTGGCAAGGAGCGCTTGGTGGGGCCGACGAAATCGGCGATAAGTGCTCGTACGACTATGGATATGTCGCGCCGGACGGTACAGACGTTGTCTTGAACGGAAATCGCTACCAAATTCAGCAGGAGTTCAGTAACGATCAGGTTTTAGCGTGCGGCGGCGCCTCCGCGCCGCCCTATTGTGCCTGCGCAAAGCGCTATGGCCCCGGACCTGGATTGTCGGAGCCGGTTTCGGTTGACTTTGGTGAGGTCGATGGGGGAAATATCGTCGAGAAGGATGTGGTCATTCAAAATACGACGGGCGGCGACCTGAACATCCTGAATTTCAAATTCAATCCAGCTGCGTCCAGTCCGGATTACACGATTCTCAACGCTTCGCCGAGCGCGGCGACGCTGCCCGCAGGGGAGAGTGTAACGTTACAGGTGCAATTTGCACCGCCGTACGGCGCCCTTTTTGCACATCCTTACGCGACTTTGGATGTGGATACTGATCAGACCACGTTCAATACGGGGACGCAGACCATCGGCAACGAAAACACGATCACCGCCACCGGGACGGTCGGAGTGGCTCCCGTTGCCAATTGCCAAAATGCTACGGTGCCGACGGACTTAAACTTGTGCACGGCCTCCGTAGCATCAGTGAACAATGGCTCATACGACCCAGACACTGAAGCATTTACGCTGACGCAGTCTCCGGCGGGGCCGTACACGCTTGGGATGACTCCGGTGACTTTATTGATCGAAGACTCGGTGGGCGACAGCGCGTCCTGTAGTGCCACAGTTACAGTCAAGGACATGCAGAAGCCGACCATCACCTGCCCTGCGCCACAATCGATTATGTGCACCAGTTCGAGCGGAGCTGCGGCAAACCTGACCCCCACGGTGTTTGACAATTGCCCGGCGGTGACGTCCAGCTGCGTGCCGCCGTCCGGTTCGACATTCGGATTTGGCACGACTCCCGCGACCTGTACCGCAACCGACGCATCGGGGAATAAGTCGAGTTGCGTGACTTCCGTCACCGTGGTGGATGTGCCACCGGTGATCACGTCAGTGGTGGCATCGCCGAACGTGCTGCGGCCTCCAAATAAGAAACTCGACCCGGTGGTGATTCTGGTGAAGGACACCGACGTGTGCGATCCGGCTCCAATCTGCGCGATTAGCTCGGTAACTACGAACGCAGGCGTGGCGCCTCCAGGGTCTTACGTAATTACGGGACCACTCAGCGTGAAGCTGCAAGCGGGCGGCAACGGCGGGCACGCGGAGACCTATATAATCGGCGTCACCTGTACCGATCACCACGGCGGCGCCACTACGGCGCAAACCACAGTACAAGCTCCACTCTGAGTTGAAGTTTTGTTGTTCGCAGATCGAGAACGAAACCGTGGTGGTGTATTTACAAGGGCTTCCTCGCTGCGGTCAGTTCGCACACTTGACCGAGCGGCAACTCACATTTTTTTTGGCAAAGGCAACATTCCTTGCCAGGATGTTACCCATCCGTTTTGGTTCCAACATTCATACAGGTAGAATACACACAGCTCCAGAGCATACTCGTGGCCTTCGCAATGGACGGGACGCGCTCGGGTCACTGACGGCAGTCTGCAAGTGCGGTTCGGCAAGGGGAGTCATTGGACTTGGACATCTCGATTAGTGATGCCAACGTAGCGGCCGGCGATGCGACGGCTGCCGCTGACTTCCTCTGCAGCGATTTGGATGGCTCAATTCTTCTGATTGATTCTTTCTGGGAATCGCTACTGGCGCTGCTCGGAAAGCATTTCTGGTATGTTTTACTGATTCCGTTCTGGGCCCTGCGGGGCAAAGCTGCACTTAAACATGAAATCGCGCGGCGCGCGCAAGTAAACGCCGCACACCTGCCATACCGGGCGGAATTGATCAGCTTTCTGCGCCGGGAAAAATCCACTGGACGAAAAATAATTCTTACGACGGGCGCTGATAGCACAATCGCCCGCTCAGTTGCGGACCATCTGGGCTTCTTCGATCACGTTCTGGCTAGCGATGGCGTAGCGAATCTTACTGGCGACAAAAAACGGGAAGCGATCCAGAGCTACACAAACGGCCGGGCGTTCGATTATGTCGGCGACAGCTGGAAGGATGTTCCGGTCTGGAAGGCCGCAAACCGGGCGATTCTGGTTGATCCGAGTGAGAGCCTTTCCCGGTCGATGAAAAAGATCAAGCCGGATTGCCGGGTGTTGGAGCGCCCCCGGGAGAAACGCGCGGCGTTCTGGAAATCGCTGAGGCCTCATCATTGGGTGAAGAATCTGCTGGTGTTCGTGCCGATCGTGATGGCACACGACATCAATCAACTTCAAAAGCTGTGGCACGTGCTGGCCGCATTCGCAAGTTTCTCGCTGTGCGCATCCGGCGTCTATATATTGAACGATCTTTTTGACCTCGAAGCGGACCGTTTGCACCCGGAAAAGAAATCACGCCCTTTTGCATCGGGTGACGTGCCGGTGTTGACCGGGTTGCTTGTAGCTCCTTTCTTGTTCTCGGCCGGATTCGTAATCGCCGCGGAATTCTGTTCCGCGCGATTTTTGCAAATCATTGTGATCTATGCCGCGGCAACGACTTTCTATTCGGTTTACGGAAAGCGAGTGCCGGTTGTCGACGTACTGCTTTTGACCGCGCTGTACTTGTTGAGAATTCTCGGCGGTGGCGTGGCGGCCGAGGTTCCGGTATCGCCATGGCTGCTGGCGTTTTCGATGTTTTTCCTATTGAGCCTGGCTTTCACCAAGCGCCACGCGGAACTGACCAATCAGGAGATGAACGGAGGCGAGCAGCCGTTCGTCTCCAAACGCGACTATCAAGTTGGTGACCGAGGATTAGTGCAGCAATTTGGCGTGACTAGCGGCTATCTGTCGGTGTTGGTGCTGGCGCTTTATGTCAACGGCCGTGAAGTTACCGCGCTCTATCGCCATCCGCAATGGATCTGGCTGGCCTGCCCGATGCTCTTATTTTGGATTTCACGGGTGTGGTTTCTTGCAAATCGTGGCAAGCTGCACGAAGATCCGGTAATCTTTGCCGCGATGGACCCGGTCAGCTATGCTCTTGGAGGCCTGTTGCTCCTCATTCTTTTCGCGGCAGCGTAGCGCGATTCCACTATGACCGCATACGAATCATGGGGGCGGTATCCGCGATCGACTCCCGCTCAAGTTGTCCCGCTGTACTGGATTTCAGAGATTCCCAATCTCAATCAGTCCGCTCGGCCGCTGCTGGCGTATGGCAAGGGAAAAAGCTACGGCGATTGCTGTTTGAATGACGGCGGGACGCTGCTTGACACCAGTAGGCTGGACAAATTTATTCAGTTCGATGCGACCAACGGAATTTTGCGATGCGAGGCTGGAGTCACGCTCGACGCGATCCTAAGGCTGATATTGCCGGAGAAATGGTTCTTGCCAGTTACGCCCGGCACGCAATATGTGACGGTCGGCGGGGCCATCGCGAACGATGTGCACGGCAAGAATCACCATCGTGCGGGATCCTTTGGCTGCCACGTTCGAGGATTCGAACTGATGCGCTCAGACGCGGGCAGCGTGATCTGCTCGCGCGAACAGAATCCGGATTTGTTCGAGGCGACCATCGGCGGGCTGGGGCTTACCGGATTGATTTTGTGGGCGGAAATACAATTGAAGCGCGTGCCGGGTCCCTGGATCGATTGCGAAGAAATTCGCTTTGAAAGATTGGAGGAGTTTTTTGAATTGAGCGCGCAATCCGATAGGACACACGAATACACCGTGGCGTGGCTGGATTGCCTTTCGAGTGGAGAAAATCTGGGCCGGGGAATTTTCATGCGCGGGAATCACTCTGAGGCGCGCACCACTCAGATCGCAATGGGCCGAAGGGGTGTTTCCATTCCGGGGCTGCCGGTACCGGAATTTGTGATCAGCCGGCCAACGATCCGAGCTTTCAATTGGATGTATCTTCATCGTAAGCGACGGAAGCTCGCGCGCAGCGTGATGCCATTCGATAAATTCTTTTATCCGCTGGATCGGCTGAACAACTGGAATGTGCTGCACGGTCGGCGCGGATTCCTGCAATATCAATTTGTTGTGCCCGAAGAAAGCCGGGATGCCGTCCGCGAAGTTCTTGAGCTAATTGCGGAGTTCAAGGCGCCCTGTGCGCTTTCGGTGCTGAAGATTTTTGGTTCGCTGCCGTCACCTGGAATGATGTCGTTTCCGAGGCCGGGCGTAACACTGGCGTTGGACTTTCCGTTTCGGGGAGCACGGACGCTGGAACTCTGCGAACTATTCGACGAAGTGGTGATAAGAAGTGGCGGCGCTGTATATCCGGCTAAGGATGCGCGGATGTCGCCGCAGAGTTACAAGAATTATTTTCCGCGTTGGCGGGAGTTTTCTCATTTTATCGACTCCAAATTCTCTTCGGACTTTTGGCGGCGAGCCACCTCGGTTGAAGCGGTGAACGGATGAGCCGCCGTGTCCTGATTCTCGGAGCCACCTCTGGCATTGCTCAGGAGACTGCACGCTGCTTCGCAGCCGAGCACGCCAAGCTATTTCTGGTGGCCCGAGATCCTCGCAAACTTGCGGCATTAACGGATGACCTGAAGATTCGCGGTGCGGAATCGGTTGCAACAATGCAAGCGGATTTGGGTGAAGCATCTTCCCGTACGCGGATTGTTGGCGACGCGTTCGGGGTCTGGGAAGGATTGGATGTCGCATTGATTGCGCACGGAACGTTGCCGGACCAGCGTGCGACCGAAATTGATCCCAGTTTGTTACATCAGGAAATCGAGACGAATTACGTGAGCGTTGTATCCTCGCTGATGCAATTGTCGAAAGCGTTTGAAGGGCAGCGCGCCGGAGTTCTCTGCGTCATTGGCTCTGTCGCGGGAGACCGAGGGCGCCGCAGCAATTACGTTTATGGCAGCGCAAAAGCCGGTGTGGCGACTCTCGTCGCAGGGTTGCAAGTGCGTTTGGCGGCGGCAGGTGTTCGCGTCGTATTGATAAAGCCAGGCTGGGTCAGCACGCCGATGACGTCTCATTTGAGGCAAAACTTTCTCTTCGCGACTGCCGAAGAAGTGGGCCGCGGAGTTTACAACGCAATGAGCTCATCGCGGTCCGTGGTGTACCTGCCATGGTATTGGAAGTGGATTATGGTAATCATTCGAATGATCCCCGAGCCAATCTTCGCGAAGCTGAATCTTTAAATTGTCATCCTGGAGCAAGATGCCCGAAGCGCAGACCCAGCCTGAACGCCATCGCATCGAGTCCAAGTTGTTTCTGTGGATTGTGCTCGCGGCCTCCGCAATTTTACGAATCGCTCTTGCGGCGCACGAATTGCCGAACGGCTTGTTTGACGATGCCTACGTCACGCTTCGCTATGCCGCCAATCTGATAAAAGGACTGGGATTGGTTTTCAATCCGGGCGAACGAGTCATGGGAACAACGAGCCCGCTCTTCACCTTTATTCTTGCGGCGTTTGGAAAACTCTTTGGGCCGAGCCACATTGAGCTGATCGCGCTGGCGGTGGGGATCCTGGCGTCGGTCGGGACCCTTTTTTTTTGCGAACGCAGTCTGCGCGCTGTCGGCATCCCTGCTTTAGTAAAGTGGACATTCCTGACCGTACTGGCATTTGTGCCTTCGTTCATTTCAAATTCAACCTCGGGTATGGAAACACCGCTCGTTGTGTTTCTGATGTCGATCTCGCTGTACTTGTTTATCACCGATCGCCTGATGGCGTTGAGCGCCATCGGCTTTCTCCTATTTCTGGGCAGAGTCGACACCGGTTTGTGGTTGCTAGCGCTGGCGATCGAACTCTTGTTTGCGCGGCGGCAGAAGGGAATCGGTGAACTGATCCGTCCACTGATTCTCTTTTGCGGTTTGCTTTTTGCGTGGCTGGCATTTCTGAAAATATATTTTGGATCGATTGTACCGCAATCGGTTGTGGGGAAAGCCGTCAGTCATGGAGCTTTCATGCTGCCGGATTGGAATTACACACTAACCCTGCTCTCGGCATTTGTGCCGGCACAGCGGTTTGGCGTTTGGGGCCTCGTGGTGATTGCTGTTGTTTTTGCAGCACTGATTCCTGCAGCAATAGATTTGTGGAAGATTTATCCGAAACTTCGCCCGATTCTTTATTTCTTCCTGCTTTATGTCGGCGCATTTTTGGCAGCCCGTGCTCCGCTGTTTTCCTGGTATCTGATTCCGCCGAAGTGGGCGTTTTACTTGATCGCTGTTTATGCAATCTGGCGGTTGCTCTCGAGCAATACTCTGCAACGACTGATTCCGCTGAAGCCGCGCTATGCAATGGCGGTGATCGCGGTGATGCTGTTTGTTGCAGGGGCGCATGCGGTGGCGATACGGCGCGCCCAGTCCGTCGCTGACAACTCGCTGGGAATCAGCAAGTTTATCGAGGAGCATTTGCCGCCCACGGGATCAGTGTTCCTCGAACATATCGGATTGATTGGCTACCGGTGTGACTGTTTCCTCTATGATTCCATGGGTCTGGTTACGCCGGAAACGACACGGCTGCGAAAGCAGTACGGTTCGCAGTGGCTTCCCAAGGCTGTTCGCGAATATCACGCCGATATCGTGATTCTGTATGATGCGGATCTTCCATTGATGCGTTCGCAAGACGATGATGCTGTCTGGTTCCAAAGAAATTATTCTGCGATGCGCGAATTTCAGCTGGGCTACGTTTCAGCGACTGTTTATTTCAAAAATGACAGTGCGTTGATTCGAAGATAGGTTCTCGCGCTGTCAGAAATCTGATTCTTATGATGCGGGGCTAGTAGAAGTCGTGAGCCGGAGCCGCAGCGCGTGAAAGGTGCAGTGGCTTGATGATCCCGGCCTTGACGGAGATGACCCCATCCTGGTTTTGCAGCGTACCTTCGATAATCAGAAATGAGTTGTGCACCACAGTAGTGTGATCTTTTTCGAACAACTGTGGCCTAATGATGATGTTGGCGATGCCGGTTTCATCTTCAAGACTGAGAAAAACGAAACCTTTGGCGGTGCCAGGACGCTGGCGAACGATCACCGCTCCGGCCACGCGAACCAATGCACCATCGCGAAGTCCTGCAAGGCACGAAGTAGGCACAACTTTCTGACGATTCAGTTGCTCCCGGTGATGGGCCATTGGATGGTGGCCGGTGGTCAGGCCGGTTCCGTGAAAATCGGCGACCAGCCGCTCTTCGCTATTCATCGGTTCGAGCGGCGAGAAAAGGGAAGCGGGATCGGAGTTTTCTGCTCTGAGATGCGCTTCGAACAGTTCGCCTGTGGGGCGTCCAGCGCGTTCGACTTGCCAAAGCGCGCTGCGGCGATGGATGCGGGTTTTGTTGGAGATGAAATTCAGCGCACCAATGCTGGCGAGAACGCGCAGTTCGTCTTTCTGAAGTTGGAGTACACGCTGTTTTAGATCCTCGATCGAAGTGAACGGTTGAAGTTTGCGTTGCGCCAGAATTTGTAGCGCGGTTTCTTTACGCAACCCTTTTACATAACGAAGGCCGATTCGAACCGGAAAGTTGTCGGACAATTCGCTGATAGTGCACTCCCATTGCGAGCAAGTGATATCGATCGGTTTGAATTTCAGGCCGTGGCGCTGGGCATCTTTTATCAAGGTTGCCGGCTGGTAAAAGCCCATGGGCTGATTGTTGAGCATCGCGGTGGTGAACGCGGCAAGGTAGTGACATTTTAAAAATGCGCTGGCGTAGGCAATCAGCGCAAAACTTGCCGCGTGTGATTCGGGAAATCCGTACAACGCGAACGAAGTGATGGCCTGAACGATTTTGTTTTGTGTTTCGCCGGTGATGCCTTTCGATTCCATACCGCGGCGCAGCTTGATTTCGATGTCCTTCATGCGCGCCTCGGAGCGCTTGAATCCAAAAGCGCGGCGCAATTCTTCGGCTTCGCCGCCGGAAAAGCCCGCGGCAATCATGGCGATGCGGAGTAGTTGTTCCTGAAAAAGCGGAACACCGAGTGTGCGCGAGAGCGTGGATTCGAGCGATGGATGCAGGCTTTCCGCCGGTTCACGTCCCAGGCGGCGATTTAAATAGGGGTGAACCATTTTTCCCACAATCGGCCCGGGGCGAATGATGGCCACCTGCACCACAATATCGTAAAAACATTTTGGTTTGAGACGCGGGAGGCAGGACATCTGTGCGCGGCTCTCCACTTGAAACAATCCGATGGTATCGGCGCGCTGCAGAGTGGAATAAACAGCGGGATCGTCTTGCGGCAGATGTCCGAGATCGATTTCCTCTTTGTGGTGATTGCGAATCAGTTGGATGGAATCTTCGAGCACCGCCATCATGCCAAGACCGAGCAGATCGATCTTGATGATGCCCATGTCCGCGCAATCTTCTTTGTCCCACTGCACCACAACGCGGCCGGGCATGGTGGCCGGCTCGAGTGGCACCACGGAATCGAGTTGCCCCTGGCAGACCACCATTCCACCGGAATGCTGGCCGAGGTGACGCGGCAGATCCTGCACTTTTTGGCAAAGCTCGAAAAATTTGTGAATGCGGTGATTGGAGAGATCGAGGCCGGCATCCTTGAATTGGCGGGTTAAGGTGTCGTTCGAATCGGTGTACCCCCACGCGCTGACCAGGCTGGCCAGGCGATTCAATGTTTCCGGGTCGAAGGAAAGCACTTTGCCGATTTCGCGCGCGGCCGATTTGCCGCGATAGGTGATGACATTGGCGGTCATCGCGGCGCCGAGCTTTCCATAGCGTTCGTAGACGTATTGAATGGCGCGCTCGCGCTGGTCGCCGCTGGGCAGATCGAGATCAATGTCCGGCCATTCGCCGCGTTCTTCCGAGAGAAATCGTTCGAACAGTAAATTCATTCCGACCGGATCGACAGCCGTAATCCCGAGTGCGTAGCAAACGGCGCTGTTGGCAGCGGACCCGCGGCCTTGTACCAGAATGTTTTGCTCGCGGCAGAAACGAATGATGTCCCACACAATTAAGAAATATCCGGGCAGATCGAGTTTTTCGATGACTGAAAGTTCGCGCTGGATTTGCAGTTGCGCGCGTTCGTTCTGTGTGCCGTAGCGATGGACCATGCCTTCCAGCGTGCGCTTGCGCAGATACTCCATCTGCGATTCGCCGTTTGGTGTCGGGTAAATGGGAAATTTGTAGCCGAGATCCTTGAGCGTGAATTGCAATCGCGAAGCCAGTTCGTTGGTGTTAGCGATGGCTTCCGGCAAATCCGCAAAAAGTGCGGCCATCTGCAAGGGAGATTTCAGATAACGCTCGCTGTTGCTGCAAAGCAGCCGCCCGGCATTGGCCAGCACGCGATGGTGGCGCAGGCAGATGAACACATCCACGATTTCGCGTTGCGTTGGCGATGCGTGAGAAACACCATTGGTTGCGAGCAGTGGGAGATGCATGTTGCGCGCAAGTTCGACTGCAACCTGGTTGCGGCGTTCTTCTTCGATCGAGAAATGCCGTTGCAGTTCGACATATACATTGTCGCGGCCAAAAAGTTCGCAGAGTTGCTCGAGCACTTTGCGCACGGCTTCCTTTCCGCCGGAGCGGAGCGCTTGGGCGAGCGGCCCCTCATCGCCGCCGGTGAGGCAGATCAATCCTTTGTTCGAATGTTTCAACTCCACTGCTTCAATAGCGCCTTCTCCTTTTGCTGCGCGAAGTTTCATCCGGGTGATCAAGCGGCAAAGGTTTTTGTATCCCTCGGAGGAAGTGACCAGTAGCGGATAGCGCCAGCCGTCGACACAAGTAACTTCCGCCCCGATGTGCGCGCAAACCCCAATTTTGTTTGCCGCCAGATAAAATTGCGGCGCGCCATACAGCCCGTCGCGATCGAGTAGCGCCATCGAAGGCATGCCCAGCGTGGCGCAGGCGCGCGCCAGTTCTTCCGGCGACGATGCGCCTTCCAGAAAACTGAATGCGGAGCGGGCGTGCAGTTCGATATACATCAGTCGTACACGCCCCGCACAAACCATTTGTCTTGTAGCTCATCGTAAGAAAAGCGATAGAAGCTTTGCGCCGGCGAACTTTCACCAGAAAAAACAATTTCCAGATCCCACGCGTCTTCCTGCCACGGTTGTGCTTCCCACCAGTCGCCTGAGGTGCGCCACGGTCCGGACGCGTGGATGACTTTTCCGTGATGGCCGTGAAAGAAAACAGAGACAGGCTTGCTTCCTTGCAACTGGACGCGCGCCGGGACGGGCGGGCGAAATGCGTGCAGAGCAATGGTAGGAGCAGTGGCGTGTTGCGGATCAGCTTTCAGTTTGTTTTGCGAAAGACTGTTCGAACCGAGGAAAGCCGTTGCGGCAATGGAAAAAGTCCGCACATGAAACGCATCGGGCCGGTGGGAATCAAGCAAATTCGGCGCACCAACGTTTCCTTCGCCAACCACCGCGGCAATGCGCGCGATGGTGAGTCCGAGCTTATCCGGATCGGGGGCGGTGGGAATAAAGAGGGAGCCTTGTGTCACCCGAGCCAGCGAAGGCTGCGCGCTCATCTGGATTTTCTGGACTGGCGCGCCGGGAGGATGCGATTGCAGCCGAAGACGCAGTAGTTTCAGCAAAAGTTTGCCGTCGCGTGTGGGCACCGGAAGCTCGAGATGGCATGAAAATGTGCGGGGAGAGGGCTTCACGCGCAGTAGATCGCGCGAAGTATCGAAAGCATTGTCAAAAGCCGGCTGCAACTCGAAATGTATGAAAATTGCAGCGACAGAAAGCGCGCGAACGGAAAGTCGCGCGCACAATTGATCGAGGAGCCGGCCGAGAAGAAACGAAAGAGATTCAAGATCGTCCACGGCCTCATCCAGTTCGAACCACTCCTCGAAATGCTGCGCCGGTTCCGCGAGCAGCAGCGGCCGCATCCCTTTGCCGCTGGCGATGGCATGTAGGCGAACTCCTTCCTGCCCGACACATTCGGAAAGCGAAAGCACTGGCAGAGACGCCAGCGCTTTGCAAGTGGTCACACCCCAGCGATTGAAAACGCCGGCAAGTTCCGGGCTCGGCGACAACATATTGACCGGCAGCGTTTCCAGAAAGCGGCGTTCTTCGCCTTCCGGAACGATGGTGGGGCCGGGCAGAGCTCGAGCCACGATGCGCGCGGTTTCCACATTTGCAGAAATCGCGACGTGAACACTCATTCCAAATGCGGAAACAC
>Ga0210402_10002573_pt1 | contig 17558 bp, 13 predicted proteins | sample IncBWC7MmetaG_FD_161055 | JGI IMG/M metagenome (GOLD analysis project Ga0210402, IMG submission 161055) | Forest soil microbial communities from Barre Woods Harvard Forest LTER site, Petersham, Massachusetts, United States - Inc-BW-C-7-M | ecosystem: Environmental > Terrestrial > Soil >... | reverse complement strand
AAGCGTCGGCCGCGTGGGAAGCCGCCGTCTGCTGGGACGACGAGTACGCAATCAAGCGGCTTGCCGAAGTTCGAGCGGTCTGAGCAGCGGCAGCGAATCGAGAGACCGCATCGTCCCATTGCGTGTGTTGTGCGTCACAGCAAAAGCAGGTCCGCCGACGGTGAAAATGGGTCAATCTCTGCCCATGCAGTCCTGGCAGTCATGTCCGGATTGGACAGCAGCGGACGATCGAAGGTGACCGGGTCCGTTGCGGTCAATTCAATTGTGGCGTTGACATCTGTCGCAGCGAAGCTCGACCGTGGGGATCGCAAAACGGTAGAGTATCCGACACGTGACACCCATAATCAGTATAGGTCGGGGCTGCTGCGTGGTGTCGTTGAATCGCTTGGCTGCCTGGAGTACCAACACCGTCATGAACACGCTAACTTTTGAGGAGATCGCCCGCCTGAGTCCGTCCGAACGGCTGGCGCTGATTGGCGATTTGTGGGACAGCCTCAGTGACGCCGAATTGCCGGTCGCCCCGGCGCAACGGATCGAACTCGAACGCCGCACGGACAGCTTTGAGCGCGATCGCGCCAGCAGCGTAACCTGGGAGCAGCTGAAAGCAGAGCTTGCCGCTCGCGCACCGTGACGCGGCCGCTGATCGTCATGCCGGCCGCACGGTTGGAAATCATCGAGGCGCAAGGCTGGTATGAAAAAGAAGCGATCGGTCTCGGCGCGCTCTTTCGGGCTGAAGTTGATTGACAGGCCCGGCGGATCATTGCCAATCCGCTGCAATTTCCGCTGATGCTGGCCGACATACGCCGGGCGCGTTTGCGACGCTTTCCTTTCGGTCTGTTCTTTCGCCCATTGGACGACGCGATCTATGTGATTGCCTGCTTTCATTCGAACCGCGATCCCGTCATCTGGCAGAGCCGGTAGAGTCCGTGGGGCGCATGTATGGACGGCAGCGGACGATCGAAGATGGCTGGGTGCGTTGCGGTCAATTCAATTGTAGCTTTGACCTCTTGCTCCCTCAACCGTGACAGCGTCCAGTCATCGCTGCGCCAACAGTTCGGGCTCGGGGTTGAACGGCCGGGCGTGAAGCCGGCCGAGCGCGGCATTTCGAAGATGATGGTGGACCTGTATCGTAACTTTGCGGCGCCGCTCACCGACAAGATGATGTGCGACTGGCACGGCATGCTGCTGAGCGGCGGCAATTCCGTTGGGGTCATGGGCGGCTACCGCACGCACGCGGAGCCGATGCAAGCCGTCTCCGGTCCCGACTACGAGCGCACGGTGCATTTCGAAGCGCCGCCGTCCGCGTGGGCGATGAAATGAAGTGCTTCATCGCGTGGTTCAACGACACGGCCCCGAGTGGAGGGGCTCCGCTGCCAGCTCTGACGCGCGCGGGAATCGTCCACCTCTATTTCGTCTGCATCCACCCGTTCGAGGACGGCAATGGACGCATTGGCCGCGTGCTCGCGGAAAAATCGCTGGCGCAAAACCTGGGGCAGCCCAGCCTGATCGCGCTCGCCTACACGATCGAGCGCAAGCGTAACGACTATTACGCCGCGCTGGAGCGCAACAACAAGGAAAACCGGATCACCACTTGGCTGACGTACTTCGCCAACACGGTCCTCGAAGCGCAGAACACCACGATCAAGCGCGTGGATTTCTACATCGCGAAAGCCAAACTTTACGAACGGCTGCGCGGGCGACTCAACGAACGGCAGGAGAAAGTGATCGCTTGCATGTTTCCCCCACCCTACCTCCCCCGCATGCGGGGGAGGTAGGGTGGGGGGCTTCAAGGGCGGGCTGAGCGCGGAAAACTACATCGGCATCAGCAAGGCCTCGTGGGCGACCGCCACAAGGGACTTGCAGGATCTGGTCGAGAAAGGCGCGCTGACCAAGACCGGCGCGCTGCGCTACACGCGATATCATCTCAATATTGCGGTTGCGGCGCCGAAGTGACACCAGCCTATAGCTGAGGCAGCTCATACCAACCTTCATACTTTGACCGGTCATTCCGGGGCGCGCTCTTGCGCGCGTCCGGAATCCATAACCCCGGTCCCTCGGTATAACTTCGACCTGTGGTTATGGATTCCGGGCTCGCGGGCAAGAGCCCGCGCCCCGGAATAACGAGGTCGATAGGGCGCGGGCTTAGTTAGGTAGGTTGGTATCCGCAGCGTAGCCCGGATGGAGCGAAGCGAAATCCGGGGCCGACTTTTCCACGAACCGCAGCGCCGGGTCCGGATTACGCCGAAGACGGTCGCTTCATCCGGGCTACATTGCTACCGGCGCTCCACCGGGCGCAAATTCCGGAACGTCTTCTTCCACGCGATGGTGTCGATCAGCGACTTCTCCACTTCGCTGATGCGCACCACATTGCCATCTTCCGCGACGGTGAAACGTACGACGGTCTTTTCCTCGTCGGTATGATCGAGGAGCAACGTCTTGTAGTCGACGATCTCGACGATCGGATTGAGCTTCTCGACCTTCACGGAGACCGGGACCGGCGTGGAGGCGAGGTGGTGGTAGAGGTGGACGTTGACGGTGTATTCGCCCGCCATCAGGCCTCTGATGCTGACCAGTTCCTCGCGAATCGGCAGCGGAATTTTCTTGGACTCGACCACCGTGAAGTCGTTGGTGTCGCCGCGGTCGTCGCGCTCCAGCGTCATCAGGCCGACATCGCGCTGATTGTACCAAACGAGCTTGCCGGCGGGGTCCTGCACATAGAGGTCGACGTCGTCGGGATGCTGGTCCGGCCACGTCATGGTGATGATGAACTCGGCCCGCTTGATGATCTTGCCGGGGTCGGACGCGGGCTTCATCGCCAGGAGCGCAATGAAGAACAGGAAGGCAAGCACCTGCAGCGCTTTGAACAGAACGACCGTGAAGGGGTCGAAACGGTCCTCCCGGTAGTAAAGCGAGCCTTCCATGCCGACTTTCCAAAATGAGCCCGACCGCGAACGCCGGCGCGTCTCATCTTAATATCAATTGATCTTCACCCCGGCGGTCTGCGCAACCTTCGCCCATTTATCGATCTCGGCGCCGATAAAGGCGCCGAATTCCGGAGCCGTCATCGGTAGCGGCGTGACGCCCTGTTTCGCCCACGATTCCTTGATCTCAATCGAGCTTAGGATTTTTCGGATTTCGGCATTGAGGCGTTCGACGATCGGTTTTGGCGTCGCGGCGGGAGCCACGATGCCGACCCAGCCGGACGCCCGGAAGCCCGGGACGCCGGCTTCCGAAATCGTCGGCACGTCGGGAAGGATCGGGGAACGCTCTTCTCCGGTGGTGCCGAGCGCACGCACCAGGCCGGCTTCGACGCTTGGACCCATGGTGGCGATGGTGTCGAACATCATCTCCACCTGCCCGCCGAGGATGTCGTTGCGTGCACCGGTGCTGCCCTTATAGGGAACGTGCACGATGTCGGTTCCGCTCATGGTCTTGAACAGTTCGCCGGCGAGGTGATACTGCGAGCCGGTGCCCGACGAGGCGTAATTCAAAGTGCCGGGCTTTGCTTTCGCCAGCGCGATGAACTCCTTCAGGGTCTTCACCGGCACCGACTTGTGCACCACCATCACGAGATCGCCGGCATAGATCGGCGACACCGGCGTGAAGTCGCGCATCAGCTGGAACGGCTTGTTGGCGACCAGCGATTCATTGGTGGCGTGGGTCTGGGAAATGATCAGCAGCGTGTAGCCGTCCGGCGCCGCCTTCGCCACCGCATCGGTGCCGATCATGGTGCTGGCGCCGGGCCGGTTCTCGACAACGAAACCTTGCTTGAGGTTGTCGGACAATTTCTGCGCCACAATGCGAGAAAAAACGTCGGACGGGCCGCCGGGTCCATAAGGAGCGATGATGTGAACGATTCGCGTTGGATAATCCTGCGCCAGTGCTTTTGCCGCGGGGGCAACAAGCGAAGCCGTGAACAACGCCAGCAGTAGTGCAAAACGCATCGTGACGATCATGAGCCGCATCCCTCAAACCTATTGCGAGCGATGCGGTGCGCAAATCGATTCAACCGGCGCCGTAACCCGCAAATTGCTCACCTCGCTTTATAGCATGGACAGGATGGAAAATCAGTGCCGAGAAGAGGTGACTGAAAATCGAGGCGGTGAGCTTCGGCTGGGGCGACGGCGTGCGTTGTCTTCGAATCGAGGCGCGACGACCAGCCGCTTAAAGTGTGACGGCCATCACAGACACGCTCTTGATCTGGCAAATGAATGACGGATAAACAGTGCCGTCAGCGGGTGTTGGGGAAGGGCCGACTAACATCATGGTCGGAGGTGGACTCCAATTCCTTCCATTCCCTCAGGAGAAGTCGTCATGAAAATTACCACGCGTCAATTCTTGCGATCGGCCGGTGCCACGGTGCTGGCATTGGGCTGTGGGATCAGCGTCGCTGCCGCGCAGCCGGTTGTCGTCGTCGAACGCGGCGTCATGCCGGCGCCGCGGGTCGAGGTCATCCCGGCCCCTCCCGGTGCCGGCTACAACTGGGTTCCGGGCCATTGGGCGTGGCGCGGTACCGGTTGGGTCTGGATTGCCGGCCACCATATTCGGGGCGTTGTCCCGGAACGGCCGGTCGAAGTTGTCGAAGTGGTGCCGGCGCGGCCGTCCCCAGTTCACTATTGGGTCAGAGGCCACCACGTCTTCGAAGGCAGCCGTTGGGTGTGGCGCCCGGGCGTTTGGGTGCGCTGATCCGATTCAGGGGCTGTGAGTTTGCCGACGGGGCAGCCACACTCGGGGCGTCAATGCTAACGGGACCGGCCGGAGCCTGCCATCGCGCTGGCGAAAGGCCGGCCCTTGGCGGGCCGTCCCGACGACGTTCCGTATGGGTGGCCTGATAACTAGGTTCGTTGAATGACAATCGATCAGACCCACGACCCGGCGCTGAAGAGTTTCGTCGCGAGCGCCAATGCGCCAGACTGCGATTTCCCGATCCAGAATCTGCCTTACGGGGCGTTCCGTCGTCACAGCGCGACCGGCGGACCGCGGATCGGCGTTGCCATCGGGGACCAGATTCTCGATGTCGCTGCGGTTGCGGATCTCCTGGGCGGTGCGGCGGGACACGCTGCCGCCGCGTGTGCGGCCCCGCATCTCAATGATCTGATGGGACTTGGGCCGACATCCTGGACGGCACTGCGTGCCGGATTGTCCCAGCTCTTGAGCACTGGCAGAGCGGATCAGCAATCCCGTATCGAGCACCACCTCACCCCGATTGCGGCGGCAGAGCTGTCCGTTCCGGTGAAGATCGGCAACTTCACGGATTTCTTCGCCTCGATCTTCCACGCCACCAATGCGGGCCGGTTGTTCCGCCCCGACAATCCGTTGATGCCGAACTACAAATACGTCCCGGTCGCCTATCACGGCCGCGCCTCCTCGGTACGGGGCAGCGGCGTGCCGGTGCGGCGGCCATGGGGCCAGACCAAGCGCAGCGAGGATACGGCGCCCGTCTATCGGCCAGCGCGCAGCCTCGACTATGAGCTGGAACTCGGCTTCTACATCGGCCGGCCCTCGACCCTAGGAATACCGGTGCCGATCGCTGACGCCGGCGCGCATGTGTTCGGTTATTGCCTTCTCAACGACTGGTCGGCGCGCGATATCCAGGCGTGGGAAGCCCAACCGCTCGGCCCGTTCCTCGCCAAGAATTTTGCCACGTCGGTTTCGCCTTTTGTCGTCACCGCAGCGGCGCTTTCGCCATTCCGGACGGCGGCCTTCGCGCAGCCGGCGGGCGATCCTGCGCCGCTGCCCCATCTCACGGCGACACAGGATCGAGCAGCGGGCGGCCTCGATATTATCTTGGAGGCCTATATTCTCACGACAAAAATGCGCCAAGAGGGCACGCCGCCGTTTCGCCTGAGCCGCGGTTCGTTCGCGCAAGTCTACTGGACGGTCGCCCAGATGGTCGCCCACCACACCAGCAACGGCTGCAATCTCGAAATCGGCGACCTGATGGGCTCAGGCACGGTGTCGGGCCCGGAGCCGGAAAGCTGGGCAAGCCTCTTGGAACTCAGCAAAGGCGGCCGCGAGCCGATCACGTTGCCGAGCGGCGAGACGCGCCGGTTTCTTGAGGACGGCGATGAGGTCATCTTCCGCGGCCACTGCGAGCGAACCGGCTTCGCCCGCATCGGCTTCGGCGAATGCCGCGCCGTCATCGAGTCCGCGATGACGCGGTAGGGTGGGCAAAATCGCCGTGGCACGGCGTCAACGTTCGCGCCGGCATGGCCGGCGATTTTGCCCACGCTGTCGATCGTTGTACCGCCGGCCGCGTGGGCAAAATTGCGCAAGGCCGTCGCCAGTGACGAACGCTGTGCCACGCAATTTTGCCCACCCTACACAGCGGCCCCCCAAGCGGGGGAGCAGAACGCTCTGAAGTATGAGGCTGGCTTCGGGTTCACGCACCTCGGCCGCATTGGAAGGATGCCGTGATGGCGTGTCAGCAGGTGTGATCTTCGCCCGTCCGGCCTCAATGCGCCTCCTCCCAATTGTCGGCTGCGTGCGCATCGACCTGAAGAGGTACCGCGAGCGCGACGGCCGGCTGCGGCGCCTCTTCCATGACCCGCTTGATCACTGGAATGGTGCGGTCGATCTCGCCTTCCGGCGCCTGAAAGACGAGTTCGTCATGGACCTGCAGCAGCATTTGCGCCGCCAGGCGCTGCTGCGCCAGTGCATGGTCCATGCGAACCATGGCGCGGCGGATGATGTCGGCGGCGGTTCCTTGCAGACGCGCGTTGATGGCGGCGCGCTCGTTGAAGGAGCGGATAGACGGGTTCGACGCGACGATGTCCGGGTAATGGCATTTGCGGCCGAACAGCGTCTTCACATAACCGTCCCTCCGGCAGGCCTCCTTCGTTGCCTCCATGTAGGCACGGATGCCGGGAAAGCGCTCGAAGTATTTCTTGATGTAAGAGCCTGCCTCCTCCCGCGAGATGCCGAGTTGGTTGGCGAGACCGAACGCCGAGATGCCGTAGATGATGCCGAAATTGATCGCCTTGGCGCGGCGGCGCACCTCGCCCGGCATGTTTTTCACCGGGACGCCGAACATCTCGCTTGCCGTCAGGGCGTGAATGTCGGTTCCCTCCCGGAACGCACGCTTGAGCGCCGTAATGTCCGCAATTTCAGCAAGGAGGCGCAGTTCGATTTGCGAGTAGTCGGCCGATATGAGCTTGGTGCCCGGCTGCGCGATGAAGGCGCGCCTGATCTTGCGGCCTTCCTCGGTCCGGATCGGGATGTTCTGCAGATTGGGGTCGAACGAGGACAGCCGCCCGGTCGTGGTGGATGCGAGCGCATAATTCGTATGCACCCGGCCGGTATCCGGGTTGACGAACGACGGCAGAAGGTCCGTGTAGGTCGAGCGGAGCTTGCTGATCTGCCGCCATTCGAGAATCTTGGTCGGCAGCAGGTGGCCCTCCTCGGCAAGATCATCGAGAACGGATGCGGAGGTGGACCAGGCCCCGGTCTTGGTTTTTCGTCCGCCCGGAAGCTTCATTTTGCCGAACAGAATGTCGCCGAGCTGCTTCGGACTGCCGGGATTGAGCGGCTCGGCCGCAATGTCCTGAATCTCGGCTTCAAGCGCTCCGGCTTTTTGCGCGAAATCGCCAGACAGCCGCGACAACACGTCGGTGTCGATCGAGATACCGCGTTGCTCCATGTGGGCGAGGACCTGCACCAGCGGGCGTTCGAGGGTCTGGTAGACAGTAACCCCCTGCTCAGCCACCAGCCGCGCACTGAGGAGGCGCCACACACGCAGGCTCACGTCGGGATTCTCGGCGCAGATACCGCAAGCGCGCGTCACCTCTATGGTTTCGAACGGCGCCTGCGCGCGACCTTTTCCAATGATGTCGGCCATGTTGAGCATGTCGTGGCCGAGATGCCGCCGCGACAGCTCTTCGAGGCCATGGCCGCCGCGCCCGGCATCCAGCACGTAGGACATCAGCATCACGTCATCGATAGACCGGAGCGAAATGCCGTAGCGGTCGAGCACCAGGGCGTCGTGCTTCAAATCGTAACCGATCTTGAGGACGCCGGCATTTTCGAGCATCGGCTTGAGCAACGCGAGTGCTTGGCTCTCGGGCACTTGTCCGGTTGCGAGACCGCCGCTGGCCAACAGATCATTGGCGTTGCGGTGCCCCAATGGCACATATGTGGCTTGGTTGGGGGCTAGCGCCAGCGACACGCCGATCAACGCAGCGATCATCGGGTCGGGAGACGTGGTGACCAGATCGATCGCAACGACCCCTCGATCCGTCGCGTGTGCAATCCACTGTCCGAGCGTGTCGGCATCGCCGATGGTTTGATAGCCGCTGCGGTCGATCTTCCGGCCGGAAACTTCCGCCATACGTTGGCGCACGAGATCGAGCGGCGTGGTCGGCTCCAGCCGGCCGCCTTGTGGGCGCTTGCGATCGGACGCGACCGGCGGGAGCGCGAGCGATAGCTGGCGGGCGGAGGCCGTGGCGGCCGCGCCGGGGCCCGCTTCGTTGACCGGAGCGGGTGGTGCGGGTTCGGCCGTGATCGCTTCTGCGCGGTCGGCGCGCAAGGCCGGATCGGGATCGATCGCATTGGGATCGACCCCCGTGGCCTCGCCGACCCGTTTGGTCAGGTTCGTGAACTCCATGGCTTTCAGGAATGCAATCAACGTTTTGGGATCGCGCCCATCGAGCGGCAACTTCTCAAGCGGGCATTTCAATTCCACGCGGTCGTCGAGCAGCACGAGCCGCTTCGACATGCGGGCCTGCTCGGCGAATTCGATCAAGGATTGACGGCGCTTCTCCTGCTTGATCTCGAAAGCCCGCGCCAGCAGGGTTTCGAGATCGCCGTATTCACCGATCAGTTGCGCGGCCGTCTTGACGCCAATCCCGGGCACACCCGGTACGTTGTCCGTAGGATCGCCGATCAGGGCCTGAACGTCGGCGACCTTTTCGGGCGGCACGCCGAATTTTTCGACGACCTCCTCGGCGCCGATACGGCGCTCATTGCCGGGCATCGGATCGAACATCATGACGCCGGGTCGCACCAGTTGCATGAGGTCCTTGTCGCCGGCGATGATCGAGACGTCGGCGCCCGCATCCAGAGCGACACGCACATAGGTCGCGATCAGGTCGTCGGCCTCGAAACCTTCCTGCTCGATCGGGATCAGGCCGAAAGCCCGGACGGCATCGCGCATCAGCGGGAACTGCGGCACCAGTTCGTCCGGCGGGTCCGGACGGTGGCCCTTGTAATCGGAATAGATTTGGTTGCGGAAGCTCGTGCCGGAGTAATCGAAAACCACTGCCACGTGGGTCGGCATCACCCCGTTGAGACCCTCCCGCAGCAGTTTCCACAACATGTTGCAGAACGTGAGCACCGCGCCGGTCGGCACGCCGTCCGAGCGGGTGAAGCTGCGGCCGCGGCTCTGCGCGGCCTTGAACATGGCAAAATATGCTCGGAAAATGAATGACGACCCGTCGATCAGGAAGACATGGTCGCCCTTCTTCAACTTGCGAGGCGCGACGGTTGTGGACATGGGCCCTGCGTATGTATGGCGTTGCTCCCGCCATACCACCCCGTGCCCGGCGCGAAAAGCCCAGTTGACGGGTTTGATGGCGGGGGTTGGCATTGTGGCGTTGGACTGATTTACCGGTGTCGTTGCCCGGCTTTGACCGGGCAATTCAGGATCCGCAGTCGCCGTTACTAGATCGCCCGGTCGAGCCGGGCAATGACAAGCATAGTGGGTTTCACCCTGTTCGATGGCTGCCTTCGCCCCGCTTCCGATCGATGCCGCGATTCCGAGTCTTGTCGCCGCGCTGGCGCAGGGCACGACGGCCGTGCTGGTTGCGCCGCCGAGTGCGGGCAAGACGACGCGGGTTCCGCTCATACTGGCGGCCGAGTCATGGGCAGCCGGCAAGAAAATCCTGGTTCTGGAGCCACGCCGGCTGGCGGCGCGTGCGGCCGCCAGCCGCATGGCGCAAACGCTCGGCGAAAGGGTCGGCGGCACAGTCGGCTACCGGGTCCGTTTCGGCACCATGGTCTCGAAGCGGACCCGCATCGAGGTCGTTACCGAGGGCGTCTTCACCGGTCTCATTCAGGACAATCCGTCGCTCGACGGCGTCGGCGCCGTACTGTTTGACGAATTCCATGAGCGCTCCCTGGATGCCGATCTCGGCTTGGCGCTGGCGCGCGATGCCCAGCAAGGCCTGCGCGAGGATTTGCGGTTGCTCGTAATGTCGGCCACGATCGACGGCGCGCGCATTGCCAAGGCCTTAGGCGATGCGCCAGTGATCGCGAGCGAAGGCCGGGCGTTCGAGGTCGAGACGCGTTATCTCGGCCGCGATCCCGCAAAGCCGATCGAGCCGCAAGTTGCGGATGCCGTGCTCCGTGCGCTGCGCGCCGAAACCGGGTCGATCCTGACTTTTTTGCCTGGTGTCGCAGAAATCCGGCGCGCGGAGGCAATGGTCCGGGAGCGCTGCACCGATCCGGCGGTCGACATTTTTGCGCTCCACGGGGCACTCGACTTCGACGCGCAGGACCGCGCCATTGCGCCAGCGCCGATCGGTCGGCGCAAGGTCGTATTGGCGACCTCGATCGCCGAAACGTCGCTCACCATCGAAGGCGTACGGGTGGTGATCGATTCCGGGCTCGCCCGCGTGCCGCGCTACGAGCCCGACGTGGGGCTGACCCGTCTCGAAACCGTACGCGTATCGCGCGCCGCTGCGGATCAACGCCGGGGCCGCGCCGGCCGCGTCGAGCCGGGCGTGTGCTATCGGCTGTGGGACGAGCCGCAAACCGCGGCGCTCGAACCCTATGCGCAGCCGGAGATTCTCGCTGCCGACTTATCCCCGCTGCTGCTTGACCTTGCCCGATGGGGCGTCCCCGATCCTGCAAAGCTGGTGTTTCTCGACCCACCGCCGGCGCCGTCGCTCAATGAAGCCCGCACCCTTCTGGCCACCCTCGGCGCTATCGACGGTTCCGACCGCATCACCCCGGAAGGCAAACTCCTCAGTCGCCTGCCGCTGCCGCCGCGTCTTGCCCGCATGGTGGTGGAGGCGAGCCGGGAGGGCGCAGGTCCTTTGGCGGCAGAGATAGCTGCGGTGCTGACGGAGCGCGGCTTGGGCGGCAACGACATCGATTTGCGGCACCGCATAGAAGCGCTGCGTCGCGACCGCTCCGCGCGGGCCCAGGAAGCCCGGCGCATGGCCAAGCGATGGGCCGAGATGGCTGGGTCTCCCTCTCCCCGCTTGCGGGGAGAGGGAGGGGGTGAGGGGTCGGGGATTTTGGGCGCGACCGTGCCTCACTCTTCGACCCCCACCCCCGGCCCCTCCCCACAGGGGGGAGGGGAGAACAAACGCGGTGCCATGATAACATTAGCGGCGGCGTCTCCCTCTCCCGGCCTGCCGTCAGGGCGTTTACGCCCCTCTGGGACGGGGTACGGAGAAAGCGCCCTCTCCCCTCAAGCGGGGAGGGGCGAAGAGCCGCCCCTCGGCGCCATCCTGGCCCTCGCGTATCCGGAGCGGATTGCGAGGAACCGGGGCGGGGCGACGGGGACATTTCTGCTGGCAAATGGCCGCGGCGCCTACGTGGATTCAGTCTCGTCGCTGGCGCGGGAACCATTCCTGGCAGTCGCCGAACTGATCGGCAGCGCAGCGCAAAGCCGGATCACGCTCGCAACCGCGATCGATCCTGCCGACATCGAAACCCGCTTCGCTGACCGGATCGAAGCCGGCGAGGCGGTAACCTGTGACGCCAAAACGCTGACGCTGAGGGCCAGGAGATCGCGCCGCATCGGGGCCGTCGTACTGAGTGAGCAACCCCTTCCCGTTACACCGGACGAAACGACCGCGAAGCTGCTTGCCTCCGCGACCGTGAAGGCCGGGCTCGACCGCTTGCCTTGGACGAAGGCGTTGCGGCAATGGTGCGATCGGGTCATGTTCCTGCGCCGGGCCGAGGGCGCGGAATGGCCGGACACATCTGATGCGGGGCTTGCGGCGACGGCCGAAGCCTGGCTCGCGCCGCTGTTGACCGACAAGACGGCGATCGATGCGCTCACGGCATCGGAGTTCGAGCAGGCGGTTCACAACTTGTTGCCGTACGGCCTGCGTCGCCGCCTGGAGACGGAGGCGCCGACTCATTTCGATGCGCCATCCGGGTCGCGGGTGCCGATCGACTATGAAGCGGAGGAAGGGCCGAAGCTCGCGATCCGCGTGCAGGAGCTGTTCGGCCTTGCTCGCCACCCCGCTATCGCAGGAGGCCGGGTACCGCTGGTGATCGAGTTGCTGTCGCCGGCGCACCGTCCGGTGCAGGTGACGCGCGACTTGCCGCAATTCTGGCGCGGCAGCTATGCGGCGGTCAGGTCCGAAATGCGCGGGCGCTATCCGCGCCACCCTTGGCCGGACGACCCTATTTCGGCGCCGGCGACCAGGCGCGCGAAGCCGCGGGGGCCTTAGCGGGCCTTGCCGCGCTCGTTTGCAACCATGATTTCGCAATCTCCACATCCGCCGGGGAGAGCTCGTGGCGGGCCGGCAACGTGCGGTGCTCAACAGTGGCGCCGGCTTGCGTCAGCATATCGGCTAAGAGTGAGGCATTGTTTGGAGCCGCAATGGGGTCTCTTGCTCCCGACAGAATGAGAACAGGTTTACCTTCAAGTTCCACCTTTGGCACTTTGGAGAAGGGCACCATGGCTCGTAGTAGGATTGCTCCCGACAGTACCTCGGGTCGGAGCAGCAGGATTGCGGCCGCGATGTTGGCGCCATTCGAATAGCCAAGTGCGACCGGGGGCCCGACGCCGTAGGCCTTACGCGCCTCCTCGACGAAGTCAGCCAGCTCGTGCGCACGCCGGCGGATATCCTCCTCGTCAAAAACGCCTTCGGCGAGACGGCGAAAGAACCGCGACATGCCGCCTTCAAGCACCTTACCCCGCGGCGAAAGGAGGGGCGATCCGGGAGAGATCATCCGGCCGAGCGGCAGAAGATCATCTTCATTGCCGCCTGTTCCGTGCAGCAGAAGAAGTGGAAGCGCGCCGGGGTGTCCTCCCTGTTCGAACCGGTGGATGAACGAAAGGTGCCGCTCCATCACGCAGCCTTCCCGAGACCTTCGATGTGCGGCAGTGTGGCCTCAATCTCCGCCCGACGCGCCTCAAGAAAATGGGGCAGCTTGAGTTCACTGCCGAGCGAAGCCACAGGTTCGTCGACCGCAAACCCTGGTTGGTCGGTGGCGATTTCGAAGAGCACCCCACCTGGTTCGTGAAAATAGACCGACCTGAAATACTGCCGATCCTTCTGCCCGGTCGGTTGTAGGCCATGGTTTTCCCTAAGCTTACGGGCCATCTCCGCCTGCTCGCGATCATCGGCAGCCCGGAAGGCTACGTGGTGGACCGAACCGCGGCCCATGCCTCCTTGCAAAAATTCCTGGGCTTCCCGGACATCGACGACGCCTCCCGCAGCTTCAGTCGCGCGGAAGCGGACATAGGCGCCTTCACGACCGACCTCTTGAAAGCTAAGCACGTCGGTCAAGACGGCGCCTGTAGGTGCGGCACTGTCGAGCATCAGGGTAACGCCATGAAACCCGCGGATCGCGTGTTCGCCGGGAATGTCACCGTTGCTCCACGCCGCCTCCAGTTCAGCCCCCGACGCCCCGACCAGTGCTAGTTTCATGTCGTCGGCGTCGGTAAAGGCCAGGACAGGCTCGCCGAAACGTTTTACCAGCGGTTCGCTCGCAACGCCTTTCTCAATGAACCGATGCGTCCAGTAGCCGATCGAACCGACGGGCACGCGGAAGGCGGTCTGATAGGCCAGGCCAACGCCGGCCCGTCCAGGCGCAGCATGCTCCCACGAAAAGAAGGTCAGAATCGTGCCCGGATGTCCGATCTCGTCGCCATAGTACAAATGATAAGTTCCGGGATCGTCGAAATTGACGGTCTTCTTGACGAACCGGAGGCCCAAGGTCCGGGTGTAGAATTCAAGATTGCGAGCCGTCTTTCCGGAAATGGCAGTCACGTGATGGATGCCTGACATGGGTGATGGTCCTTGTCGCTCGCCGACATAACGAGATTGCGTTGCGGCAACTTTTATATGGAACCCGCCTTCCGCTTGGACAAGCGTTCGGACCGTCCACGTACTTTAAAAGGAAATAGCGTTCTTCTCATGCGAGCCGGACGTTGTCCGCGCCCCGCCTCGCCCAACGAGCCGGTGTCGGCGGTTGCGACGGGCGCGGGGGACCATTGACGCCACCGGACTGCCGCTGCACTTCGACAATCAGTCGGTCTTCAAGGAGCGGTTCCGTCTCGACAAGAACGACCCGAATCTTCTCCGCGACGATATCACTGTATTCGACCACGCCTTGACGCGGCCGTGGAGCGTCGACAAGACGCTCCGGCGCAACCCCAATCCGCGCCCGAACTGGACGCTGACGTCCTGCACCTAGCTAGGGCAACAATCAGATCGTCATCGGCCCGGAGAACTATTTCCTGAGCGGGACGGGCTGCTGATGCCAGCCAAAAAGGACTAGGCGCCGCCGGATTTGAGGTATTTCAAGCAGACGCGGGAGTGATTGGGATGGGGGAGTTGCGTTACGATGCCGAGAGTGCTTGGTGTGTCCGCCGCAGGCCAGACCGCGCGGGCGCAAGCCTGTTGCGAGTCTAAGTCAGGCTACGATCAGTTTGTCCGCATAGCCGCGTCGGATGAAGAGAGGCACCCATGGCTCTCCGCCGATGATGTCAGGACACCAAAACGCGGTGGGGGCGCAACTCGCGCATCGAATGCGTATTTTTAGATATGTTCGCGATACTTATTCATCGCTGTCTTGAAATATATAACATACATATTGTATATAGTGTCAGTATGAAGATACATATATAGCGTCAGAATGAGAGACCATAGCTCTAGCAATAGCTAAAGCATCATCATTGTCTGTTGTGTAACGAGCAGTAGCTTCGCCAGCAAAGCTATCATCAGAGTTGCGGTAATTAATTCTCCACGTTCCATCTTTGCGGATCACGGATAGACCCATAGCCCGAATAGCTTGTTTGGTTTGCTCGACATTGAGTGACATAGCCTGAGGCCTCCACCGTCCCGATCGCTCCGCCGGGAGGGATCGGGTGCAAAGTCTACCAGAGGCGAAACAGGCTTGGCAAAGGCAGAAAGCCAAAAGACACGTCTAAGTCTTTGATTTTATTGGTGGGCGAAAGGAAACGAACCATATAGGTTCCCTTGTGCCCACCGTTGAGTAAATACGTCCCAATAAGTCGCGGGACGACGATATATGTAAATGGCTGTACTACAGTAGAGCTATAGTCCGTCTCTTTACTCGGCAGCTCGGGGAGGTTCCTTACCCAGCGCACCCCGCAAGCGTCGGGCTCGCGTCAGCAGCGACGCCACGGGTGTATTTCTCCCGTCCGATGCCTGGCGTCCGGCCAATCGGGAAACGCTCCGACGGGTCTTCGAAACGAAGCCGACATCTTGAAGGCTTTGCGGCTGGCGGCGTCTGAGGTATGTGCTGGACGCCAGCAACGTCCGCCCGAGGTCCAAATGTTTCCCACCCCGAAGCCCGCTTTGTCTCCCAACACCTACGCCTATGAATCCGAGCCGATGGTCAAGGCTACCGGGTTCCGCGAATACGACGCGCGATGGCTGTTCGAGAAAGAGATCAATCTGATGGGCGTGCAGGCGCTCGGCATGGGATTGGGTACGCTCATTCGCCAGATGGACGTGCGGCCGGAAATCGTTACCGGTCACGATTTCCGCAGCTACTCGGCATCGATCAAATACGCACTGATTTCCGGCCTGATGGCGGCCGGATGCCGGGTCCACGATATCGGGCTCGCCGTAACCCCGATGGCGTATTTTGCCCAGTTCGACCTGGATGTGCCGTGCGTCGCCATGGTGACGGCCTCTCACAATGACAATGGCTGGACCGGCGTGAAGATGGGCGCCGACCGGCCGCTTACCTTCGGTCCGGAGGAAATGACGCGTCTCAAGGACATCGTGCTTGGGGCGAAGTTCGATTTACGTGACGGCGGCTCCTATCAGTTCGTCGAAAACTTTCCGGCCCGCTATGTTGCTGATCTCACCAACCGGCCAAAGCTCAAGCGCCGGCTCAAGGTGGTAGCGGCATGCGGCAACGGCACTGCGGGTGCGTTCTCGCCGCGCGTGCTGGAGACGATCGGCTGCGAGGTGGTCCCGCTCGATTGCACGCTCGACTACACCTTCCCGCGTTACAACCCCAATCCCGAAGACATGGAAATGCTGCATGCCATCAGGGATGCGGTGCTGGCAAACCGCGCGGATGTAGGCCTCGGTTTCGACGGCGACGGCGACCGCTGCGGCGTGGTCGACGACCAGGGCGACGAGATTTTTGCCGACAAGGTCGGCGTAATGCTGGCCCGCGACATGTCGACTTTACATCCTGGTGCGAAATTCGTCGTCGACGTCAAATCGACCGGACTGTTCGTGACAGACCCGGTGTTGCAGCGCAACGGCGTCAAAGCCGACTACTGGAAGACTGGCCATTCCTACATGAAGCGACGCACCCACGAAACCAATGCGCTCGCAGGGTTTGAGAAATCAGGCCATTTCTTCTTCAACAGGCCATACGGCCGCGGCTACGACGACGGTCTTATCTCGGCGATCGCAATCTGCGACATGCTTGATCGCAATCCGGACAAGAAAATGTCCGAACTCAAGAATGCCCTGCCCAGGACTTGGCAATCGCCGACCATGTCGCCGCACTGCGCCGATGAGACGAAATATGTCGTCGTTGATCAGGTGGTGAAGCATTTCGAGGCGGCGCAATCCGAGGGGGCGACGGTTGCGGGGCAGCCGATCCGCGATCTTGTGACGATCAATGGCGTGCGTGTCACGGTCCAGGACGGCACCTGGGGTTTGATCCGGGCCTCCTCCAACAAGCCGGAACTCGTCGTGGTGGTGGAGAGCCCCGTGTCGGATGTCCGCATGCGTGACATGTTCAAGGCGCTCGATAGCGTGCTTCGCACCCACAAGGAGGTGGGCGCCTACAACCAATCCATTTAAAGATGCGAACCTCTACATATGCGCGAACAGGAAATCGTGTGTCGTGGCGAATGGTCCCGATGTTAATGGTTTACATTGTTAAGCTTTTCCGTTTAGCCTTTGATTCGTCGTCAACAACCGAAAGGAGGTGATCCAGTGTCTCATTGTCAATCGCCGTGTTCACCGGCACCCGTGAGCTGGATCCTTGCCTTTACCGAGGTCCAGGCCGCGTGACATCACGCGTCACGGTCCGTTCGCCGGACCACGGCTCGACAATGGAAGGGCTGCCCGCGAGGGCGGCCCTTCTTCTTTGCGGCGGCGCGGTATAAATCTGCGACATGAGTGAGGTGTCCCCGATCCGGATTTTCGTCGACGCCGATGCCTGTCCGGTGAAGTCGGAGGTTTATCGGGTCGCCGAACGTCATCGACTGCGTGTCTACGTGGTTGCTAACAGCCCGATCTGGGTGCCACGGGAGCCGCTGGTCGAGCGCGTAACGGTCGCATCGAACCCCGATGCCGCTGACAATTGGATCGCGGAACGCGCCGACGCCACTGCAATCGTGATCACCAACGATATTCCGCTGGCCAGCCTGT
>Ga0210402_10002572_pt1 | contig 17580 bp, 16 predicted proteins | sample IncBWC7MmetaG_FD_161055 | JGI IMG/M metagenome (GOLD analysis project Ga0210402, IMG submission 161055) | Forest soil microbial communities from Barre Woods Harvard Forest LTER site, Petersham, Massachusetts, United States - Inc-BW-C-7-M | ecosystem: Environmental > Terrestrial > Soil >... | reverse complement strand
CTCGCCGCCTATCGCCTATATGGTCGTGCGGCGGAGAAAGGAAGCGCTTTCCGCGCTCGCGGGTCATTGGAAGACCGGGCTTGCCGGGGGCGCCCTGCAGTTGATCTCCTACGGCATCGCGATCTGGGCGATGACGGTCGCGCCGATTGCCGTCGTTGCCGCCGTGCGCGAGACCAGCGTCCTGTTCGGATCGGTGTTCGCGATCGTGTTTCTCAAGGAGCCGCTGCGCCGGATGCGCATCGTCGCTGCGCTGATGATCGTCAGCGGGCTCATGCTGATCCGGCTTTCCTGACGGAAAGCTGATTCGCGCAGTGGTTGTAGATGCTGGAGTTGTTTCCGCTCGTTTAATTGTACTGCGTGATAAACTGCTCTACGCCCGTCATTCCGGGGCCGCGAGCGTAGCGAGCGGAGCCCGGAATCCATAACCACAGGTCTGCAGTTGCGACACGGCGCATCCACCACACCCCCGGGGGTTATGGATTCCGGGCACGTCCGCAAGTCTGCATATGCCGACTTGCGGACGCCCCGGAATGACGCTGAGGGGCAACTTATGCCGCAGTACAATTTAATCCCCGTACCGGCAGCCATGACGATATCTGATTCCATCCGATCGCAACCTCCGGCAATTCGCAGCGTGCAGTGACGACGTGGAGGCGCTGGGAATGGAAACACGCATGCCCGACACCGAAAAGTTCGAGCGGGTTATTGCTGCTATCGATGCGGCGAACGCGCGCGATCCCAACTGTACCGAGATCGACGGTCGATCCGAGCCGGCGGAGCTTGTTTACGGACGGCGCATGACCGCGACTCTTGCCCGCATCGTCCCGGATGCGTCGGAGCACTTGCGCATCGCCGCACGCGGCCAGCATATCGAACGTTGGACCTCGCCGCGCAAAAGCTACCCGGAGGGGCGCGTCGGGTATTTGAGCTGGCGCAATGAGCTCAAGGAGTTCCACGCGCGACGTCTCGGGGAGATCATGGTGTCAGGATATGGCGGCGACGACATCGCGCGCGTTCGCTCGCTGGTGCGCAAGGAGCGCCTGAAATCTGATCGCGAGGCGCAGCTGCTGGAAGACGTCGCGTGTCTCGTTTTCCTGGAACACTATCTCTCCGAGTTCAGCAGGAAGACCGATCAGGAAAAGCTTGCCCGGATCCTCGCCAAGACCTGGAAAAAAATGTCGCCGCTCGGCCATGAGCACGCGCTGAAGCTTGCATTCGAGCCCGAGATAACCGCACTCCTGCAGCAAGTCATCGCTGGCTGAGGCCGGGAGCGCAAAGTGCCTTCTGACGCTCCCCGACGGTCAGCAGGGCTATCGCACATGGACTCAGCGGTGCAGCAAGCTCCGCAATACCTCCCCCAGAAAGGGGGAGGTCGGCGACCCCCGACTTGATCGGGGGGAGCCGGGTGGGGGTCAACTCGCGACCGCGAGAACTCATGAAATGCGAGCGCTCGGTGCCGGACCCCCACCCGACAGCATTTGCCCCGGCGCAACGCCGGGGCAAATGCTGTCGACCTCCCCCTTGCAGCCCCCTTGCAGGGGGAGGTATGGAGTTCCCGCCCTGCTACCGAGGATGCGATAGACCAGCCGCGGTCAGGCTGCCCTGACCTCGCATTGTTTGCACCGCGCCAGGATCTCCGAAAGCTCATTGGACGGTCGCGGATGCCCGAACAGATACCCCTGCGCCTCGTGACATCCTTCTGCCCGCAGGAGCTTCAGCTGGTCCCTGGATTCGACACCTTCGGCGGTGACCACGATGCCGAGACTCTTGGCCAGACTGGTCACCGCTCGCACGATCGCGATCGCGCTGCAACCCTCGGTCAGATCGTTGACGAAAGAACGGTCGATCTTGATCTTGTCGAAAGAGAAATGGTGGAGCGAGCTCAAGCTCGAATAGCCGGTTCCAAAGTCGTCCATCGCGATTGCCACTCCCAGATTCTTCAGCTGGGCGAGGTTGACCGTGCTTGCAGTGTCCTTCTGGAGAAGGACGCTCTCGGTGATCTCGAGGATCAGCCGCACCACGGGGAGACCGGATTCGGCCAGTGCATGCACGACGCCGCGCACCAGCTTGCCGCTCCGCAACTGCAGTGGGGAAAGGTTGACGGAAACGGTCAGATGGGCGGGCCACTCGACGGCGTCCCGGCAGGCCCGGCGCAGCGCCCAGTCACCCAACTCCAGGATGAAGCCCTTTTCCTCGGCGAGCGAAATGAACTCGGAGGGTGATACCAGACCCCGTTCCGGGTGCCACCATCGCAACAGGGCTTCGAAGCCGATGACCTCCTCGGTCGTGATGTTGACGATCGGCTGATAGAAGAGGTCGAACTCCTCGAGTCTCAGGGCGCGTTCCAGATTGACGGCGAGCACGCGGCGGGCTTGCAGGGCCTCATCCATCTCCGGGCTGAAATGGCGAGCGGTTTGGCGGCCTTCAGCTTTGGCGCGATACATCGCAATATCGGCCTTCCTCAGGAGCTCATCCGTATCCATGCCATCCGTTGGCGCTACGGCAATGCCGATACTGGCGCTGATGGAAGCGGGGTGGCTGTCGATGACATAAGGCTGGCTCAGTACCCGCACGATCCGATTGGCCAGAACCTCCGCATCTTTCGGTCGCTGCAAACCGACTTGCACGACTGCAAACTCATCGCCGCCGAAGCGGGCCACCAGATCGACGTCCCGGACGCAATCGCGAAGCCGCGCTGCCACTTGCATCAACAGCGTATCGCCGGCGACGTGTCCCAGGACGTCGTTGATTCCCTTGAATTGATCAAGATCGATGCAATGCAAGGCGACGATCTCGCCGCGGCGAGCGCGCGCGAGCGCGCGCGTCATGAACTCGTGGAACAGCAGCCGGTTCGGCAGGTCGGTGAGCGCGTCATGGCGGGCCAAATGGCTGATCTGCTCCTGGATGCGCCAGCTTTCCGTTACATCCTCGTGGGTAGAGACCCAACCGCCGTCCGCCATCGGCCGATGTCCGACGGCGACGCGCCGGCCATCCCTGAGCTCGATTATGCTGTCGGAGGGCTCGCCTGCGAGCACCAGGCCCACGCGACTTTGGATGAAGTGCTCGCGATCGGGAGGGCGCAATGACCCGCTCGTGACCCGGTATGTCAGAATGTCCTGTAGCGGGGTGCCCGGTCGCGCCAATTCCGCGGGCAGGCCATAGACCTGCAGGAACTCGTCGTTGCAAATCACCAGCATCTGCTCGCGATCGAACATCGCCAGGCCGCGCGACATGTTTTGCAGCGCAGCCTCGAAACGCATGTTCTGCACGTTGAGCTCTTCTTCACGCCGCTTGAACTCGGTGATGTCCACGTGAATGCCGATCGACCCGCCGTCAGCCGTCCTGCAGGTCTGGATGCGCAGCCAGCGACCATCGGGGTAGTGGTGCTCCGATACGTGCTGCGGGGCCGCCTGCGTCGCGAGACGCGCGGCAATCCATTCCTCCTCCCGGCCGACGGCTTCCTCAGGCGCCATCCGGCGCTCAACAGCGGCGCGTAAAATATCTTCGAAGCGAGCCCCCTTGACCCGCACGTCGGAGACCGCGGGGTGCATCTCGTTGTAACACTTGTTCCACAGAACCAGCCGATCCTGGTCGTCATACAAGATCAATCCTGCCGGCATGGCCTCGATGACGGCAGCGAGGCGGGCATGCGACTGCTGCGCCTGCCGCCGTGCTTGATGCAGATCCGTAACATCCTGATGGGTTGAGACCCACGCGCCGCCGGGCAGGGGTTTGTTTACCAGGGCGATGATACGGCCATCGTCCAGTTCTACCGTCTTGGCGGTGGTCTTTCCGGTCGCGATATCGGCCAAAATCTCCGCATGGTACCGTTCGGTGTCGCCTGAGAAATTTCCCAGCTCCTTCCTGTGCAGGAGCAGGCTGTGCAGCGAAGTTCCCGGGCGTACCATCTCAGGGCACAGCCCATACATCTGCCGGTACCGCTCGTTGCACAGGACCAGATTAGCCTGCCCGTCGAACACGATGAGGGCCTGGGTGATGTTGTTCACCGCGCGATCGAGCTGGAGGTTTTGTGCGCGCAATTCCAGGATTTCCAGCCGCAGCAACTTGTAGTGTCGATAGCAGGACCAAGCGACGGCTGTGATCCCGATTGCAGCCGCAACGAGCAGGCCGATGTCTGACAGATTGCCCCCGGTTAACTTTGCGCTTACGCAGCCGGCCGCAAAAAACAGCGAAACAGCCCCTGTGAGCAAACACAGGCTGGATTGTTTGGACCGATCCTTCAGCAGCGGCCTGAACATTGAGGTTCCCGACCAAAAGACCCCAATCACTAACTGCGATGTCTCAAAAAAGTGAACATCTTGGCCGGCGATCCACCCGGATGGTTATCGAGAGATGAACAAAGATCCTAGGTCCGAGAGCGTTGCATCGGCAGCGGTCAAGGCCTCCCAGGTCAGCGCTGCCGCGATCCGCAGTGCCTCAGCGAGTTCCTGCGGGCGCACTTTGTCGCGGATGTCGGCCGCTGTGAGGAGATAGCGCAGGTTGCTGTGGGGCGCGTTGAATCCCGCGATCAGCCGGAGCGCGGGTATGCCGTGCGCGGCAAAATTGGCGTGGTCGGAATTGGGCATGAGCGGCAGGTGCGTCGCGAGCGGCAGGCCGGCGCGCGCCGCGGCCTCTTGCACCCAGGCGTCGAGGCGTTCGAAGCCGGAGGTGAGAGCGGTCAATCCCGATGCGCCGGCGACCGAATCGAGATTGATGTTGAGGTCCATGCGCCGGCGCGCGGCCGGCTCCATGCGTTCGAGCCAGAGGCGCGATCCGATGAGACCCCATTCCTCGGCGCTGAACAGGCATATGCGCAGGCCGCGCGGACAACCGGAGACGCGCGGCGCGAGCACGCGTGCAAGGCTGAGCGCAACCGCGACGCCGGTGGCGTTGTCGATCGCGCTCTCGCCCAGGGGATGACCGTCGATGTGCGCACTGACCACGACCCAATTCGGTCCCCGTCCCGGCACGTCGGCAACGAGCATGTGCGTGCACGCGGGGTGATCATCGGCGTCAATATGCATGCGCGCGGATGCAAGCGTGCCGGCCGCCGAACAGCGTAGCGCCTCCGCGGTTTCGGCACCGATCCCGAGTGCCGGGATGCCTCGGCCCCCGTTGCGTCCGCTCGAGCCCGATACCGGCCCGACGCCGGCTTCGGGATGCGCGATCAGAAATCCGACTGCGCCCATCTGGTGTGCCTGTCCCAGCTTGACACGTCGGTGCACATGCTCAGGCACAAACGGATACTCGTGGCGGACAAGGACGATCCGTTCCGGAATACGATGCGCTTCTCGCTTGAAATCTGCCTCTCGGCCCAAGCCGAGGTCGAGGACTTCCGCCACGAGCCCGGCGGCCGATGCCGTGCCTAACAGCGGCGTGCAGGGGAGCGACGCGCCGGTCGTCGCGCTGATGAGTTGCGCGGCCCGACACTGCCAGCCGGGATATTGCACGGGATCCTCGCGCAGCTTTGCGTTCGGCACGGCCCCGAGCCGCCGGCGGGTGAAGGCCAGGGCCGCGGCTTCGCTCGCCGAACCCGCGAGGCGGCCGCCCAGCGCGCAGAGCGCCTGGAAATCGGCCCACATCAAAGACTCTTCGAGACTTGTGGGTGTCGGGAGCGGAGAATCCGCCGATACCGCGCCCGTCACGGCGCGCTGATCCCGACCGACCTGACGATATCGGCCCAGCGCGCTGTGTCGCTCTCGATCAGGGCGCGGAACTGGGCAGCTGAGGCGTGGGATGCCGTTACGCCGAGCGGTATGAGGCGCGACGCAAGCTCAGGCGATGCAAGCGCGGCCTCGAGCTCTGCCGTCAGTCGGGCGGCAATCTCGGGCGGCAGCCCCGCCGGAGCGAGCACGCCCCACCAGTGCTCGACCACGAGATCGATGCCGGCTTCCCTGAACGTTGGAATGCTCGGCAGCGTTGCCGACCGCGTCTCGCTGGCAACCGCGAGGGTGCGCACGCGGTCGAGAGCCGAGTTCGCCGTGGCGAGCGTGGTGAAGCCCGACTGCACATGACCGGCGACCAGGTCGTTCATGGCCGGGCCGGCACCACGAAACGGGACGTGCACCAGCTTGATGCCGGCCTTGGCCTGAAAAAGCTCCGCGGTGAGGTGCGTGGCGCTGCCAATGCCACCGGACGCGATGGTGATTTTTTCCGGCTCTGCCTGCGCCAGGGCGACGAAATCCTGGACCGTCTCGGCTTTCACTGCAGGGTTGACGAAGAGGAACATGGAAGCGGTGCCGATGAGACCGATCGGCGTGAAGTCGCGGACCGGATCGTAATGCACGCCCTTCTGGATTGCCGGAATAATCGTGTGGGGCATGTCGGCTAGGAGGAGGGTGTAGCCGTCCGGCGCGGATTTGGCGGCGATCTCGATGCCCAGGCGGCTGCCGGCGCCGGCCCGATTGTCGATGACGATCTGCTGGCCGAGGCATTGCGACAACGGCTCGGCGAGCAGCCGTGCGAGCACATCCGAGCTGCCGCCCGCGGCATAGGGCACGATCATGGTGATGGGATGATCGGGATAGCGCTCGGCGGCCAGCGCCTGCCGCGGCGCACAGGCCGGACCCAACGTCAGGCCGGCGAGGGCAAGGAGGGCGGCGAGAACAGGCTTTGCCGGCATGGGATTCCTTCGTGCAAATCAGCAGTATCCGCCCAATTGTTTATTTTAGATGGTCAGCGCCGCTGGCCCCAGCCTAGATACCGTGCGAATATCTCACGGCGCCGATGCTGTGACACCCGCATTTCAGCCCACTGCTCCTATAAGCTAACAAACTTGGCAGGCTACGACGCGACGTGTCACCGCTGCGGCAGTGTGATGCTGCTCAGCGCACGACTTGCATGTTCTTCAATTTTCAGAGCGCGTGCCTGCCTAGCCTGAACGATTGGCGCAATGTCTTGCCTGAGCTTGTCGAGAATCGCCAGCTTCTCGGCAAAGCTGAGGGACGCACGCTCTCGGCGACCCAGCGCCTTCTGGGAAAGGATATCCGTGATATCCGGGTACTGCCGCGCTCTGCTCATGGGATTGAATTTAGCCCCAAAAGATCGAGTTTTCCAGCCTTCGCGCAGTAGGCGTCCCAGGCGGGCATAAGATCGAAACGCCTCAGGACGGCCTTGAGAGCTGTCAGATCTACCGCTTTTTCATCTAAGAAGGCGTCAATTCTAGCTAAGTCTTTTAAGCGACCTACTTTTAAGGCCGTCGCCACCAAATATTCGGGTCTCACCACCCGAGCCTTGAACGGACCGGCAGTCTCCCTGTAACTGACCTCAACTGCATTGATCAAAGCTTCCTCATCCAAAGCTGAGGCGACCGGCAGAAATTGAACTGGCCAATCCTCAACCCTAATCCCTACACCGCTTCGCTCGGTGTATCCCATGTTTGCCAGCGCGGATTCGATGGGCGCTAGCAGAATCAGCCCCTTGTGCTCTCCAAAGTCCGCCATCGAAACGAGAATATCTAAATCTTCCGTGAGCGTGGGCTGGATGTAGTTCAGCGCGGCCACAGCGCCGATGATCGCATATTGCTTTATCGCGCCTTGTTCGGCGAGCTTGGTAACGACCTCGATTGTTTTTTCTAGAGACATTTTGATTGACCCAATTCCGGCGCTCTGGCGGATCGCTTATGGAAGCGACGGGAACAGGATCTCGCGCCGTCTTCACAGCGCCGCGATGGCCTGCACTTCAACGAGAAACTCTTTATGCAGCAACTCATCTACGAAGAGAATGGTATTCGGTGGATAGCCATTGGGGAAAATCGTGGGAAAGAAGCCGAGCCGATACTGCACGAACTTGGGCTGATCGTCTCGGTTGATCAGATAATTCGTGAAATGAACGACGTTGCTCCAGCCGGCACCTACGGAGTTGAGCGCCGCTTCGACATTGGCGAAAACCTGCTTGCATTGCGCTTCGAAGTCTCCAGGGCCGACAAGCTTGCCTTGCATATCGGTTGCCGTCTGTCCGGCAAGAAAAACCAGTTCCGACGCCTTCACTCTGCTGACCTGACTATAGGGCCCAACCGGATGGTGCAGGTTTTTCGGATTGGACATCTCGATGTGGACCATGTCACTCCTCGTTGCCTTCTTCAGTTATGACGACCCGAATCGAAGTCGGGTTGTAATCGTTGCAGGAATTGTTGATCTGAGGACAGTTCGAAATGACTGCAAGCACATTCATCTCTGCCCGCAAGGTGACGAACGTTCCCGGGGCGGAATCGCCGCGGGCGATTTCGGCGGCTCCCGAGCGATCTATGGGCACCCGCATGAAGAAATTGATGTTGGGAACGATATCGCGCCGGCCCATGCCATGTTGCGACAGCGCCTTGAGGAAGTTTTCCCTGCAGCCGGGGCACTCCTTGACGCCATAGAGCATAAGGTTGCTCGAGGCGCTGCAGGCTCCTCCAATCGTATCGTGACGGCCGTAGCTGTCTTCGATGATGCTGAAAAGCGGGTTCGCCTCGTCGGAGTAGAGAACATGTCCCTTGGTAAGCGATATCGTGCCGGCGGCCTTGATCGTGTTCGGCGCAAAATAGCGCTCGCTGGTGTCGTCTGCGTTGTAGCAGAGGAAGTCGACGGCCTGTCTGCCTTCACGGTCAATGATCCGCAGATGCTGCCCCTTCTTGACGATGCCGCTCCAGGGCATCTTCGCAGGGATGATCTGGTCGAGAACAACCCGTTCTTTTTGCATCCCGCATTCCAGCTACATTGTATCGTCGCACCCTGGCAGGCGCTATTGCGCAGCTGCAAGCGCGCCGGCAGGATGGGCGGAGCGCCAATAATCCACGACCTCCGCGGGACTGGTGATCCAGGCGTCCGAGAAGGATCGAATGTGCTCGATCAGCTGCTTGAGCATGAGCACGCGGGACGGCCGACCGCTCGCTTGCGGGTGCATCGTGAGCGTGAATAGCCCGCCATAGGCTCGAATTCCGTGAAATTCTTCCTGGTAAAGCTCGAGCGCCTGCCGGCACGACAAAATCGTCTTGCGTGCGCTGATGTGATAGTAGAAATGCGCGAGATCGTCGAGAATCCAGTGACCGGGAAGATTGATCATCGTGGTCGTTCGGCCGTCCACCACGTGATAGTCCGGCAGCAATGTGTCCATGAGATCTCCGGTGTATTCAAATCCGTGCTTCTCGAGCAGCGGAATCGTGTTGGCGCTGAACTCCCAGAACGGCGAGCGATAGGCGCGGGGACGATGCCCGGTTATCTTGACGAGACTCTCGATGCCTTTGACTAACGCTTGTTCCTCCTCGTCCTTCGATTTGAATGTTCGAGGCGGCTCGTGCAGATACCCGTGATGCTCGATGTCATGACCACGCCGCAGGATATCTTCGATCGTTGGCGTGTACTGTTCCGCGACCCAGCCGGGGACGAAGAACGTGCTCTTGATGCCGTAGTCGTCCAGCAGGTTCAGCAGCAGCGGCACGCCGACCTTCGATTCGTAGCGCCCCATCGACAGCGCGATGGGATCGTCCGAGCCGCGATGCACCCATACGACATCGGCGTCGAGGTCGAACGTGAACAAGCAGGCGCACCGCTTGCCCTTTGGCCACGGCCGAACGACGGGCTTGAGTTCAAGAACTTTCGAAGCTTCGCTGCGCTTCGCTTTGGGTACTGCTCTCGGTCTGCGCATGTCGTCGCTACCGCTCCATGGCCCGAACTGACCGGCGGCCGGGTTCCGGCCAAACGGTCTATCGATATTCGCTCTTGAGGACAGCGTTGAGGTCGACTTTTGCCTCGATCACGTCATAGGTCTTGAGCAGCTCATTCAGCGCTTCCCATTTGGTGCGGTCGAGGCCGCCCGGCGGAGCGCTCCTGCTCGACGTTGCCGGGATCATTTCCTTCCACTTCTCCGATTCGATGTTCGCCTTCAACTCCGGTGCGCCCTGCACCAGAATGTCCACGGCCTCGCCGGGATGCGCAACCGCATAGTCCATGCCTTTCAGCGCTGCGGCGTTGAATTCCTTCACCATTTTGGGGTTCTTCTTCGCAAGATCCTCGCTGGTGACCAACGCATATCCGGGCGTGTCGAAGCCGAGCGATGCCATCGGCCGCACGCGGAGCTTTAGCTCGGGATGCTCGATGCCCCAGGTGATGACCTCGTTGTTGTAGACCGTGGCCTCGGAATCGATCTTCCCCTCCAACAACAGAGGCAGATCGGTTCCCGGCCGCCAGGTGATCGCCTTGATGTCGTCCAAGGTCAGTCCATGCTTTTTCATCAGTGCCTGAAGAAAGATGGTTGTCGTGCTGCCCGGCAGGATCCCCACGTTGCGGCCTTTGAGGTCCTCGACTTTCGTGATGCCCGACTTCTCTGTCGCGATCCAGGCAACGCCGTTGTCCTGCTGGAGATTGGAAAGCGCGATGATGGGAACGCCCTTGGCCCGGGCAGTCAGGACCGAAGCCGCATCTGCAATGCCGAACTCTTCTTTCCCCGCGCCGACCGTCATCGCTGCAAAGGTCGAACCCCGGCCAGGGAGAATATCGACATCCAGCCCGGCCTGTCCGAAATAGTCCTTGGCTTTGGCAACGTAGACCGCAATGTGTGCCGCGAACGGCGTGTACGACAATCGCACAGACACTTTCTCGGCGGCTGACCCTTCCTGCGCCAGGGCCAAGGCACCGATAATTCCGAGGCATCCGACCTGGAGCGCGCTTCTCGCCATCCCGAACATCGCTCTCTCCTCCGTACTAATACTGTGGGGTTCGAAGAATCATATCGACGCATCAATCAGCCTCGTCCTGAGGAGCGCGCTCTTGCGCGCGTCTCGAAGGACGGCCACAACCCAGACCGAGCTAGCGGCCATCCTTCGAGACGGCGCTTCGCGCCTCCTCAGGATGAGGTCTGTGGGTCTAATCTCTATCTGCCCCGATCCCATTGGTTTCATTGAATCGATCTACTAGCGATTGTTGTCGGCCGCGAGGTAGCTGAACCGCGCCCGCATCAGCAGCCATTCGAAAATGGAAATCGTGGCAAACAGGCTCAGGCTCAACAGTGCCATCAGCACCACGGCCACGAAGACCATGGGCGTATTGACGTTGCCCACGGCCACCAGAACGACGTAGCCCAGGCCGGAATCCGACTGCATGAACTCGGCAACGACGGCACCGATGATCGACAGCGGGACGGCAATCTTGAGGCCGGAGAAGAGATAAGGGACCGCATTCGGAAGGCGTACCTTTGTGAGGATTTGCCAACGTGAGGCGAAAATTGTCGTCATCAGATCGTTGACCCTGGGATCGACGGTCGTCATCCCGCGAATGGCGTTGACCACCATCGGGAAGAACGAAATGACCATTGCGATGAAGATGCGCGTCATCATCCCGGTTCCGAACCAGATCACGAAAATCGGCGCCAGGGCCAATTTAGGAATGCTCTGGTCGATGACCAGCAACGGCATCAGGACGCGCTCCAGGATGCGTGAATGAACCATCAGGATTGCAAGCGCAACTCCGCTTGCCGCTCCGATCACCAGCCCGCCGGTGGCGCCCACACCCGTCGCCATGACGTGCTTGCCCAGGAGATAGGAATTCTTGACGAACGCGAGCCAAATGGCTGATGGCGACGGCAGCAGCCAGGTCGGTACCTGCAGCACGACGACTGCGGCCTGCCAAAACACGATCAGCCCGACGACCGCCAGGATGGAAGTGCCGCTGCGCCGCAGAGCTTCCAGCAGATCGCTCATTCGTTCTCCAATTTTTCGCGCAGCGCGCGCGATAGCGCGATGAACTCCGCGCTGTCGCGCATGTTCAGGGTGCGAGGACGCGGTAAAGGGTTCTCGACGACAGACTCGATTCGACCGGGCCGGGCGGTCATGACCACGATCCGGTCCGACAGGAATACCGCCTCGCTGATGCTGTGCGTGACGAACAGCACCGTCTTCTGCCGTTGCTGCCAGATCCGCAGCAGTTCGGTCGACATCTTGTCTCGTGTGATGGCGTCAAGCGCGCCGAAGGGCTCGTCCATCAACAGGACCTGGGGATCAAATGAGAGGGCACGAGCGATGCCGAGTCGCTGGCGCATCCCTCCCGATAATTCATGCGGGAAGCGCCGCTCGAACCCCTGCAGCTTTACCAGGCGCAGGACCGAGGTGACTTCGGCCTCCCGCTCCAGCCGGGAAAGTCCCAGCACTTCCAGCGGCAGCGAGACATTTTCCTCGACCGTGCGCCAAGGAAGCAGCACTGCATCCTGGAACACCAAGCCGATCTGATGCGCTTTGCGTGCCGCATCGATGGCCTGACCGTTGATGGTCACCGAACCGGAACTGGGACTTATCAGTCCGGCGATCATTCCGAGTATGGTCGATTTTCCGCAGCCGCTCGGCCCGAGAAGGCAGACAAATTCCTTGTTGCGGACCGACAGCTGGATCTTTTCGAGGGCATGGACTTGCCCCCGGCGGGAATCGAATACTTTGGAAACGGCGGTCAGCGCGATGACCGCCTCGCCCGTCTCAGGGCCGGCAATATCATCGATCCGAATCGGTACGACGGTGTTCACCCGCACGAGGAACTACGCTCCACCCTGATCCCGCATCTTCACGCAAAAACGTGCTAGTGCGGCGAATTTGAAGTTCCTATCATTACTGGCCACAAGCTCGTTTAGGAACTTCAAATTCAAAACCGCACTAGAATCATAAAGTTGCTAGTGGTCCTTAGATTCCGAAGTTCGCACCTGAGCGTGACCCGAGCACTGGCGAACTTCGGAATCGGACCACGAGTGTTCACGACACCTATTCTGGTTTCGGCCCGCCCACGTTCCACGCACACGGCGTATTCATCTCAACGTCCGAGCGCCGTAGTCGCGAGAGCTCCCGCCCAAGCGCGAAGTGCTCGCCGCGCACACCCATCTGCGCCTGCCGCTCCAGTTCACTCGACCATGCGCCGAGCTCGTAGCCATGCCATGGATTTTCGGGTTTGAGCTCGGGCAAGCCCAGCCGCTCCCAAAGTGCTCGCGCGCGCTCCATGAACTCCCGTTTTGGCAAAGCCACTGGCGCGAACGGGGCCTTCAAGGTTGCGTTGATGAGGACCGCCGCAAGCTCGCCATTGTCACGCGGATTGCGTGGCCCGTGCGCCGCCTCCTTGCGATCGCTGAGCTTGAGATCGTATTGCGGCTGGCAGCGGTAGGCCATTGACCAGAAAACCGCGTCGCAATTGGCTGGGTCGATGTCCTCGTCCACGGCGATGATCCAGCGGCCGGCAAACCGATAGCGCGATGCGGCGGCCGCAAGGCCACGCAGCACTTCCGGCTGTGGCGTGCCGCGCGCAAATTGAATGACGAAGACCGCGAGCACCGCCGTCAACGGCTCGTGCATGTGAACGCGCAGGACGCCCTGTACGCCGATCGATTTGAGGTGCGCCAGCAGTTCCGGCTCCATGGCGGAACGACGTATGGTGCTCGATTCGCTCGGTGTGACTTGACTGATGATGGATGTGAGGATCGGATTGTGGCGGTGCGTGATCGCGGTCACGTCCATGTAGGCATTGTATTCCTGCAGGTTGACATGCCCGTGCGATTCACCGAATGGCCCTTCAGGCTCGAGGAATTCCGTGCTGATGTATCCCTCGATGACATATTCGGCCTCCGCGGGCACCAGCAGATCCACTGTTTTCGCGCGGGTGACGTGAATGGGACCGTCCGCCAATGAACCGGCTACCGCGATCTCATCGAGCTGATCCGGTACCTTGTAGCTCGCTGCGTAGGAGATGAGCGGGGGGCAACCCACTATCACGCAGGTCGGCATCGGCTCGCGCATTGCTTTGTATTTCTGCCAGTGCTGGTAGATTCCTTGGCGGAAATCCACGGACGCATTCATGCCGAGCGAGCGGGGGCCCTTTATTTGCCCGCGGTAGGTGCCGACATTCTGCACGCCCGTATCCGGATCTCGGGTGATGTAGTGGCCGGCCGAGAGATAGGGTCCGTTATCCCAACCCGGACTCGATATCGGCACTGGCATGGCGCCGAGACCCTGGCCGTCACGATCGAGGTCGTCACCCGACGTCACGACCTCCTGACATGCCGCTTTCGCAACAACCTGCGGCGGGGTCGGTGCCGCAATCGCCCGGCTCCATGCGGCGCCCACTTGCTCGAGCTCATGGCCAATGCCGATCCGATAGATCGCCCGGTTCGCGGCCAGTCCACCGATCAGTACGGCGCCTTCAAATCGCCGGCCTTGGCCGTCCGTGGGCTGCGTGAACAGAAATGCTTTTCTCTGCTCCTCTGCAATTCCGCCGCGGAACTGCCAGCGGACCAGCGGATGCATCTCGCTATCCTTGTCTACGGGTTCGTCAACGACATGCAGTAGACCGGCCCTGTCCAGGGCCGCGATATGTTCGCGCAGATCCGCATAGCTGCGCTCTGCTCTGGATCCCGAGGGCAGATACTGCGCCAGCGTCGGATGCCGCGAAGCTTCACCGCCGACGGACGCTTTCACCGACTGCCGCGCTGCGATCGTCATCGATCGAGGACCTGATCGAGTATCCAGTTGTCGATCTGATGCACCAGCGGCTCGCGATGGGAGAACCGGCCCGGTGGCGCATAGGGGCTGTCGAGGCCTTTGTGCTGACGTTCAGAGGCGAGGATGTCCTCATCGATCGTCACATCCCAGCGACGGAAGTAGTTCTCGACCACCTCCTTGAAATCGGGCCGCTCAACACGGTCCTTCGGGAACAGGGCGCCATGGATCATCCGCGTCCTGCCGGGGCCGAGAGGATGCATCTCCAGGTACCAGGCGCAATCGATCGTGCAGGCAAGATAAGTGCTGGGATAGATCAACGGCGCATAGGTGCCCCCCGCCTCCCGCCTGCCCGACAGGCTTTCGATGGTGGGAAAGCCCTTGGCGCCTTTGAGCAGCGCCATGCTCCCTTCGTGCTGCGCGAAGGTGACGACATATTCGCCCGTCGGTTCCTCGACCCAATAACCCGCCGATTTCGCCGATGCGTATTTGTTGATCGTGGCGCGATGGACCGTGCCGATGTGATAGGACTCCTTGGCGTTCTCGACGAAGAGCTTCCAGTTGCAGGCCATGTCGTAGGTCTTCCGGCGCACGAGCGCCATGTTCTCGAGCCGATAGGGCGCGAGCTTTTCCGGCAGTCCGCCGAGGAATTTCTGCAGCGGACCCGCCTTCTCGTCGAAATTGATGAAGAGAAAGCCGCCCCAGGTGTCGAGGCGAATCGGCAGGAGGCCGTACTGCGCCTTGTCGAAGCCCAGGGTCTTGTCCATCTCAGGCGCGCCGCGCAGCCGGCCGTTGAGCTCGTAGGTCCAGCTGTGATACGGGCAGGATATCAGCTTGCAATTGCCCGAGCCTTCGAGCAGTTCCGAGCCGCGATGGCGGCAGGAATTCGCGAACGCGCGCAGCTCGCCTTCGCCGTCTCGCAGAACGATGACGGGGATACCGACAAAGGTGAGGGTGAAATAGTCGCCCGGGTTGGGTATCTGATCGACAGAGCCGACGAAGTTCCAGGCCTTTTTCCAGATGCGTTCGACCTCCCGGCGGTAGAACTCGGGCGAGGTGTAGCACCAGGCCGGCATCGTCTCGGCCTCGAGCAACGGTCTGCGGACGGCTCGGTAATGCGCGGGATCGAACAGATCGGTTTGCGGGACCATCTCTAAACCTCGTTTTTTGACGTTTGTTTTTGTTGGGCAGTGGGTGAGAGCACGTGGCAGTCTACGGCTTCCCTTGAACGGCAGCGGGCTTGTGCTCGGACCGCCAATATTCGACCACATCGATGGGGCGTGGCAACCAGACGTTTTCGAAACTTTTGACGTAGTCCATGAACTCCTTGAGCATCAGAACACGTGACGGACGTCCGCTGAGCTGCGGGTGCATGACGAGGACAAAGAGGCCGCCACACGCATGCACTGCCCGAAACTCCTCCTTGTAGATTTTGAGCACGTCCGCCGCCAGCCGCACCGCGGTCCGCACGGTGATGTGGAATTGAAAGTAAACCGCGTCATCGAGAACCCAGCTCCCCGGGAGATTGATCATATCGATCGGTTTGCCATCGATCTCGTTCCAGGTGGGAAGCAGCGTGTGCATGAAATCACTGGTGTACTTGAAGCCGGCGTCACGAAGAATACGCACGGTGTTCGAGCTGAACTGCCAAATGGGCGAGCGATACCCGATGGGCCGCTTGCCGGTCACGGCCTCCAGTGCGCAGCACCCCCTTCTTACGATCTCGATCTCCTCGCTCTCCTGGAGGTTGGTCGGCGGCTCGTGCAGATAGCCGTGGAAACCAATCTCGTGTCCGTCCCTTGCGACCGCCTCGACCATGCCGGGATATTGCTCGGCGATCCAGCCCGGCGTGAAGAATGTCGTCTTGAGTCCGAACCATTTCATCAGCTCGAGGATGCACGGGGTGCCGACATTGACCTCGAATTGACCGGCGGAGCGCGCGATCGGCTCGTCCAATCCACGCGAGATCCATGACGAATCCGCGTCCATGTCATAGGTCAACAGCAGCGCCGATTGCTTCCCGTCCGGCCAGATCGTTCGACCGCCGCTCACCGCGGAACGCAATCGTCCATGAAAGCTCGACTGATCGATCTGCATGGTCTCATCACGCCTCTTTGGGCGCTCCCCAATAAACCACGACGCGCGCCGCCAGGGCGATCACCCCGTAAAGCGCGAGCCCGACCGCGCTGAGAACGGTGATCGAAGTCATCATCATGACGGTGTCAAGCCGGCCATTGGCAAAAATGATCAGATATCCGAGCCCTCTTTGCGACGACACGAACTCGGCGACGATCACGCCAATGATGGCCAACGTGATGGACACCTTCATTCCGTCGAAGATATATGGCAACGCATGCGGCAGCTGGATCTTCCAGAAGAGCTCCCAGCGGCTGCGTGCAAACGCGCGGCCCAGAAGCTCGATTTCTCGGCTGATGCTGCCGAGGCCAGAAACGGTATTGATCACGATCGGAAAGAACGCAATCAGGAAGGCGATCAGTACGCGCGACAGATCGCCCAGACCGAACCAGAGCATGAGTAACGGCGCGACCGCGATCTTCGGGACGATCTGCGCGATCACCAGCAGCGGCATGACCCCGCGCCTGCCGATTTCGGTGAGGGAAACGACAATCGCAAGCAGAATACCGCCCAGGACCGCCAGCCCGAAGCCAAGAACCGTTTGTATCAGGGTCGGCCAGGTATGTCTCAGGAAGAGCTCGTTGCGTCGAACCAGATAGTCCGCGATGGCGGTCGGGCTCGGAAGGATGATCTCGGGTATGGCAAGGACGAGCACGGCGGCTTGCCATGCGAGCAGGAGCAGACAGAACAATCCCGGTGCCCAGAACGAGCTGATCCATGCTCCTTCGGATCGCCGCATGGTCAGCGAGCGGGCCATCAATTTGAGGTAGACAGCGCGGCTGCTGCGATTCGGCATGACGGCTCTCAGTGTTGCGTTTCCAAGGTTTGAATCATATCGACGCATCAATGAACCTCGTCCTGAGGAGCGCGCACCTCATCCTGAGGCGCGCGTGCCCCACTTGGGGCGCGCGCCTCGAAGGATTGCGCGCGTCTCGAAGGACGGCCACAAGCGAGACCGAGCCAGCGGCCATCCTTCGAGACGGCGCACCGCAAGTCGGCTG